>Ga0196972_1000366_pt1 | contig 25613 bp, 34 predicted proteins | sample S1v_2013CmetaG_FD_148618 | JGI IMG/M metagenome (GOLD analysis project Ga0196972, IMG submission 148618) | Soil microbial communities from Anza Borrego desert, Southern California, United States - S1+v_20-13C | ecosystem: Environmental > Terrestrial > Soil > Desert | place: USA: California...
GTGTGGATTTCATAACAAGAATGATTCATATATTGTTGTAGATCTTTGTCCACCAATATGCCATGAATTATGGAATAGCATTTACCCAAGTGTATATGTTTTGCTAAACTCAGGCAATTTGGATTATGGCGATACTAAAGAGAAGAAGTTTGAAATGAGATGTCCGGATAATGGCAGAGTGCTGATTCGTGGTGAAGTCACCGAAGAGTATTAGCGTTTGGTACAAACTCCGAAGTAAAGTTTGGTAGATATTTAAACCCAAGAGAAATTATTTACACATGCGACGCATATCAGTCCCCGGTATCAGAAACGGTTTATAGAGATTATTAAGCAAGTCGTTGGGGGCATTATCCATCAGTTAACAAAGCACTCTCGTTGACAGGACGGAATCGACTAGTTAACCATCGTTCCACTGACATTCGCCAATGTCCATACCTCTTCGTCGGCTAAAGCTGCTAGGGGTATTCCTCTGGTGCGTCGTGAGTGCGGAACGTTATGTGCTATTCGGTGTTAATCGGGCATATTGCCTAGATTTGTTAGGGTAAATCATGGGGGAGGATAAGAAATGGAGAATTATGTTCGCTATGCAAATAAGGATGATGTAGAAATATTGGCGTTGATTAATTCAGAATCAGCGTTGCAAGCATATAAGGGAATTATTCCAGACGATTTTTTAAAAGAAAGATTCTCTTTTGAAAGATTAAAAGAACGACTTTTTAAAGAGATGTGTGAAGGTACTTCCATAAGCTGTATTATGTATAGGGATCATACTCCAATAGGTATGCAGACATTTGCAAGAGATAATATGAAAGAACGAGATGATTCGGAAATTGAGATATGGAGGATTTACTTATTACCTGAATATTGGAATCAAAATTTAGGATTAGAATTTATAGATTGGGGAGTAAAGGAACTTAAGAAAATGGGCTACTTGAGAGTGGCCCTTTGGGTTGCTGGGGAAAACATAAGAGCACGAAAGTTTTATGAGAGATTTGGCTTCACACATGATGGAGAGACACACATTATAGATGTAGGCAGGAAACTAAAGGAATATAGATATATTAGAGATTTATAGAGTAGACTAAAGACAGAGTTAATGTGATTAGTGTCCATGTCTACTACCACACCCCCTTACCAGTTAGAGCAGCCAAGAGGACAGGCCCCGATAGTCCGGCTTTGGGAAGAAGTGCGGAACACTAGATGATACAGTGTAATGAGGTTATGCATACATATAGGCTGAAAAAAAGGCGCTTTAGAATATCACTTCATGTATTTAAGTTTTCTTGTGAAATATATATTATTTACAATTAAGAGGAGGTACAGTGTGGGATTTTGGATTTTTATGTTGCTTATGAGTTTATTGCTTCCCTTTACAATGATAGGGTTCGGTAAATATTTCATCAAAACTGCGCCCAAGGAAATCAATATGGTTTTTGGATATCGTACCCCTATGTCCATGAAAAATAAGGAAACTTGGGAGTTTGCACACCATTATTGCGGAAAGCTTTGGCTAATATTAGGTTGGAGTACTTTGGTTCCTTCTTTGATAGCAATGTTCTTTGTAATTGGGAAGGATGTAGATGTTATTGGGAATTTTAGTATAGTGCTTGTAGGTATTCAACTAGTTTTCTTAGTTGGTTCGATATTCCCTACTGAGATAGCTTTAAAAAACAATTTTGACAAATATGGTAATAGAAAATAATCAATAATTATAGTGCATAAAGCGGTGATATTATAATATTGGAGGATGTAATGAGTAACGAGGTATTGGATGGGTATATGAAGGAGCACTTCCCAGGACTACCATTAGAATCACCACTATTCTATAACGCACCAATCGGAATACGTTTTGAGTTGGGCGTGGATTACGGAAATGTAGAACAAGCAGCCTATCTAGCTAACGTTCAACTAAGATCTGCAATGATTTTTGATGAGATATTTGATGAGGACAGCAATATTCTATTAGTTATTAATAGCTTTAGAAGTGTAGAACCTTATTTTGACATGAATCAAGGGGAAGAGGTATTTCCGAAATATATCAAGAATAAGAACATCTTAAGCAACTTAGACTGTGTTGAGACAGATGTTCTCGATGAAGAAACTAGGGATTTATGTGGGACTAGCCGTCAATATATATTAAAGTGCAAAAAGAAGGATATCGACTACAATAGAATTGTTATAGCAAAATCACATATGGATTTTGTTATTGAACCATATATTTCTGACGAAGTATTTTTTATCAACACCGATAAACATATAATCTACTATATGTATAATGATTACGGATTAGATGTCGTGTCCGAAGCAGTAAGATCCTTGATAGATATATATATAAAATTTAATAATTGGATATTAGATTATGATAGAGCAAAGATTCAACGCATATTTGAAGATTTATAGGAATGTGTTTATGGGTATGCTTTGAAAGGCGTAGGGATACATATATCTAAATAAAAGAGTAAGTGCATTGGGGGTGTTATCATGAGCTTTTTCTTGACAGGTTATGGTGAGTTAGTGACTAAGCTATTGGGGAAGGTAAAAAGGGATCAAATGTATTTGCCTAATTCCGATGAATGGTTGTTAAGGAGAATTTCACCAAGCTGTGAAAATAATTGCGACAATCAATACTTTCACATATATACATCATTTAGAGAGTTAGTTGTATTTCTTCCAGTTGGAAGAATGCAAGAAGTGTACAAGATAGTTTGCCCGGAGTGTGGAGAGACAATTGAGCTGGAACCGGAGGAATTCACACGGATCAAGCCTTTTATTAAGATGAATAAGCTGTTTGAGAACGGAAAAATCGATGAAATCGAGTATAGAGTTAGACTTGACAAAATAGAGTCGAGGTTGCTCAAGGTTAGAAGGGATTAAAGCAGCACTTTCGGGAAGCACTGGCAGAATATATAAGCAAGTAATTTGTTGAAGTGAGGTAGAAGTTAATAATAGAATTAGGGGGTATTATGGTTAAACGTATACATATTATGGGGGCTTCGGGGTCTGGTACGACAACGTTGGCTAAAGCATTATCTGAGAGAACGGGATATAAGCATTTTGACTCGGATAACTATTACTGGAATCCCACACCCATCCCATTTACACAAAAAAGAGACAGTGAAGATAGAAATACACTTTTGGCAAGAGATTTGGAAAGTGCATCAAGTTGGATATTATCCGGTTCTCTGTGTCGCTGGGGAGAAATTAAACTCCCGGATTTTGAATTGGTTGTATATCTATATCTGCCGAAAGATATACGGTTGCAGCGACTAATCGCACGTGAAAGAGAGCGTTATGGAGCGGATATTGATCCAGATGGGTCAAGACATCATCTACATAATGAATTTATTGAATGGGCATCGCAATATGATGAAGCTGGGCCATATATGAGAAGTAAAGCTTTACATAGCAAATGGTTAGCTGGTTTATCATGTCCAGTGCTTAGGATTGAAGGCGATAAAACGATCGAAGAACGTTTAAACATCGTACTTAATGCTATTATGTAAAGGTATCAAGAGTCCATAGAACATTGAGAGACGAAACATTCTGGAAGTGAGGATGTTATAATCCCATAGAAGGAACAAGATACATGGAACTGAAGCTATAGATGAGTTTTCATAGGGCGTAGCCAATGAGAATAGGGGGGCCATACCCACTATTGTTCATATATAACCAAGCCTGAGTTTAAGCTTTTATCATCACGGTTTTTACATTTCAAATGTGATGTTATTATTCTATACCCTGAAATATCATTACTTAATATTAACTTGGAGGAAGACACATGGAGATTGACCATATTTTTATATGTACGCAAGTTGGAGCACCAGCAGGCGAATTGCTGAAGGAGTTTGGACTGACAGAAGGAACTCCAAGCACCCACCCCGGACAAGGTACTGCAAACAGGAGGTTCTTTTTTCATAATATGATGCTGGAGCTTCTTTGGATAGAAAACTATGAAGAGGTGCAGAGTTCTCGTACCAAACCAATGCGCTTATATGAACGATGCCAGTTAAGTGCAGCTGAAGCTTCCCCATTTGGTGTAGCTTTCAGACCAATAGATGAAAAAGAGGAAGCTGCACCATTTGCAGCATGGGATTACCACCCCATCTATCTCCCCGAATTTCTAAAGATACAGGTAGCAGAGGCTACACCCCTTTGTGAGCCTATGTACTTTTATCTTTCTTTTGGTAGAAGACAAGATGAAGTTCCTATTGACAAAAGGCAGCCAATGGAGCATATAGTGCCTCTAAAGGAAGTGACTTCCCTTAGGGTTTGTACAAACCAGGAGATGGAAATTTCAAATACTGCAGCAACTTTGAACCAAATACCTAATTTTATAATTGATAAGAGCAACGAGCATCTGCTTGAGCTTGAATTTGATAATGGCGTGATGGGAAAATCAAAAGATTTTAGGCCCAATTTGCCTTTGATATTTAAGTGGTAATTTAACACATACTATCCATAGGATATCAGAAAATAACTATGGGAAGCGCACAAATTGAATAAATAGTGATATTAGCACTGGTTGTTATATGTTTTATTGCATTCATAGGAACTCAGCAAATACACTTTTCCAAGAGTTGAAGATTTGACAATGGGGTATAGGGAATAATTTTCTTTCTGTACCTTTATTTATTTGTGTAGAATAGAAATATTGCATTTATTCTTATAGCAATACTGAAATTATCTATAGTAGATTTGACTGGAAGGTTTTTACTGTTTGGTGGTAGAATATATTTACCATATAGACAAACATAGGATGATGAAATAAAGAATATAAGGAGGACATATGGAATTCATTCAAAGGGCTTTATTGGTCTCTGTCATAATATTGTTTTATATCGTATTCGCAAGAGTTTTCATGAGCATAGCAAATAAGATAGGTGAATTATTAGGGTTGAAAAGGTTCATTGCATTTGTATTGCAGAAAATTAATAGAGAATAGATTGGTATAAGAGGTTGAAATATGGATTGGATTGAAACGATAAGCTGCTACGTGCCTAAGGATGAACAGGAAAGCAAGGATAAGGAATTGATACTCCATGGTATGCGGCAATTTGAAGATATACTTAATAGAAACAACAAAATAATGCATATGACCTGTTCTGCCTTTGTTGTCAATAAAAAAAGGGATAAGGTTCTGATGGTCTATCATAACATATATGATTCATGGTCGTGGCTTGGGGGACATGCCGACGGAGAGGCAGACCTGAATGCTGTGGCTTTGCGGGAGGCAAAAGAGGAAACAGGGGTTATACATATTTCATCGATTATGGAGGACGTATTTTCATTAGATGTATTGCCGGTACTGGGGCATGTTCGTAGAGGAGAATATGTATCAGCACATCTGCATTTATCAGTTACCTATTTATTTGAAGCGGATGAAGAGGATGAACTGATGGTCAAACCGGATGAAAACAGCGCAGTTCAATGGATTCCTATTGATCAGGTAAACGAGTATTCAAAGGAACCACATATGAAAAAGATATATGCAAAGCTGATAAAAAGAGCAAAAGAATTCTTTGGAGGAGAAACGAGTGATGGTGCTTAAATTAGTACAATGCGAAATAGACGATTTGGAAGCACTTAGAGAATTATCTTATAGGACATATAATGATACTTTTGGTTCCATGAATACCCCTGAAAACATGAAGGTCTATTTAGATAAGGCTTTTGATATAAACAAACTGCGAGATGAACTATTAAACAGCAGTTCATGGTTTTATTTCTTATATACTGACGGGGAAGTGGCAGGCTATCTTAAACTGAATGAATGCAAGGCGCAGTCTGATATCAAAGACGAGGAGTCCCTTGAGGTGGAAAGAATTTATATTGCAAAAGAACACCAAGGCAAGGGGCTTGGCACGGTACTTCTTGATAAGGCAATTAAAGTGGCACAACAGCGAAGGAAATCCTATTTATGGCTAGGTGTTTGGGAGAAGAACGACAAGGCCCTCCAGTTTTATATTAGCAAAGGCTTTTATAGGATTGGCAAACACTCCTTTTTTATGGGTGATGATGAACAAACCGATTTTATTATGAAGAAAGATCTAAGCAATGCAAAAGATTAACGGAGGAATTTATGAGCATAGATGTATCTATCAAAGTGAGATTTGCGAGTCAAAGCGATCTGGAAGCATGTTTTAGATTCGATCAATCTGACCGCCAGGATATTATTGAAAACAAAATAGGTATGCATGAAATCATACTAGCTGAACGTTGTGGAGAGGTCATTGGATATTTGAAACTGGAGTATTTGTGGTCCAAGCTCCCATATATAGGTCTGATGATATTGAAGCCAGAGTTCAGGGGGAAGGGTATTGGGGTCCTTCTTTTAAATTATCTAATCGAGTTTTTGCAGCTAAATGGTTATGATACCTTGCTTAGTTCATCACTAATAAATGAGCCTGCACTTCAAAAGTGGCATCGCAAGATGGGTTTTGTAGAATGTGGCATGTTGAATGGCATTCATAAAGGTGGAATTGGTGAAGTGTTCTTTAAGCTGGATTTATTAGGGCAATAGCTGGGGGAGAAAATTCGATAAAAGTGGAGGGATAAGATTGAAAAGAGCATTATTGGTGATTGACGTTCAAAACGAGTATTTTACAGGAAAGCTGCCCGTTACATACCCGCAAGGAAGCTTTGACAACATCAAAAAAGCAATAAAGGCTGCAAAGCAAAAAGACATCATGGTTATCGCAATCCAGCATACAGCACCGCAAGTAGATGCCTCAACATTTGTGAGAGGGAGTCATGAATGGGAACTGCATCAAGAAATTAAAAAGCTCGGCTATGACTATCTGATAGAGAAAAATCTGCCTGGAAGCTTTACAGATACAGACTTGGAAAAGGTGCTGCAGCAAAACGATATTGATACAGTAACGATTAGCGGCTATATGACTCAAATGTGCTGTGATACAACGGCAAGACAAGCGTTGCATTTAAGCTATTCAGTAGAGTTTCTTAAGGACGCTACGGGCACCTTGGATATTGCGAACTATGCTGGAAAGGTAACGGCAGAAGAATTGCATAGAGCGGTTTTGGTTACACAGGCAATGAGATTTTCTAAGGTTATGGCCGTTGATGATTGGATCAGCTCTTTAAGATAACGAATCCTTTGGAGGTAAATAAATGCTTATTAGATATGCTGCTCAAAAGGACATGCAGGAAATATATGAACTATTATGTGAGCTGGAAGTAAAAAAAATGCCATATGACGACTTCCAATATACATATAAGAAAAATATAGAGGATGAGAATATACATTACCTGGTTGTTGAAGAACAAAATCAATTGATTGGATTTGGCAGTATACACATTCAAAATTTGCTCCATCACTCCAAAAGAGCAGCTGAGATACAGGAGCTTATAGTCATGGACAAGTATAGGGGACATGGGATTGGAGCAATGCTGGCAAACAAGATGATGGAAATCAGCAAGGAAGAAGACTGCGAGCTGATAGAAGTATGCTGCAATCGTAAAAGAATGGATGCCCATCTTTTCTATGAAAAGTGTGGTTTCAAGAAAAGCCATTATAAGTTTACTAAATTCTTTGAGTAGTCGTTGGACAAAACTTTACTTTTGCATAATGGAAGTTATATTTTAATAGATTTTACTAGACAGTGATGTAATAGCAAGGAGGAAAATTTATGACACCAAAATGGAAAGACACAATAGCTTATACTGTGGTGGTATATCTATGTGGTGTACTACTTATTTTTATCGGTTTCTTTTACGGACATGATATGGCAATCAATATATCAAGACCCTATGGCGCTACTGGATGGTCAACGTCTCAAGAATTGGTTTCCGCCTGCATGTATTTTCCTATTGTGCTGGGCATATCCGTTATGATACTAGCAATAGCCTTTTCTACGGTTTTATTTATTCGATGGGTCAACAAGTCTGATTTATAAAGTGAATTGGAAGGAGGGTGCATGAAATATGGAAATCTTTCTGGCTCCTTTTATTACATTTATACTTGCTGTCATCATCAGAACCGGTAAAGCAACCTGGTTGATTGCAGGCTATAATACCTTATCAAAAGAGAAAAAGGATAAATATGATGCAAGGCAGTTAAATAGATTTATAAGCAATCTGTTGTTTGCAATGTCAGCACTATTGTTTTTGCTTGTTGTGAGCATAACCTATAACATAGTCGCCCTGGCAATAGTTACAGGGGCAATATTCATAGTAGTGCTTTTTAGTGCGCTTATCTATGCCAATACCGGAAATAGATTTCAGAAATAACGGCATATTAGAGTTTAGATATTTACATAGGAGGAATACAAATTGTACACTGCGGATTATTTTATTTCAAAACTAGGTTTAGAGGGACACATAGAAGGCGGGTATTTCAGGGAGATTTACAGAAACTCCTTTAATACTGGCTGCAAAGGATATAAGCACGACTTTGTAGGCGAAAGGGCGCTCTCCACCACGATATACTTTCTATTAAAATCGGGACAGGTGTCCAAGTTCCATAAGCTGAAGTTTGATGAACTGTGGTTTTACCACTACGGGTGTCCTATGCTGATTCATATGATTGATGAGCAGGGTAGCTACAAAAGTGCTGCCTTGGGGTTGAATATAGATAAGGGTGAGCTGCCTCAAATATTGGTTCCGTCCAATACAATATTTGGTGCAGAGCCACTGGATGCTGATACCTTTTCATTTGTCAGCTGCATGGTTACGCCGGGGTTTGATTATAGAGACTTTTATCTGTACGAGGAAAAGGAGCTGATCGACAAGTATCCTGAGCATCAAGGCATAATAACTCGGCTTAATGGACCAAGAACTACTAATGTAAAGAATACATAGAAGAACTAGGAACAGGGATGAGGGATATATTTGAAAAGACGTATGTTTTATTTAGGTTTGTCATTATTATGTTTTATGGCTTGTGTGCTGATTGTAAAATTATTCAGCAGCAACCTATTTATTAGAGGTACTGTAGGAGATATGGTTGTCATCTTGCTGATCTATTTCCTCATTAAGGTATATAAGGATTTTCAACCGATCAAGCTAAGCATCTTTACACTAGCTGTAGCCTTTATAATAGAATTCTTGCAGTATTTAAAGCTTGCTGCAATACTTGGGTTGGAAGGCAATATGATTGCTCAATTGGTATTTGGCTCAGTATTTGATCCACATGACTTGGCAGCCTATACTGTGGGAGCTCTGCTGTCATACATAATGGATGTGTATATAATAAGACCTGTTATGCACGGCAAAGCAGGCAAGTAAAACTGTGATAAATAGAATTCAAAGAGAATATGTTGAACGGATTTTATTTATCCAAGGAATATGCCGCTTATATACACTTAAAATACTTGTACAGTAAACCAGAGGCAGTACTGTACCCTTGGGCAAGCGAGGCGTATAGTTATTGCCGGCGAAATACTCAGAATTTCAAAAAATGGAGGGACAACGATGGGAGATTATATCAAAGACTTAAGAAAACTTATAGGCACGAGACCAATCATCATGTGCGGTGCAAATGTCATTTTGTTAAATGAGCAAGACCAGATTTTACTTCACCATAGGGTAGACAGAGACTGGTGGGGGCTTCCAGGCGGTGCTATGGAATTGGGTGAGAGCTTGGAGCAGACAGCAAGGCGTGAGGTGCTTGAGGAAGTGGGACTCACCTGCGGAAAACTGCAGCTTTTTAATGTTTATTCCGGCGAAGAGCTGTATTATAAGTATCCAAGCGGAAATGAGGTTTACAACGTAACTGCTACTTATATCTGTAAGGATTTTTCCGGTACCATCCATGTGGACAAAAGTGAAGGTAGGGATGCCCGCTTCTTCTCTTTGGAAAACATCCCGTCAAATCTCACCTCGACTATAAAGGGAAGCGTGCTGGAGTTTATAGATAGATATAGTGAGTTGAAAAAACACGGGATTATTTAGGCTAATATGATAAATGACTTGTTGCTGTAGTTTTAGGTGAAGTATGATTTTAAATAGGGGGGACGGATATGGATTTTAATGCGGAGGCTATGAATTGGGACACCGATAAACGGGTGCAAAGAGCTCAAATCATTGCTATGGAAATAAAAAGGTCCATCCAAAGCAAAGAGAAGTGCAAGGCATTGGAATTTGGATGCGGAACCGGCCTAATAAGCTTTAACCTTCTTGACCAATTTGAACATATTACTCTGATTGATACGTCAGAGGGTATGATTGATAAGCTGAATCAGAAGATAAGCGACCTTGATATAAATAACATGACTGCGGTTTGCAAGGATATCAATATGGATCCGCTGCCTTCTGATAAATTTGACGTGATTTATACTTCAATGGCTTTACATCATATTAGTGATATAAGAAGCACCTTACAGAACTTATATGATCTGCTAAATGCCAAGGGGGGGTTATGTATTGTGGAATTAAACGAGGATGACGGAAAATTCCATAGAACGGAGACGGACTTTGACGGTCATAATGGCTTTGACCAGACTCAGCTAAGAGAGCTTCTGCAGCAAATTGGATTTAATCATATAGTGTCAAACACCTTCTATAAGGACACAAAATTGGTGGATGATGAGAAGGTGGACTATTCATTATTTCTAATGACGGGCAGCAAATAATAGCACAAAGATACTAAGTGAGGTACTTATGAAAAGAGAATATCTAATAGGCGCGGCTATCATTACATCAATATTATTAATTCTAAGCATAGCTGCACATACTGCCACATACTTTGGAATTGATCCGCAGGTTAAATTTCCGGCTGTATGGCTTTTGCATTTTGGAATCTTCATCGTATTTATACCTGCTTTCATAGCGTATCGTAATGAGTATGGCGGCAGATTTGGCAACATAGATCATGAATCAGTTATGAGACGGGCGCCAGAGTGGATGAGGATACTTTTAAAGGTTTTTATTATCTATACAGCTATAAACTTTGGATTGTTTTTTGTGAATTCAGAAGCTGGTGCCCCAGATATTTGGGAAGGGCAATATGTGCTTCAGAACAAAGGCACACTGATACGGGAGTTGTCGCAAGATGAATATGAAAGGTATCAGATGTATGAAGTTCGGGGCTTCTCGGGACATTGGCTGATATTTTACTATTACCCTCTAATCGCATATTATTCAATCTTACACAAGGATGATGAGGAAGAAGTGTTAGACTAGGCTGTTAAATAAAGTAAGAACGGGGGTTAGCATGTATGAAAACTGTTGTAATTTATAAGTCTAAATCAGGGTTTGTAAAGAAATATGCGGAATGGATAACACAAGAGATATCGGCTGATATATTTGATGCAGCTAAAGTTAGTTCGAGTATATTTGATTCCTATGATACAGTAATTTATGGCGGAGGCTTATATGTATCCGGAATAAATGGAGTTAAATTAATCACAAATAACCTTCCTAAGCTTGCAGGTAAAAAGGTTATCGTTTTTGCATCTGGGGCGACCCCTCCGAGAGAAGAAGATATAAAGAAAGTATGGGATATGAATTTTACTGTGGAGCAGCAAAAGCAAATCAGACTTTTTTATATGCGGGGCGGTTTTGACTATAATAGGCTGACTCTGGTTGATAAAGTTCTAATGAATATGCTGAAGTGGAAAATAAGGCTGAAAAGGAGTTCTGAACGAGTGGCTGACGAAAGAGGCATGCTTGCGGCGTATGACAAGCCCATGGATTTTACTAGAAAGCAGAATATTGAGGAACTCGTTGCTTATGCGAATTCATAGGGAGGAAGTGAAGTTGATGCAAATACGTGTATATTTTGTCCGACATGCAGAACCGGACTTTTCTATAAAGGATGATCTGACTAGACCTTTGACGGATAAAGGAATGGCAGACTCTAAGAAGGTTACAAGCATATTGGCGGATAAAGAGATCTCAATGATATATTCCAGCCCATACAAGAGAGCGGTTGATACCATCAAGGACTTTTCTGAAAGCAGAGGTATTGAGATCATAATCAAGGATAACTTGCGCGAAAGAAGAGTAGGAGACTGGGTAGAAGACTTTCGAGCATACTCAGAGAAACAATGGAGTGATTTTGAATATAAATTACCCGGCGGTGAGTGTTTGAAGGAGGTAAAGGAGAGAAATATTAATGCACTTTTGGAGATACTAGCAGGTAACTCGGGGAGGAATATTGCAATTGCCACCCATGGCACTGCGTTGAGCACGATTATTAATCACTATAATTCTGAATTTGGGCATGGGGAGTTTTGGTCAATTGCTGATAAGATGCCTTATATACTGTGCTTTACCTTTAACGATATGGAACTTGAGTCTGTTGAGGAATTGGCTATATAAATAATGCGCACCTTTTCAAGGGTGCTTTTTATTATATAGCCTGGAATTTATTATTAAAGCTATATAGTAAACTGGTAAATATATGTAATAAGTGGTAATATTACACTAGTATATTATAGGAAACAGGCTGTTTTATATTTAATTTAGGGGAGGCGGATAGCACATGCAGGAGTACATATTTCAAGAAGCCAATGAGGAGCATATTCCAGCCTTGCTGGAAATATACAACTATTATGTAATGAATACAACAGCAACTTTTCATGCCAGGCCAATGATTGCTGAGGACATGATGGGCTTGGTGTTTTTTAAGAATGATAAATATAAGACCTTCGTTATTTTTCAAGATAATGAGATACAAGGCTATGTCCTGTTAACGCAGCATAAGAATCGCGAAGCCTATGATAGAACCGGCGAAGTGACGGTTTATTTGAAGCCGGGCGTAATTGGCAAGGGACTTGGAAGTGCTGCAATAAAATACATTGAAGAATATGCAAAAAGCAAGGGGTTTCATACGCTGATAGCTACGATATGCGGAGAGAACGAAAAAAGCATCAGAGGATTTGAACGCAGCGGATACCAAAAATGTGCCCACTATAAAGAGGTTGGCAGAAAATTTGGCCAGTGGCTGGATATCGTGGCATATCAAAAGATGATTTAAGCTGTGTCACATCAACATCTATTAATCTAGTGTAAATGAATTGGAGGGGTTCTCATGAATGTCGTGTTTAGGCAAAACCAGCTTTTTACTTTTTTGTTATACTGCAATGGTGCAGGTTTAGAAAAGACCGTTCTTGATTGTGGTGCAGGAGGAAATTGTCCACCTTTGGCAATTTTTGCAGAGCAAGGCTACAAGACAGTGGGGATTGACAATAATGAAAAACAGATTGAACTGGCCAGTGAGTTCGAGAAACTACATGGCTTAAGCTTGGGAATTATTCACGGCGATATGAGAAAGCTCCCCTTTGAGGATTCCTCCATCAGCTTTGTATATTCCTATAACTCGATTTTCCATATGAGTAAAAAAGAAATCGCAGAATCAGTAAGCGAAATTCATAGAGTCCTTCCAACAGGTGGGCTGGCTTTCATTAACTTTGCATCGGAGCATGATGCAAGGTCAACTATTGGTGAGAATGTTGGCGAAGGAGAATATATTCAACTGGAATTCGGAGAAAGAATTCTCCACAGCTATTTTAAAGAAAATGAGGCTGAGAATTACTTCAATGGCTTTAAGATGCTTTACAAGGAAAATAGAATTCGAGAAGGATTCAATCAAAAAGGCGAGAGTATAAGAATGGGTTTTATTGACTATATCATAGAGAAGGTCTAAGCATATCTGATCTGATATGATTCGCTAAGGGAGGTGAACCTATGACGAAACAACTGAAAGCAGATTTACTGCTGCTGATGATTACAGTATTTTGGGGCGCATCCTATATACTTACAAAGATGGGGTTATTGGAGTTGCAGCCCTATAACCTAACAGCACTGCGATTCCTCGTAGCCTTTGTCATTGCAGCAGCTTTCTTTTACAAGGGGATATTAAAAACTGATTGGGAGACCTTGAAATATGCATTGATTTTATCCGTGATATTGTTTCTGGTTTTTATCACTATGACCTTTGGATTGCAGTATACTTCTGCATCTAATGCAGGTTTTTTGGTAAGCCTTTCTGTGGTGTTTATTCCCATCATTTCTGCTGTTTTTTTCAAGCAGAGAATCGAGGGTAAAGTAATTGCAGGAGTGAGTCTGGCATTTGTCGGCATCATGCTGTTGACGCTGAATACACAGCTTAAAATAAGCGGCGGAGATTTGTTGTGTATTGCATGTGCTGTTTTATTTGCACTACATGTGATAATAACAGGCATCTATACACAGAAGGTTGATTCCATCAATCTTAGTGTTCTGCAGCTCGGCTTTGTAGGTTTCTTCAGTCTGATATTTTCACTTGGAACAGAGACCTTTAGGATGCCTGCCACCGGATTGTCATGGTTCGCTATTTTATCCCTGAGCATCCTATGTACGGTAGTGGGATATATCGTACAAACTACAGCACAGCAATATACAAGTGCAACCCATACCGGGTTGATACTATCCCTGGAACAAGTTTTCTCAGCAATATTTGCATACTTGTATCTTGGAGAAGTATTATCTGCCAGAGGCTATGTTGGTGCAGTAATATTGCTTATTAGTGTGCTTGTTGCAGAACTCGATATTACTCAACTATTAAGAAAGCTAGGTGGAAAGCAAAGCAGTTCGGCATAAAGGAAGAAGCATGCGTTGTGCAGAAGTAATTTGTGAAAGGAACGATACAATGGAAAACAAAGCACTGGTTAAGGCTGACTTCGATAAAATAGCCATGATTCAAGAGAAAAAATGGGACCATAACAGGCATTATCATAATTATCTGCTCAAACATCTGGGTAAAAATCTGGAATACGCTTTGGATATAGGGTGTGGCAAAGGTGAATTTGCAAAGGCTTTGGCACATAGAGCTAAAAAAGTAATTGGCGTTGATTTGTCGGAGCAAATGATTTCCATGGCAAAAGCAGATACCGCTACTGACAATATCGAGTATGTATTGGGCGATGTCATGGAACTGGAATTGGAAAACAGCAAATATGACTGCATTGCTTCCATTGCCACAATGCATCACTTGCCCTTGGAAGAAATGATGCGTAAGGCAAAGGCTGCCTTGAAGGATAAGGGTGTCTTTATGGTGCTGGACTTATATCAGGAAGAAAACATCCTGGACTATCTGACATCAGCGGCTGCCATTCCATTCAATATTTTGATGATGCTTATGATTGAGGGACGGGTGAGACCCAGTGCAGAAGAAATGAACGCTTGGAGAGAACATGGAAAGCATGATAGATATTTGACTCTGAAGCAGATTAAAGCTATAGCTGACCAGGTGATGCCTGGGTCGAAAATCAAAAGGCATTTTTACTGGAGATATTCCATCATATGGCAAAAATAAGACTAGTTATAAGGATAAGGGGTATAGTACTATGAAAATTGAGCATGTGGCAATATGGGCAAGGGACTTGGAGAAACTAACGGATTTTTATGTACAATATTTCAACGGAACAGCTGGTCCCAAGTATATAAACTGCAGTAAAAGCTTTGCATCCTATTTTATCAGCTTTGAATCCGGTGCAAGATTGGAACTGATGCAAATGCCTACAATATTGCAAAGCAGTGATGATATGGCACATCAATATTTTGGTATTATTCATGTCGCATTTTCTGTTGGAAGCAAGGAGAAGGTGGATACGTTGACGGAGGTGCTAAGAGGTGCCGGGGTGACGGTAGTCAGTGAACCTCGTTATACGGGCGATGGATATTATGAGAGCTGTATTCTGGATCCTGAGGGGAACCGAATTGAGATAACAGAGTAAAAAAAGGACGGGCATGCTGTAATGCTCGTCCTTTTGGTTTTTTATTATTTAACTACCTATATCTGCCGCTGTCTCGTCTATCAACGTCATATCTATCCAGATAATCGTAATTGACCTTAAAGGGTCTGTAAGCTCGTGAGAACCAAAGATATACTGTGATATAAACGATGGAGAGAAGCGCTGCTTCTTTGAGTGCACTTAAAGCCAGCAGTAAAACAGGCATAAATAGATAAATTTTATCTTTTAGCCGAAATGCCTTCAATTCATCCCAGTTATACATCGTAATACTCTTGTAAACTCTAGTTGCAAACAAATACTGTACAAAGGGGACTGCGGCAGCCGCTCCCAACAGATAGATATAAAATGGCATCATGAGATCCAAGCCAGGTATGTTTAAAAAACTCAAATTAATTACCTCGAACTTAGCGGCTATCATTAATAAGAAATATGCGTATATCGCTGCATAGACAATAAAGGTCTTACGCCTTCGCAGCTCCATGTAGCCTTCGGGGACTCTTTGTTCTTGATTCTCCATAAAAGCAGCTCCTTTTGCATTCATTACATGTTGCCATTATATATTCATATTATACCATATATGGAATTTATAACTAATTATATAGTGCTGAATTAATTGTGGTTATAAACAACCAACCTTGAACTGGTGCTCAATATGCATATAGCAATTCAAACAACATCATACTAGGATAGATCAATGAGAAGGTTTCTACTTGGGATATTGGAAGTGCTAGCTTAGTTGGCATGCATTATCGGAGGTTTATCATGAGAATTTTTCTAATTATATTAGAGACATTGGGTAAAGAGAGAATATATGAGATTCTAGAAAGTACAAAGGATGAAACAGAAGCAATTCAAAAGCTGATAAGCTATTCCAACCATTGGGAGCATTCTATAACAGCGGGCATATGCAGGGTGTATATGACTACTTATATAGAATAAACAAAGATTTTTGTATACATATGACAAAAAACAGCATATAATATATTTATTGGTTAAAAGCATATAACAAATTAACATAAATACTAGAAAAATATAATAAAATCCTGCATTTGCGAGATGTTATTTATTGTAAATTTAGAGACCTTATGATATAATCAGTTAAAGATTATGTTAAGGAGAGATAATGTATGCGTTTATCTGAACTTATGTGGGATATATTCAAAAAGACCGGTTCTATCGAAGCATACTTACTCTATAAGAAATACAAGCTAAACTAATTTGCAAACCTTTGGGTTGAAGTGAATATTTACGTCTATGATGGAGAGAGTAGAATAACACACCTTACAGAGAGGATTTGTCACTGGCTGAAAGCAGGTCCAGCAGTGTATTATTTGAAGTTCACTCCGGAGATTCAAAGCTGAACTAACAGTAGGCTTTGACGGCAATGCCGTTATAGTTTCAAGTGGTCTGTATACTTACAGGCAATTTGGGTGGTACCGCGAACAACCTTCGTCCCATTTTTTGGGATGAAGGTTTATTTTTTTGTCAACATCAATATGCGAAAGGAGCTTTAAAATGAGAGAAAAACTGGAAGCAATCAAGCTGGAATCAACAACAGAGCTTGAAAAAGTCAATAGTCTTCAACAGCTTGAAGATTTAAGAATTAAGTACTTGGGTAAGAAGGGTGAGCTTACACAGGTTTTAAGGGGTATGGGGGCTTTGTCCGCGGAGGAGAGACCCATCGTCGGTCAACTTGCCAATGAAATCAGAGACTACATAAACGAGAAAATCGAGCATACAGAGTATGTTTTGAAGAGACGCGAAGTAGAAAACCGCTTAAGAAATGAATTTATAGATGTAACAATGCCATCAAAGAGAAAAGAATTAGGAAATCGTCATCCAATCACTAAGGTTTTGGATGAAGTCAAAGATATATTCGTGGGCATGGGATTTAGTATAGTGGAAGGACCTGAGATAGAAAAAGTTTATTATAACTTTGACGCTCTGAATCACTCAAAATTTCATCCTGCAAGAGATATGCAAGATACTTTCTACATTACTGAGGATTTGCTTTTAAGAACACAAACCTCACCGGTACAAGTTAGAACTATGGAGAAAATGGATCCGCCAATAAGAATACTTGCACCGGGGAGAGTATATAGAGCTGATGAGATTGATGCTACTCATTCACCGATGTTCCACCAAATTGAAGGCCTTGTTGTAGACAAAGGCATCACTATGGCAAATTTAAAAGGAACTCTGGATGTATTTGCAAAGAGACTTTATGGCGATAATATTAAGACCAAATTCAGACCTCATCATTTCCCATTTACAGAACCAAGCGCAGAAATGGATTGCAGCTGCGTTGCATGCGGTGGCACAGGCTGTAGAGTATGCAAGGGAACTGGCTGGATTGAGGTGCTAGGAGCAGGCATGGTGCATCCAAACGTGCTTCGTAACTGCGGAATCGATCCAGAGGTATACTCCGGCTTTGCTTTTGGAATGGGCTTGGATAGAATTGTAATGTTGAAGTATGATATAGATGACTTAAGATTAATGTTCGAAAATGATAAAAGATTCCTGGATCAATTTTAATTGACCACAGCGGAATAAGAAAGGAGTTTTAAAATGCTGGTACCTGTAAAATGGCTTAAAGATTATGTTGATATAAATATAGATGTGCAAAGCTTCGCTGATGCCATGACAATGTCAGGCTCCAAGGTGGAAGCAGTAGAGATCATGGGTAAGGAAATTGAGAATGTAGTTGTTGGCAAAATCATAAAGGTGGATAGACACCCTGATGCCGACAAGCTGGTTGTAACTCAAATAGATATTGGTACAGAGACGATACAAATCGTTACAGGAGCGACCAATATCAAAGAAGGTGATTATATCCCAGTTGCGCTGAATGGTTCCTCCTTGCCTGGCGGGGTAAAAATTAAGAAAGGCAAGCTGAGAGGAGTGGAGTCCAACGGTATGCTTTGCTCTGCTTCAGAGCTTGGAATACCCCTTGAAAATCTGCCCCCTGAGCTTCTTGACGGTATTTATATATTAGACAAGGAATATCCTCTTGGCAAAGATATCAAGGAAGTTCTCGGTTTAAATGATGCAGTGATAGAATTTGAAATAACAAACAACAGACCGGACTGCTTGAGTATGATCGGTATAGCAAGGGAAGCGGCAGCAACAATAGGTGCAGAGCTTAAATACCCTGAAGTGACTGTGGCAGAAAACGCTGAGAATTTATCCAGCTATGTGCATATAGAAGTGAGAAATGGTGAGCTTTGTCCTAGATATACTGCGAGAGTAGTGAAGAATATAAAGGTTCAGCCATCACCGGGCTGGATGCAGGAAAGACTTCTAAAAGCAGGTGTTAGACCAATCAACAACATCGTAGATATTACAAACTATGTGATGCTGGAAATGGGTCAGCCGATGCATGCTTTTGATTTAGATAAGCTGGCAGGAAGAAAGATCATTGTCAGAAACGCAGAAGAAGGGGAAAAGATAACAACCCTGGATGAAGTGGAAAGAACTCTGAATGACTCCATGCTTGTAATTGCTGATCAGGATAGAGCTATTGCCATTGCTGGCATCATGGGCAGCAGCAACAGTGAAATAGACGAAAACACAAAGACTCTTGTTTTTGAGGGAGCAAATTTCCAAGCAATCAATATCAGACTATCCTCTAAGAAGCTGGGTCTTAGAACAGAGGCTTCAGGAAGATTTGAAAAGGGCATCGATACCGAATTGGCTGAAAAGGCTTTGGAAAGAGCATGCAACCTGGTACAGCTATTAGGAGCAGGAGAGGTTGTAGGCGGCAAGCTGGATTACTACAGCAAGCCAAAGGAAAGCAGACACATTAAGCTTGATACTGAGCGTGCAAGAGCTTTTATTGGTGCAGATATTAGTACAGATAGCATGAAAGAATATTTGGAAGCTTTGGAGTTTACTGTAGACAGCAACTTCAATGTAACTGTGCCGACCTTTAGAGACGATATTGAAGGTGAAGCTGACCTGATAGAGGAAATCACCAGAATATATGGCTATGAGAACATTCCATCCAAGCTGATGGATACCACTTTTACACAGGGCGGCAAGACCTATAAGCAAAAGCTTATAGATAGAGCAAAGAGCATACTGACAGCTCAAGGCCTGTACGAAGTATTCACCTACTCTTTTGTAAGTCCAGGGATATTCAACAAAATCAACTTGAAAGCAGAAAGTCCTTTGAGAAATGCTATTAAGCTGATCAACCCGTTAGGTGAAGAACAAAGTATTATGAGGACGACCATCATACCAAATATCATGGAAGTTATATCTCGAAACTACAACAGAAAGGTTGAGTCCGGTCAATTCTTTGAGCTATCCAAAGTATACATGGCTGAAAAGCTGCCATTGACTGATTTGGCGGAAGAACGTGAAGTGTTGACTATGGGCCTTTATGGAAATATTGATTTCTTCGATTTGAAGGGTATTGTAGAGAACCTCATGCTTGAACTTAATATAAAGAATTACAGGATATTATCCTCTACCCATGACAGCCTGCACCCAGGCCGTACAGCAGAACTGATCATCAACAACAAGAGAATAGGCTGGCTCGGTGAGGCTCATCCGGATATGTTGGATAACTACGATGTTCCAGTAAGAGCATTTATTGCAGAGTTGAATTTTGATGAAATCGTAAATCAAAGCAATCCTGAAATAACATACAGACCATTGCCAAAATACCCATCTGTAAGCAGAGATATTGCTGTAGTTGTTGATGAGGAGATCACTGCAGGACAGATTGAGGAAATCATTAGAAACAAGGGCGGCAAGACTGTAGAAGAGGTTAAGCTTTTCGACATTTATAGAGGAAGCCAGATTGAAAAAGGATACAAGAGCATGGCTTATGCGATCACTTACAGATCTGACGAAAAGACGTTGACTGAAGAGGAAATCTCCAAGGTGCACAACAAAATTTTAAACTCTTTGGCAAACCAAGTAGGAGCTTCTTTGAGACAATAATGTGTAGGATTAAGGGAAGGTGCAGAAGTTCTGCACCTTTTTTTGCGTGTTTGCTTATAAAATGAAGGAAAACGCCTATTTTTAAAGAATATAATATGGATAAAATATTATAAATACTCTTAAAGGAGTCGAAATATATGGGCAAAAACAAGATTAGTGTTAGAATAATGGAGCAGGACTACGTATTAGTAGGCGAAGAAGAGCAGGAATATTACCTGGACTTGGCCAAAAAGGTTGACAGCATCATGAGGGAAATTTCAAAGAGCAACAACCGCTACAATGTAAATATGGTAGCTGTGCTTACTGCGCTTAATCTTGCCGATGCGCTTTATAAATCACAGTTTCAGCTGGAGGAGACATCAGAGAAGTTGGAAGCCCTGCAATCAGAGATGCAGAAGCCTTTTGAGGAGCTGAACAGCTTAAATCAGGAAGTTGAGGCAGTAAAGGAACAGTATACCAAAACTCAAAGCGAATATACCAAGACACAAATTGAGTTAGGTAAAATCAGCAGAGAGTGGGCAAAGGCCCAGGAGGAAATGAAGGACCTGACTGTGGAGCTGGACGTATCCAGACAGACTATTGATGACCTCCAGAACAAACTCTTTGAAAGCCAAATAGAATTGCTGAAGATGAAAAAGGAATTAGACGAATATAAAAACAAAACAGGCTATGATAAGCAGGATAAAGCTAAGAATATAGGCTACAAGTCTAACATGAAGAACCAGAATAAGTAGCTGGCTGCATGTCAAAATATATTTTTCCTATGATTTATTAAATAAATCCCTATACAATAGGAAAAATAATAGCATAGTCTGAATACCGAATGGACGTGAAGCAATGAATAAGTTAGAATTACTTGCACCGGCTGGCAGTTTGGAAGCATTGGAAGCAGCAGTTGAAAGCGGTGCGGATGCAGTATACATTGGAGGTACTAAGTTCAATGCCAGGGCTTTTGCCAACAATCTGGATGAGGAGATGCTGGTTAAAGCTGTGGAATACGCCCACATAAGAGGCGTTAAGGTTTATGTGACAGTCAACATTTTAATACTGCAATCAGAATTGCAAGAAGTAATGGAGTATATAAAATATCTATACTCCATTCATGTTGATGCAGTAATTGTACAGGATATTGGTTTGGCAGCGCTGATCAGAGAATTGCTGCCAGAGTTTGAGGTGCATTGCAGTACGCAAATGGCTATCCATAACACTGACGGTGCGGCACTTTTACATGAGCTGGGCATAAAACGCGTTGTACTAGCTAGAGAACTTTCACTTCAGGATGTGGATCATATTGCAGAAACAACCGGTGTTGATGCAGAGATATTTGTGCATGGTGCTTTATGTGTTTGCTACTCAGGCCAGTGCTATATGAGCAGCCTAATTGGAGGTCGCAGTGGCAATAGAGGCAAGTGTGCACAGCCATGCAGGAAAAGATATCGTTTCTATGATATGGATCAGGAAAAAGAGATCAATCTCAAAGGTGGGTCCTATTTAATTAGCACCAGGGATTTGAACACTTACGAAAACCTATACGACATTGCCGAATCAAAGGCAGCCTCTCTAAAGGTTGAAGGGCGAATGAAAAGACCGGAATATGTAGCAATCATCATGCATCATTACAGGGAAGCCTTAGACTGCATCATGAGAGGTGAAAAGGGCTGCATTTCAGAACAGGCGGCCTATGAGTTGACAATGGCCTTCAATAGGGAGTTTACCAAAGGCTATTTGTTTAATCAGCGGAATCAGGATATTGTCAATATTGAAAGACCCGATAATCAAGGCATGTTTATCGGCAAAGTACTGAGTCAAAAAGGCAATATGGTAGAATTATTGTTGGAGAACAACTTCATCCACGATGGAGACAGCATAGAGATAATAGCCCAAAATGGTAGATCCGGCGGCGGCACCATCAGCGGCATAAAGCTGGGAAATGATACAGTGAAGTCTGCCAAAGCAGGGGATAAAATAAGAGTTTTCATAACCGATAGAGTAACCCCAGGTAGCAGGGTCAACAAAACCATTGACAACAAGCTTTTTGAAATAGCAAGAGAAGAGTATGCATACAAGAATAAGAAAAAAATTGAGCTGTATGGAAAGTTTAGCGGGAAAATAAATGAACTGCCGATTTTCCTTGTACAGGACAGCGCCGGCAATTCAGTGGAGATAACCGGGGATGAGATGATTCAAAGTGCACAAAAGCTTTCAGTATCAGAAGAGAAGATTGCAGAGCAATTGAATAAGACAAAGGACACCCCATACTTCTTCCAACAGCTGGATATTGATATTGAGCCAAATGCCTTTATTAGTATAAAAGCTGTAAACAATCTCAGGCGTGAAGCTTTAGAGCAAGTATCTCAGGCAAGAGTGAAGCATAAAAGGCCTGCTGCCATTGAGCTTGATACAAAAATAACGGTAAGGCATAAGGAAGTCTCAAGCAGCCAAAGCAGACCACAAGAGCTTATTGCCGGAATTGTAAGTTTGGAAGCAGGAATCAGCGCCATCGAAGGGGGAGCAGATACCCTCTATATACTAGGCCAATATAGGTACAAAGAAGATTTAGGATTGATTCGGGATATATCTAAACATTGCAGCGAAGCCAATTGTTCACTGTATTATGTAATGCCTCAAATCACCAAGGATGCTGAAGTCGAAGCATTGGAGAACATGCTGAGAAAAGCACTGGAACTTCATGAATCATTAGGTATTGTAATATCAAATATTAGTCACATCAAGATGTCGGAAAGACTTGGAAGCAACAAAGTCAGAGGCAGCTTTACTTTGAATATCACCAACAGCAAAGCAGCTGACTTTTATTTTGAGCATGGGCTGAAAAGCATAGGCATATCGCCGGAGTTAAATCTGTCACAAATAAAAGAGCTGTACAAAAACACCAGCGGCAGCTTGGAAGCTATTGTTTATGGTTACCTGCCTGCAATGATCACTGAGTATTGCCCTTCTACAGCAGCAGCAAAGTGCAGCAAGTGCGGAAGCGGCTGCAGTAAAAGCTATGGCATCGTAGATGAGAGGAACAAAATGTTTCCGGTGAGGTCCATGGGCAATTGCAGAAGCACAATTTTAAACAGTGATGTACTATGTGTTTATGATCATTTATCAAATATTAAGGACAGTGGTGCAAATCACTTTAGAATGGACTTTTACTTAGAAAACGAGCAGGATATTTATCATCTTGTAAAAGCATATAAGAATAAGATGAATGGCTCACCAGATACTAATAGTGAGATTATCGAGAAAATCAAAGCAAAAGGGTATACAAAAGGACATTACTTTAGAGGAATAGATTAATACATAGCAGCATAAAAGGCTTGCATATACAAAAGGGGGAAGCATCCATGGAAAACAATATCAGAGTATTAATTGTTGAAGACGAAGAAAAGATGCGAGAATTAATGAAAATAGCTTTTAAAAAGGAAAACTTCGAGACCTATGAGGCTGTAGATGGTAAACAGGGGCTAAACATGTTCAAAAGCAATACAGTGGATATTGTTGTATTGGATGTGATGCTTCCTGAAATCGATGGCTGGACAGTATGCCGCGAGATCAGAAGGAGTTCAAATGTGCCAATCATTCTGCTAACAGCCAGAGGTGAGGAGTTTGATAAGCTTTTTGGCTTTGAACTGGGTGCGGATGATTATATTGTTAAACCTTTTAGCCCAAGAGAGTTGATCGCAAGGATAAAAGCTTTGTTGAGGAGAGCGGATAATAGGAGCAACGAGAATTCCCATATTTTGCAGGTTGGAGAAATAACCATCAACAGACTTTCGAGAGAAGTTACAATAGATAATCAAATATTGAATTTGACAAACAAGGAATATGAACTGCTCTATTTTTTGGCTACCAATCCCAAAATCGTGTTCAACAGAGAACAACTGCTTCTGAAGGTTTGGGGCTATGAGCAGTACGGTGATTCTAGAACAGTGGATACTTACGTAAAGAAGCTGAGAGAGAAGCTTGGACAATACAATAATTATATTACTACTATATGGGGTGTGGGCTATAAGCTTGAGGTACCAAAATGAGAACCAATAAAATAGTAGTCAAGCTTTGGGGTGGTATCATTGCGTTGACAATAATCATATTGTTTTTGAGCATGATATTTCAGACCAGATTCTTGTATGTGTTTTATTTAGACCAGGAAATCAGGCAGGTTGAAAAAGATGCGGCTAAGATAGCGAATTATGTTGCTGATAGGCATTTCAACTTTACAATTCCCTACGACGCTGCAATGAGAAGGGTCAATGATATCGTCATCGTTACGGATACAAACAACTACATTCAATATGTTAAAGGAACAAATGAATATAAAATTGGATATAAATTCGGTTCTTACTTCATGAAGGACATCCAAAAAATGAAGTATATCAACGAAAAAAACAAAATGATCCGAAACATGGATACCCTTTTGGTAGGTGTTCCTGTTATCAATAGAGGAAAAGATAACTTAACCATGAAACCATTTTTATATGACGATGAAGATGACATGAAGGACCCGGTTCCGGAGGTGCTGGGCGCGGTTTATATCGCTACAACCTTGGAGACACTCGGAACTACCAATAATGCCATAAGACTCCAGTTCTTTTATATTTTCATCGGTGCTATAATATTGGCATCCTTATTGTCATTTTTCTTATCTAAAAGCTTTTCTAAACCCCTGATACTAATAAACAATGCTGCGAAGGAAATTGCGAAGGGGAACTATAACACCACCATCGACCTCAAATCCAGTGAAGAAATTCGTATCTTGGGTGAGACCATTAATAATCTGGCGAGACAGCTGTCCAGGGTTGAAAAGATCCGAAGAGAGTTTATTGCCAATGTTTCCCATGAGCTTAGAACACCATTGAGCTATCTGCAGGGTTATACTGAGATATTGCTGGATGGCCTAGCAGAAAGCAAAGAAGATGAAAATAAATATCTTAACATTATTATGGAGGAATCCATCCGACTGAA
>Ga0196972_1000368_pt1 | contig 25575 bp, 22 predicted proteins | sample S1v_2013CmetaG_FD_148618 | JGI IMG/M metagenome (GOLD analysis project Ga0196972, IMG submission 148618) | Soil microbial communities from Anza Borrego desert, Southern California, United States - S1+v_20-13C | ecosystem: Environmental > Terrestrial > Soil > Desert | place: USA: California...
TGATTTCAATATACTCAAACAGGTTATTGGAACTATAGCGTACCGCCAACTTTTCCGCCACCTCTCTTTCGGGGTCTATAACCTCGTCTGCCCCATTGCGAAGCAAGAACTTAACATGGATATCCCTGCTGGCTTTGCTTATCACGCGCTTTGCTCCCAGATCCTTCAAGAGACTTGTGATCTCCAGACTGCTCTGGAAATTGGTGCCTACGCAAACAAAGCACAAATCAAAGTTGCTGATACCTAATGATCTAAGAACCTCCTCCTTTGTACAATCCCCAATCTGAGCACTGGTGGCAATAGGCAGAATTTCTCGAAGATTTTCCTCATCCTGATCAACAATCATTACTTCATTTCCAAGTTCAATCAGCTTTCTGCTTAAATGTCTTCCAAATCGGCCGATACCGATTACTAGCATTGATTTCATATCAAAACCTCTATCCAATATTAATTTTTTCCGCCGGGTTTTGAACCGACGATGGCAGTCTATGTTCCGTAAATATTAATGCAAAGGAAAGACTTCCCACTCTGCCGCAGTACATCAACAGCGTTATTATGATTAGTGCAAACGCATTCATAGTTCCTGTTATGCCGGTTGAAAGTCCTACTGTACCAATGGCAGATAAAACTTCAAACATGACATCGCTAAGAGAAGCGCCTGTATTGGTTGCAGTAATTAAAAATCCTGCACTAAGGGTAAGAATCATATTTACTGTTATAACTGCAGCTGCTCTCCTCAGTGCATTATCCTCCAACCGTCGACCAAATATATTTTCACACTTCGTATTTCTTAAGCTGGACCATAGGGAGATTAATATGACCGCTAAGGTTGTAGTCTTGATTCCACCTGCAGTAGATCCGGGACTTCCGCCGATAAACATCAGCAGCATGGTGAGCAGCTTTCCGGCCGGTGTCAACGCAGCAGTATCCACTGTATTGAAGCCCGCCGTTCTAGGAGTTACCGCACCAAATACAGATGCTGTTATTTTTTCAACAGCTGTCATATCAGCAAGCACATTGCTTCTTTCAAAAAGATAAAAGCTGATTGCACCTGAAACAATAAGAATTGCTGTAGTTGTCAGAACAAGCTTGGTATGCAGCTGGTATCTTTTAAAATGATGCTTATGCTTAATAACATCATCCCATACAAAAAAACCGATACCGCCTACTATAATAAGTGCAATTATCGTCAGGCACACAACAACGTCGTCTGAAAAGGTTGTAAGGGATGAATATCTTCCATACTTGCCCATCAAATCAAATCCTGCATTGCAAAATGCTGATACCGAGTGAAAGACTCCATTATAAATTCCAGCGGTCCACCCCATCTTAGGTACAAATCGGAATGAAAGCAGTACTGCACCCAAGCCTTCCATCACCAAGGTTCCAACCAGGATGTTCTGCGTCAAGCGCACAATCCCGCCAATGTACATGGTGTTGACGCTTTCACGGAGCAGTCCTCTTTCCCTAAGACCAATCTTCCTCCTCAACAAGAAGGAAAACATGGTGATGCTTGTCATAAAGCCAAGACCTCCTACCTGGATAAGCACTAAGATTACCAACTGTCCAAACAGAGACCATTGAGTATACGTGTCGGCAACAACCAGTCCGGTTACACAAGTTGCGGAGGTTGCCGTAAAGAAAGCTTTAATGATCCCCGGTGATACATTACCGCGGCTTGCTATTGGCAAAGCCAGCAGCAATGTACCAATAGTTATTATGATCAAATAACCAAGGGCAATCATTTGAGGATATGTCATTGTTTTAAAGCGTTTTCCTCTTTCCCTCATCATTTCACCCTCAGCTCCTTAAATACAGCCTTATAGACTGATTGAGCCGCTGCCCTTTCCTTTAATTGATAAGGGATTTTCTCACCTTGAAACATTCCCTCATGTTTTCGCTCATTGCAAACAGCAATCATAGCTTCTATGTTGTATAACTTTTTCCCGACCTTGCATAACACAATGTTATCTGCATCATTTTCCGATAATGCGAATAGATATTTATGCCTCTGTTCCCGTTCAAACAGACTCGGTTCAAGCATGCGGATCACCTTTATTTGGTGCTCTTGCAGCAACTGACAAACTTGTCCTGCCAAATCATTTTCTCCTAAGACAATAGCACTGGAATAATCGGATAATCCATTGGCTTCTTTTATATTTCCGGCTAAAAAGCCGTCAAGCCTTGTCATCAGATATCCAAAATAAATAAATGGCGCCAAAAAAAATAAGATTAGTAAAATCTTCATTGTTTCACCTACTCACAAAATACCTTATTATAATATTTTACTGCTTTCGGTATTAAGATTTTGTTAATACTCCTGATGCTGGTATAAGTAAAGTACTAAGATTGCATGAAAAGGTATAAAGATTGTATTAAGACGTGTATGTGATGTATAGAATCAAAAATAACAGAAATAAACCTCTTGCTTATATTTTTTTAGCAAGAGGTTTATTTCTATATTTCAAAGCGCCATTCTGCATGACCTTCCTTTTCCTTTAATGATACTGTGCAATCAATACCCTTCATCATAAGTCCCAGCCAGAAGTGGCTGGCACAGATTCCTAAATCCACATCCGGGTGCTCCCATTTTATATGCTTATAACCTGCAGGCATTGCTATAGTGATTGTCTTTTGGTCGGAAGAAACTCGGAAGCGCCAATGCTGGCTGTTCGCAGCCGATGGTGCCTTCCGCGCAAGGTCAATTGCATACAGAAGCTCCGGTGACAAGTTCTCTTCCTTTTGTTCGCCTTCCAAGAGTGCACTGATGGGTTTACGCTTATAGCTGATCAGTGACTGCTGCGCTCTGTCAAACAACCTGACTCCGTCCTTTTTCCAGTAACCCAAAGGGGTTATGCAAACCGCTCTTTCCCCCTGAACCTCGCCGACTCCATAGCCCCATTTGGGATTTGCCGCTTCAGCATAAGCGCCAAGGTGGGGCATCACCCGCTCCAATTCACTCAAAACATAATGTCCATACCAGCAAGTCGCAAGATCAAGACTTGTAGCAAACAAAATCACCATTTCCCCAACAAAGCCTGCGGCTGACACCGAGCAAGCATCCGTATTAGCCATAAAGGCGACACCATCCTGTGGTGAATTAAAAACAGTATAGAGCTTTTTATCTGAATTGGCCTTAAACATTCGGACCTTCACCTGATGTTCAAAGGGCAACTGCATCTCATCAATGAACTGCTGAAGCTTATTCATCTTTTCCTGCTCAACAGGCCTCGTTTCAAAGCTTCTTGTAGATCGACGTATATTGATGGCTGATTCCCAATCTATATTTGCAAACATTCCATACACTTCCTTTTCATATTATCTATTACCGATCCCATCCTTTACTATCTTTAAAAACTCATTGACCTTACTAAGCATCTCCTCTGTGGAACCGGTCCTATAATAGTCTTTCACAAAATGCAGATTGACAGTATAAATCATCTCTATAATAAAGCCTGAATCAATATCCGCTTTAATAAGCCCGCGCTGTTTGTCGCGCTCAATCAATTCTGCCATCCTTTCATAGTATTGATTTGCTACACCTTTCAGCTTTCTTATAAATTCACTGTCATCCATTTCCATTAATAAACCGACTTGATTGTATTCGGGCTTTGTCTTGCTCCATTCCAATAGAAGCTTAATATTGTGCTGATAAGCTTCAAAAAAATCTGCTTCTGTATTTGCTGTGCCTAAACGACTGGTCAAAGACTGCTTTTCCTCACCGATTTGAGCAAACATATAAAGGTATAGATCCTCTTTGTCTTTGAAATACTGGTAAAAGCTTCCTCTAGGTATTCCTGCATTCTTTATAATCTGGTTGATAGATGCTTCACTGAAACGCTTAGTTGAAAACTCTTGTACTGCAGCATCAAAAATCTTGCGTTTTTTATCTGCACTTAAATTATTAAAAGTATCTTTTGGCATGCCATTACCTCCTGTTGAATATATGATAGCATATCCAATTCAACATGACAACCATGTCACATGACAATCGTGTCATTTTTTTATATTGTGCACTAGGGCATATTTTATGCATAAAACAAACCCTCTGCGCTAGTATGGCAGAGGGTTGAGCTAGCTTATAATTACTGACAATTATTAAGATTGTGAGATTCTTCCCCTTCAGTCTGGCAATCATTGTTCAGATTGAGAGGCGGGAATTTCATAACCCTATCTAAAAATCTGGTTGAGTAAGACAACGTATTGGTAGGACATACATCTACACAATGCCCGCAGCCTACACAGCGAAGCTCTGCCACGTCCTTTCCTTCCTGAGCTTTGCACTTAATATCTATAGCCATTGAGCAAGCCTGATTGCATTTGCTGCATTGAATGCAATTCGTGTTGTTTGTCACAATCCTTTGACCTGCAGCTTTGCTTAGAAAAGCCAGCACAGTTCCCAAGGGGCAGTAATGACAATAGCCTCTGCCGATAAAAGCCACCCAGAAAAACATAGCCATCAGCAGCTCGCCAATAAGATACTTATATTCCTCTATCTTTCCTATGACCTTAATATTCCCGGCGATTGGCATACCAAGCAAAGCAAGTGTCCAAAAAGCTGTGAAAAATATGCTCAAAATGAGGAACAGCCATCTTGTCATTGAAAACATCTTCAGTGTCTTTGGCTTGACCTCTTTCAATCTTCCAACGAGGGGGAACGCCGGAGCAAACACTTCCGATGCAAAGCCGTTAAAAAGGCAAAGAGTAGAGCACTGCCACCGCCTTCCAAACAGCAATGTCCCAATAATGACAACAGCACTAATGCATACATAGAATATCAATGCTGAGGTTATGCCCCCCATTCCCCATACCGGAAATCGGCTCATATAGAAGTTGGACCCCTCATTCATTAACTGCAATGGTGTAGTATTCCACGGCAAGGGCATAGTAAAGAAATATAATTCCTTATTGTCTAAAAATATCGGAGTTATTATGTGTACAACCAATGCAGCAATGATAAATCCAATCAAGTTTCTTTTTCTCAAGGTAGTTCTACCTGAAGCACCTACAATTCGCAGTGTAAGAAAGCCGCATAGGATGATAAAAAAGGTCTTGATCCAGTTTTCATAAAAATGCCAGAACCAGGTTATAAAAGCTGCGGCAGCAGGCTCTGCTTTGCTGGCATAGCCATAATTCAATCCTGCTATGATGAAGCATAGGATAATATAAAGCCACAAAATGGATTTCAAAATGATCAGGTCTCTGCTTTTACTTGAATCCTTCAACCACAATCCCCCCATAATAAATCTGCACAAACAAAATAAATCCTCTGCTATATAAATATACAGCAGAGGATTTCAATATTCAAACAGTATTTATACCATGGCAGTTAATTGTCAAAGTAGCCGGATTGCTTCATGATTTCATCGCCATCCATGAGCGTCGCCTTTTCAACAGATATACCTGTTTTCCTCAAAAAGGCCTGCACAGCATGGTACCCTGCCGCGTACCCACCGCAATACGGTATTCCAAGTTTCTCCCCTTCAGGCACCATTGGATGATCCCCAAAGATATACTTGCGCACCTCCATAAAGCCTTTCACATCAAGTGCCCTGCCAATAATCTGCCTTGACCTTTCCAATGCCTCTCCATGTACGCCGGTCACCCAAGGACCAATATATTCCTCGCCGTACAAGCTGGCTGCAAAGCTTTCTGCTAAACCTTCAACTGCAAGATATTTGGCCACGGACACATTCATGAAGTTCCATTGGGCATTATAGAAAAGCACATTGTGGTGAAACTCGTGGGCTATGATGGCCTTCAGCTTAGGAAGGTTGATTTCATTTGGTGCAATGATGATATGCATATAGCCGGGCATTGAGCCGCTCCCTGTATACCCCTCGCTTTGTGCAAGAAATGCAGGATTTCCTAAGAAAATACCCACTACAACTTTTTCCGGCAACGGAATACCGGCTTTTTCAAAGCCTTCAACCGCTTTATCCATAGCCTCTCTGGCGATACCCCAAGCATCAGCTCTATTAAGGACCGACAGCATTTCACACATCTCCTCGTCATTCCCTGCAAGGGGCATACAACCCAATGCCTCGGGTATCTTAGACATATGCATCCTTTCAAAAAACGGATCATAAGGTTTCAGTAGTGTTTCGCTGAAAAACTGCCCTCTATGAACCTCCGGCAATGCCAGCATCTCTCTATACAACCCGTAAGTATCTTGAATTACTATTTCCATTATTATCATCTCCAATAAATATTGAGAATTGTGATATCACCGTCTTTCAGAATATATGATAAAGTATCACGCAGCGTCAAAGTCAACAACTATTTTAATTTCTCTTGCAATATGATAAAATAATTACTTTCTGATATAGTATAATTAACTATAAATTGTTTTGGTTCATGTGTTTTAGTGGGCACAGATGCCCAAGTATAATATTGAAGGTGATTGAATTGGAAGTAAAAGAAGTAATGAATATAGCGCTGTTGAGCGGAGAAATCCTGCTGACAAGCGGATCGGAAATATATAGAGTCGAGGATACCATAGACAGAATATGCGATGCCTATGGCATTGAATGCGAGTCTTTCGTTACGCCGACAGGCATCATTATATCAGGCAAAAGCTCAGATGGGTCCAATGAATCGGTATCCATGGTGAAAAGGATCAGAAATAGAACGATCAATCTACATAATATTGAGATCATAAATACGTTTTCCCGAGAGCTCCAGCTGTCAACGTTATCCTATGATGCAGCAATGGATAAATTAAACGGTATAAAAACTGCCCCCTACTTTTCTTTTGTGAAAAGATTGCTTGCCGCAGGCTTTACCTCATTTGCCTATACCGTTCTGCTGAAAGGCACCGTCATCGATGGTGTATTTGCGGCGCTCATAAGCTTGCTCATATACAGCTTCCTTGAACAAATGAAAAAGGTGAACTTCTCTCAATACTTTGGGAATTTTTTATGCAGCTTAGCAGCTGGTCTCGTATCGATTTCTGCCGGAAAACTGATAAGCTCCTTAAATGTGGATTCCATCATAGTAGGCTCTATCATGATACTGGTTCCCGGTTTGGCCATCACCAATGGCATAAGAGATGCATTGCACGGAGATATCCTGTCAAGTCAGGCAAGAATAACAGAAGCATTGATTGTTGTTACTTCAATCGGCGTGGGTGTGGCTATTTCCTTATTATTAATGAAGTATTGGATGTGATGATGATATGATAGAAATACTATTAGCTTTTTTAGGCAGCTATTTCCCTGCCGTATTATTCAATATAGAAAGGAAAAATCTTGTCTGGGCAGGTTTATGCGGTGCAGCAGGCTGGATGGCTTATAAAGCTGTGCTCACCATCACAGCCAGCAGCATTTTTGCTGTGTTTGTGGCTGCAGTGGTTATCAGCCTATTGAGTGAAGTGTTAGCAAAAATATTGAAAACACCTTCTACAGTGTTCTATATTCCAAGCCTATACCCTATTGTACCAGGCATTTCAGCCTATCATACCGTATTGTTCATTATTGAGGATAAGATTGTAGAAGCAGCCTACAAAGGACTTGAAACCCTTGGCAGTGCTGGCGCCATCGCTTTTGGAATCTTGCTGGTATCTACGGTTTTTAGGTATATCAACACGCAGAATATATATTTAAGAAAACAATAAAAAAACTCTGCTGAAATTTCTCAGCAGAGTTTTTTTCATTAATCCAGTGTTAATGCCTTTGGCGTTCCATATGCTTTTAGCTTGGCATGCTCACCGTCTTCATCAAAAATATACATTACTTTATCTTTTGTATCGATAGTCATTCGTCCAGTATAATCATCATAATTCCCAATCAGCACAATGGTCAAGGACGATGAGTCTACGGTAATATTATAATCCACTCCGGCTACCAAAGTCTTGCTGTTCTTATCCCTTATAACCAAATCTGTTGATCCAAGTCCGGCGTTGGTAATAGCAATATCCTCATCAAAGCTTATGGTAATCCGTCCCGAGCCTGTTTGTTCGATATCTGTAATGGTTGGAGGTATTCCATCTGTTACTGCGTTATCCTCACTTTCATCACAGAACAGTCCGGTCTCTGATCTTATAGTTTTTGCCATGATGTTTATTTCCAATATCCCTTGCGCATCAGAATCGGTAAACTGCTGTGAGGTCTTTAAAGTCAAGGATGCGATAGTTTCATCATTTCCATCCTGGTCTACATCCTCGTATCTTAATTTCACATCTGTCGGTGCGGAAGCAGTACCGCCATTTTTTGAAATACGGAATCCGCTGGTTGGAGCAGTCTTTACTCTTCCATCAAATGTTACTTCCACTGTCCTTGTATCAACCGCAACAAAGCTAATTGCTGCTATTGGTTCATCAGGTGTAGGGTTAATTGTTGCTGCGAATAATGCACTCTTGTTTCCGGCCTTGTCTGCCACTCTTGCAATAGAAACTCTAAAACCATCATCGTCTACATCATAATCAGAGTTATCTTTGATTGTCAATTTAACAGTTTTTGTGCCGGTCATAAGGCTAACACTATCCAAGCTGCTTAATGTTTCGAATGTATCTCCCTCATTATTGCTGAGCAAGTAGTTTTCCTTATTTAGAATGCCATATTGGCCTTCAGTAGTCATCTCCTCCGGAAAGGTTATATAGATATAATCCGGGATGCTGCCCGATCCTTCTACTGTTGTTGCTGTAACAGCTCTTAAGTCAATTCCAGCCTCATCCTTTACTACAACGATAAATGTCTTTGTAGCGAAACTATTAGGCTCTGCGGCCAAATCCTTAATTCCAGATACCTCTAGGGTATAAGTACCGCTTAGTTTTTCCTCAAATATCAATTTCACAATATATTCATTACTGGAGGCCTTTACCACATAATCAGCATTTGCTATATCTACATTTTTATCATTGTCATCCATGACAATGTAATTGCTTCTATCAATAGCAGTATCAACATTTATGTTCTCACTGAAGTACAATGCCAAAGTTTGCTCATTTTCTACCTTAACGCTCGTAACGGCAGGCTTTACCTTATCAGCTACAATATTTAGGTTTAAGATGACATTGGACTTCATTTCATTGCCCCACTCATCTGTTATGGCTGAACCATCTACCTTATAAACTACTACAAATCTTACATTGCCTTCAGGAAGCGGCTCATTTGAAAAGTCTAAAACGAATGTTTGATTATCCTTTGTTGTCACATCCGGATGTATTGAAGAAACGGTGTGATAAAAATAGTTGCCGTCTAGCGCTTCTTCATTTTCATCAAATACTGGCCTATTAAACTGCACCACAACTTGACTTTCTTCGCTGGAGACAATACTAACTGTCGGAGCTGAAGTAACTCTCTTGTAGGATAGACTCAATGTCCTTTTCATACTGCTGTAACCGGCATAATCTTTTACTTTAGAAATCGTTAAGCTGTAACTGCCTTCTGAAAGTGTATCATTCAGCGTTATAAAGATCGCGTTGCTGCCGTCAGCTTCTTCAACCACTGCCTCATAGGTTCCATTATTTATCTCAACAATTGCTTCACTAGTAGATTTAATAGGTTCATTAAAAATCACCTTTACCTTATAAGGTCCTACCAGCTCCAGCTTTTCTGCAGTTGGCATAGCTACATCGCTAGCCTCAATCATTGCAGTCTTATAACTATCCACACTCTTTGTTTTGTCCGCATTATAGATTTCACTTAATTTTAATACAAATTCTTCTCCCTGCTCAAAAGCCACCGCTTCGGCAGGACTTTCATCAATATCCAGCCTTAGAACAACAGATTTTCCATCTTGTTGAACCAGTGCACTGCTGATGGGATGCTCATCAATGGAATAGTTTTTTATATTCTCTGCTGACACCTTGTCAACTTTATCCGTAAATATCACTTTGATTTCAGTAAGGTTCATTACCTGTACCTTATCAATTGCAAACACTATGGGAGCTGCAATCACTCCAGCTTCTGCAGCCTTCACCTTGTCCAATACACCCTTTTCCACCAGGTCCTCGGCTAAGGTTTTTGTACTTCCCCTCAGTTTTGCCTTCAAAACCTCAATGGTTGCAACAGCCATGTCATCCACTGTAAATGGAATCGCTTTGGCAGCCTTTTTCAACCCCTTTGAAGCAGCAAACTCAAGAGTGGTATTCCATGTAAAGTCTCCGGCTTTGCCAGGGGTCTCCTGGGTATAGCCTAAGGTTTCAAGCAGAATCTTATAATATGCCTGTGCTGACATCATGGCGTTTGGGTTAAAGTTCCCATTATTGCCGATCCATCCGTGTTCAGGATGCGCCTTCAAATATGCCATTACGGCCTTTCCTGTAGCCCAAGCAACTTGATCCTTGTCATTAAAGTTACTAGTTCCTGAATAGGCCAAAGCTTGATCCTCAAGACCCTTAAGCCTCAAGAACATGATAGCCACCTGCATCCTGCTCGGCTCCATACGTGTATATGCCGTATCAACAGTACCATTTGTCCCTTTCAGCATTCCAAGGGTTACACATGCTTTTGCCGCAGCACTGATTTCCTCTTCTGCATAGACAGTTGGAACCATAGATACAAACATTACTAGCACTAGCAATAGTGCTGTTAGCTTTTTCATTTTTCTAACCCCGCTTCCAATATAATATCCTTCTTACATATTATAGCAAGACAAGCCTTCAGGGTCAATGATTTGAGCTGCTTCAACAACATATTTTGCCATTTTGCAAATAACAAAAAAAAATAACTAAAAATACACAGAAACTTCACAATTAATTCTCGAAAAATTCAGTTTTCTTTGATTTAATGGGGAGTGGGGGGTGGTCTATCGTGGCTAAGATTATAGAGGTTAAAGACCTTGTCAAACACTTTGAGGTTAAGACGCACATGGGTCTTAAGAAGAGCTATGTCAAAGCAGTTGACGGTGTTTCCTTCAGCATACAGGAAGGAGAGACCTTAGGACTAGTTGGAGAAAGCGGCTGCGGTAAAACCACAACCGGAAGACTGATACTTCGATTTATAAATCCGACCTCGGGGGAGATATTCTTAGAAGAAAAAAACACAAACAACATGTCAGAAAAAGAACTTCGGCTTCTGCGCAAAGATATTCAAGTCGTTTTCCAGAACCCATATTCGGCACTGGACCCTAAAATGACCATCGAGGATATATTGTCAGAGCCCCTTAACATACACAAAGTAGTATTCAAATATGACTATCAGAAGGAAGTCAAAAGACTGCTTAACCTGGTAGGACTTTCGGAGAAAGATGCCAAAAAATTTCCCCATGAATTCAGCGGAGGTCAGCGTCAAAGAATCGGCATAGCGAAAGCCATTGCCACGCGGCCTAAATTTATCATTTGCGATGAGCCGGTTTCTGCATTGGATGTATCTGTTCAATCACAGATTCTCAACCTTTTGGATGATCTGCAAAAAGAACTGAAGGTCTCCTATCTTTTCATCGCCCATGGATTAAATGTAATACGTCACGTTTCAACCAATGTAGGCGTAATGTATCTTGGCAAGATTGTTGAATATGGCAGTACTGAGGAAATCTTTGGCAGCCCGGTGCACCCTTATACCAAAGCACTTCTTTCCTCTGCCCCTGTACCGGACCCTTTCAATAAGAGGGAAAGAATCATTCTTGAAGGCGAGATACCAAGCCCAATTTATAAGCCTTCCGGCTGCGCCTTCCACCCCAGATGTCCTCACGCAATGGATATTTGCAGACTGAAGCAGCCTTACATGCAGCAACTTAGCCCAAACCACACCGTTGCCTGCCATCTGGAAGACATCACTAAATATTTCGGGGGTGAAATATAATGAAAGCTTACTTTAATCGATTCGGACGCCCCATATTGTCTTATCTATCAATATCTCTAGCATTTATATACATATCTGTTTTTATATGCACCATACCTCAAAACTACAAGATTGAAATGTATGATTCCACAGAAAAGTTCAATTACCCTTTTATAGAATTGGTTGAGAGGACAAATGAAAAGGTCTTCTCCCTTCTAAGCCTTGATCTAGGCAGAAGCATGACAGGAGATAGGGAGTTGAATTATTTAATCTCAGGTCCTTTAGTCAGCACAGCAGTCCTTCTTATAGGTGGCATATTGCTTTCTGTGCTGCTCGGAATTATTAAGGGCATACTGGACAGCCGCAAAGGAGAAGGCGACGGCTCCAGCCTTAAAATATTGTCTACCATTATTCCGATTTCTTTGCCTGATGTCCTTTTGATAGCACTGCTCCAAAAGCTTGCAATCTACTTGTCCAGATATGGCATTGATGTTTTCAAGGTTGCCGGCAGTGGAACAATCAGTCACCTGCTGCTGCCGTGGTTGGCATTATCCATACTTCCTGCCTGCTATATTGCAAGAACTACAGCAGTCTCCATCGAGGAGTGCTATGCCCGAGATTTCATAAAAGTGGCAGAGGGTAAAGGCTGTCCCAGCTTTAGAATACTGTGGACTCATGTTATGAAAAACTGCATCGGCCCCATAATAGGAAGTCTGCCTTCCATCACTACAATATTGATAGGTAATCTAATCATGGTTGAATACCTGTTTAATTATCCAGGATTGGTAAGGTCCTTCTTTGGTTTCCTAAGAAACAATGACCGCAACGGGATTATAGCCAACATCGTGATTCTTGGCCTTGTATATTTCAGCTTGGATCTGCTTTTCAAGCTTTGCAAGGCGATGTTTGTGAAAAAGCTAAGGGGGGAAACCGTATGAAGAGATTAAACTTTCCTTTATTAATCGGATCAGTGATTGTCTTAATGCTGGCACTAATCAGCATCTATCCGGAGGCATTCACCCGGTCAGACCCCTATTGTATTGAATCCTCCAAATTTGTCATGATAGACGGAAAGCTGAACTACTTCACTCCGCCCATTGCTCCTTGTCCCGAATATCCCTGGGGAACCGATGTAAATGGGAGAGATATGAAGAGTCTGATTTTTTATGGTGCCAAACTCACGCTATCCCTGGCATTTCTTATTGCCTTCGGGAGACTGTTGATAGCCCTGCCTTTATCGATACTGGCCGGATATAAGAATAAATTCACCTTTTGGCTGATCAAGATGTCCAACACCATGTTCAGCGCCTTTCCCTTGCTGCTTCTGGTGCTTCTGATTACAAGAATCCAACTGGTAGATCAGCTTTTCAGCGAGAAAAACCTGATTATTGCCTATTTATTGATATTATTTGGCTGGAACAAATTTGCCATGCTGCTGAAGGAAAAGGTAGAGGAAATACTAAGTCAGGATTTTATTGAAGGTGAAGTTGCCATAGGTAAGACAAGGCTGCAAATAGCTGTACAGAACATCCTGCCTCACCTGATACCCAATATAGTCGTATTCTTTTTTCTGGAGGTTGCAGCAGTACTTCTTATGCTGAGTCAGATTGGTGTTTTCAGCGCTATTCTTGGAGGGGGCTTTTATGACAGTGACGGGTTTTTGACCTTATCCTATGAAATAGACTGGCCTTCCCTTTTGGAAGCATCCGCATTATTGATATCCAGCCCTAAAGCTTGGGTCATCATTTTCCCTGCAGCCGCCTTTTCAATCAGCATTATAGGCTTTAACCTTTTGGGCGAAGGCTTCAGAATAGAAATAGAAAAGAAAAATTCCAGAGTCATACCTTGGCTCAAGCGCCTTGCAGCATTCTTCTCCATGTCACGGTTCTGGTATGAAGTTAAGAATTTCAAGGTGTTCAGAAAATCTGTATATCAAAAAATCACAGTATATGGTTTGATTCTTGTTTTGATATTTTTACCAAGCATACCAAGTCTGCACCCTTTTAATGCAAATAACGCTTATGAGACCATCAAGGAATTAAGCAGTCCAAAATATGAAGGCCGTAAAGCCGGAAGCGGCAGCAACAAGGCCATAGGAGAGTATCTGGCAAGCAGACTGAGCAGTTATGGAATCAAGCCCTATGACGGTCAATACCTGCAAAGCTTTGATATGGAATCCTCAGCAAATATTCGGGATGCAATTATCAAGCCGGTTAATAATCTTTCAGGAGACATCAAAATGGACTTTAGAAAGGATTTTGATGTTACGACTGCCTTTTCTCTGGAGGGAACCTTCTCTGTAGTGGGTCTCAGCTTCAACGAAGCAACAAGGTTCTCCTACAGCATCATTCCAGAAAACCTGAAAAAATCAGTAATTCTAATAGATATCAGAGGAATGTCCGGGCCTAATATAGGGCGGTATCTCGGCTATATCAACAACATCATCTGTCCTCCAGCTGTGATTTATATATCTGATTGGTACAGCAACGAGGAAGTTACCAAGCGGAATACCTCTGTCTCTCGTACGGCACAGCCTGTACTCAATATAGCCGTTTCCTCCAACAAAGGAGATGAGCTTTTAAGGAAGCTAGGCGACGAGATCTATATTAAAGTAATCAGCGAGGATTATCCTGCTCCTAAAGCGAACAATGTCATCGGATATTTGGAAGGAACAGACGAGCGTTATGAGGATGAGGTCGTCATATTAGGTGCCAGCTTTGATAATGCAGGAGATGACCTTAGATATAAATTTCCCGCTGCCATGGAGGCCGGCGGTACAGCCGTTGCTCTCGAAGCAGCACGAGTATTGAGTAAAGCCTCACCAAAACGTTCTGTCATCTTTGCTTTCTGGGACGGCACTTATTCCAGAACAAAAGGTGCAAAGCAGTTTATTGAGAAATATTTCAAGGATGAGATCAAGAATAAGAAAGTATATTATATAGATCTAAGAAGCTTTGGCAGTGATATTTCCAAAAAGATGATTATCGATGCATCCAATACACAGCCAAAAAATACTGTGGCACAGGACTATATCAGGTCATTGAAGCGAAATGCAAGAAAGTCCGATGTAAAGTTGACCTATGGCAAGGTCAATACACCCATATATTTTGATTTCGTAGATGCGGGCATAGAAATGCTTACTATAGACAGCTATAACGTTGATAACATCGTTAATACCCAAAATGATATTCCAGAAAATATCAACCTAAAGAAGTTGAAGAAATCCGGCCAAATGGTAGTCGATACGATTTATGATATAGTCTGTGGAGGTATCGGTCATGAATAAGCTATTGCAAATCAACGAACTGCAAACTCACTTCCTGACTGGCAAGGAGCCGATCAAGGCTGTAAACGGAGTTAGCTTCCATATAGAAAGAAACGAGATACTGGCCGTGGTAGGAGAATCGGGAAGCGGAAAAAGCGTTACAGCAAAATCAATTCTGCGATTGATAAAGCCCCCCGGTAAAATAGTATACGGTGAAATCCACTATGACGACAAAGATCTGATGAAGCTGAAAGAAAAGGAAATGACCTGTATACGCGGCAATAGGATATCCATGGTTTATCAAGAGCCAATGACTTCGCTGAATCCGATTATACCGGTGGGAGACCAGATAAGCGAAGCCCTTATTATCCATAACAAAGCAAAGAAAAGAGAAGCTAAGGCAAAAGCTATTGAGCTTATGGAAGCAGTAAAAATACCGGAAGCGGCTATGCGTTATAAGGAACTGCCGGAAAAATTCAGTGGTGGTATGCGTCAAAGAGTGATCATCGCCATGGCCATTGCCTGCAACCCCGAGCTCCTAATAGCAGATGAACCGACTACCGCCCTCGATGTAACGATACAAGCTGAAATCATGGAGCTGATCAAGGCTTTGAAAAATAGGAACAACATGTCCGTCATGCTGATTACCCACGATTTAGGTCTCGTAGCTGAAAATGCCGACCGGGTAATTGTCATGTATTGCGGAAAAATCATGGAAGAAGCCATGGTCCATGAACTATTCAGCACCCCTCTTCACCCGTATACCGTGGGTCTGATAAAGTGTATCCCTCGTATCGACACAGTAGAGGAGAAGTTATATTCCATACCCGGATATGTACCTCATCCATCCCAGCTGCCGACGGGCTGTCCTTTTAGCGACAGATGTGATAAGGCGATGGATATGTGCAAGGATAAGATGCCGGAGCTCAAGGAAATCCGCAATGGACACAAGGTCCGATGCTGGCTGTATTGATTTATAATAGATGAGGGGGAGAAAAATGAAGGCAAAAACTAAAATTGTCACAGCTGTTGCTATGATAGCCGTTATCGCAGCAGCTGGGATATTATCCTTGGCTTATTATATAACGACAAAGGATGGCAAAGTCATTGTAAGCAGAGCCGCCACTAAAAACTTGACGCAAAGCTTGCTTCTAAATGGTTACATAGAAGCGAACAACCGTCAGACCATCAAACTGCCAAGCTCCATTAAAATCGAACAGGTATTTGCAGCAAAAGGACAGGATGTTCAAAAGGGAGATCCCCTTATAACCCTGGATGACCGTGAGTACAAACATCGTCTGAATGTTGAGCAAATAGGTCTTGAAAAGCTGCAAAAGGAGCTCCAGCTGCTTACGTCCCGCACAGGAAGCAATAAAAAAGATGCTGAATATGCAGCTGCTCAATGCATGATTGAGCTTAAAAATCAAGAGCTAGAGTCTGCTAAAGCCACTGTCAAATATGAACAGAGCACTTCCCTTTTTGAAAGCGGAGCTATATCCAAGGAGGAGTATGCCAACACAAAGGATGCCATGGATAAGGCGAACAATCTGCTGGAACTAAGAAAGATCAATTATCAGAAGGCAGTTGATAACTTGAAAAGCTTCGATTCCGACAATGAGGAAAGAATCTTCAATCTCAAGAAGGATATTGAGCTTGCCAGGGAAAACATTTTGAACCTGGATGCCATTTCAGATGCAAATCCAAAAGCAGAGATTGCAGGCCGAGTTGTTAAAATGGACTTAGAAAATGGAATCATCACTAACGATTCCAATTCCACAATCATTATTGATGATTTATCAAGGTATGTTATAAATCTTAAGGTGAAGCAAAACGAAAGCCTATATCTGGAAAAAGGCCAATCTGCAGCAATACGCATCAAGGGCTTGGAAGGCAAGGAGTACATCGGCAAGATTGAAGAAATCGATGATATTGCACAGCCGTCAGAACGCAGCAATGGTCTATCCAATGTCAATATCAAGATTGTAGTCAGCGACCCTGACAAATTCATCAAGGTTGGCTATCAAGCGGAGGTCAAGCTGGACCTGAGAGTCAAACTGGATACTGTGGTTGTAGATTATCGTGCCATCGTGCAAGATGCCGACGGCAATAAATACCTCTACTTCGTAGAGGGCAATGAGGCACAACGCCGTCCGGTTAAAACAGGAGTTGAAAACAAATTTGAAGTAGAAATACTTGAGGGTATTATTGCCGGAGACCGCTATCTGATTAATCCTACCGAAGGGATACAAGATAGGGATACCATTAAAATATGGGGGTGGGGGTATGAGTTCAGATAACAATCATGGTGTGCTCCTATTATTGCAAAACGTGAGTAAAACCTATGCCCTTGGCGGCAGCATGCTTCCCGCTGTAGAGGATACTTCACTCACCATACTTCCCGGAGAATATGTCTCAATTTCAGGATTGTTTGGTGCCTCTAAAAAGGCTTTCTTCAACTGTATTGGCTGTTTGACGAAGCCATCCTCCGGCAAGTATTTTTTGGACTATACAGATACCGGGATGCTCAATGATGCTGAGCTTGTAAGGCTGAGGAACGAAAAAGTCGGTTTTGTTCTGAAACCCGATGATCTTATTCCAGAGGCAACCGTTGCAGACCATATGATGTTGCCGGTGAAATACTCAATGCCTTCCAATGCAAATACATACGGTATCATTGAAAATACCATCCACTTATTTAAACTTCAGGATGTAAAGACCCAAACCATCCGAGAGCTCAGTGAACTTGATAAAATGAAATTGACCCTTGCTATGGCGATGGTTAAATCTCCCTTGGTCCTTATAATGGATGAACCAACAGAAAATATGAATGAAAGCACTTCAATGGAAATACTGAATATCATCAGAGAAGTTAATGACCAAGGCAAAGCTGTGATTATCTTTACAGACAAAACCGAAACAGCCAATGCAGCCAGACGGAACATTATATTTGAAAATAGCAAGGTTCACTCTGACATCAGTAAGAGTTGAGGTGATACAATGAAGATATTTGATATGAACCGTAAAAAATCAATAATTGCCGGTTATCTCTTATGGACTGTTGGGATCGCACTGGGAACAGCCATCCTAGTATTGGGCAGCTCTATGCTGGCTTCCGGTAAAGCTTCTGTAGACAAAGCCTTCTCAAATGCCAAGCTCTATTACATGGAGGGTCCCCAGAATATTAGTTGGCAGGAGGCGCAGGAAATAACAAAGACCTTTCCTGGTGTAAAAGAGCAGATTCCAATCTACAAGACGTCAGGAACAGCCGAGGTATCACGCAAAGCTATAACCGTCACTGTCATTGGAACAACGGACAGATATCTTGGCTATAAGCAGTCCAAACTGATTAAGGGCAGCTTTTTAAGCGATTACAGCATAGAGAATGCACAAAATGTCACTGTGATTAGCAGCGATGTGTCCTTAAGACTTTTTGGAACAAAGGATGGCGTCGGAAGAGATATGGAACTCCGAATAAACGGTTCAAGCATAAAATTGAACGTAGCAGGCATCATAACGGATAAAACAGATCAGACAAACTACTGCTACATACCTGCCAGCCTGTTTGAAGATATAGCGCCCAACGCCGGCCTAACAGGAATGGTCTTATCCTCAAGAGCCAATATGCATCCTAGAGAAGCCGAAGCCTTAGCTGTACGTTTAATGGAAGTGAACGGTGTTTCAGGCTGGACATCAAAGTATTACCCCTACTCCGACTATCTCAAAGCAGTTTACGACCGCTATCTCTATTCTGGAATAGTACTAAGCGGATTATTCTTACTGCTCGGTGGTATAGGCAGTGCAGGGAACATCTCCTATTTTATAAATAATAATGCAAGCCGAATCAAACTTGCAAGATTTTACGGGCTGACCGATGATACCCTTGGAAACGAAATCATTTGCTTAGGATTGTATGGTGGAATTCTTCAGGGGTTTCTTGGTCTGCTGCTCGGTCTCGCTTGCTCATATGCCTACAGCAGGTACTTCAATTTAACCTTTGCAACGAATCCCTACATACTGATCATTGGTTTTTCCATCGCAGTGCTAGTAGGCATATTATCAGGCATTTATCCTGCTTACAAAGCACTACAAGAGAATACATCTATTACTATATAAGAAAAGACAGCAGTCATTATGATTAATATAAATACTGCTGTCTTTTTTATATTATAAAAAAGACATTGTTACAGACCGTTATCATCAAGGAACTTTATGAATTTTTTCTCTGATAATATCTCATTGGTTACAAACTGCCCATCGTAAAATAAACTATAAGTTGTAAAGGGTGCTGGTGCATTTTGCGCCTGCTCTTTTGTTTCGTACCTTATTAATGCAAACGCTACGCCTCTATCCTTGGCAATTTTCTCCAGAAGCGGGGCGTATTTTTGTGTATGAGGACATTGATTCGAATAATATAATACAACCCCCATCTGTGCTATCCTCCCTTGCTTGCAGCAGTCCTTAAATCTCGGTTCTTGTATGGATTCATTAAAGGGCAATGCAAGAAGCTCATAATATGGCTGCGCTTTATCACATACCTGGAAACCCCTATGCTTTAGATACTTCGGATCTGCCAGGAAGGGTTTTTTCATTTCAGATGATAAAATAACCAAGCCTGCTTTTCCATCAGCCTTTGCATCAGAAATGCACTGCTCTAATAGATTATTGGCATGCCCCTGCCCTGCATACTGCCCTGATACCCAAAAGCAGTTTATGAACATATAGTTGTCTGCTTCAATAGGACACCAAGCGTTTTCAGCAGGCACGTACTCTATAAAAACCTTGCCCCTGACATTAAGCTTCTTAAAAACAAGGCCGTCATTGAATCGGTCTTTCATCCATGTCTTTTTAGAGTCGACGCAGCACTCTCCTTTTTTATCCGCTATGGCACAACAAATATGCTCATGATCAATATTGCTTTGATTGACATTGATAATCTCCATAACTTCCAGCCCACCTTCCATGCCTTCTCTATTCTATTTGTTTGCTATTTTGATAAAACTATTGTACCATTATCAACTTGACAACAGCATGTCAGATTATAAAAAAACCGACCAAAGCACGCATGCCCTAGTCGGTTAATGATTATAATTATTTAAGTCAGCAGCTTTGAGTGGCCGCTTATACCATCTCAATTCCTTCATCTGTTATCGCAATTTTCCGCTCTTTAAGCAGCTTGCCCACAGCCCGTTTGAATGCTGCCTTGCTCATATGGAATACCTTGCTGATTTCCTCAGGCTGGCTCTTATCATTATAAGGCAGCTTGCCATGGTTTTCTCTCAGCTTGTCAAAAATTACCTGAGCATCATCTTCAATTTGATGGTGCGCTTGTTTTCGAAGGCTCAATTCCAGCTTGCCGTCTTCCCTTACCTTCTTGATTCTGACCTCCACCTGGTCTCCAACCTTATATGTGCCGTATAGCTCCTTATTAAATATCAGCCCATTATATTTGTTGGCTACCGCAACGTAAGCACCAATATCTTTATTGATTCTATAAATAGTCCCAGATACCATTTCATTCTCTTTATATGGCGAATCATCTAGCAGCATTCTACTGATATCCATCGTTGCACACAATCTATCGCTTTTATCGATATACAACCCCACCAGATATTTTTCATTTTTCCTAACCTCGCGGCTCTGTTCCTTAAAAGGAAGCAGCAAGTCCTTTTCCAAACCCCAATCCAGAAACGCGCCAACACGAGACGTATCAACAACCTCCAGCACGGCTAGCTCTCCAAGTGTTAACTTGGGCATTTTCGTTGTTGCAATCAGCCTGTCTTCTGAATCCTTATAAACAAATACCTCTATCAAATCGCCTAAGTCAGCCTTTTCAGGCACCTGTTGACCAGGCAGCAAAACCTCTTGTCGGGCGCTGCCTCCTGGAGTAATCAAAAAGGCACCAAACTTGGTCAGCCTTGAGATCTCCAGTTCCTGCATTCTTCCTAATTCTATCATTGTATCCCTTCCCTTATATATAAATGTGCATCCTTACTTTCCATGGCATATAACATATTAACTATATCACTTAAATCCATAATTGTATAATGTGCATAGTCATATTTTCATCCATGCATCGGAATTTTATTACTAGTTGGGTCAACAACACACTACTTTTTCAGAAGAAGATAAACAAAATAAGGAGCTCCAATTAAGGCAACCATAATCCCTGCAGGAAGTCCATCCGGTTGTATCAAATGACGTCCCAAGGTATCTGCAAATAGCAAAAGCCATCCACCCAGCAATATGGCTACAGGCATAAACAACTGATTTCTCGGTCCAACTATAGCTTTGGCAATATGCGGAGCCATCAGACCTATAAATGAGATTCCCCCGGTTACTGATACGGCTGAAGCTGCTAGCGATACCGCCGCCAATAGCAGCTGAATTCGTTCTTTTTCTATGGCAAGTCCTACACCTATCGCTACCGGCTCGCTTAGTCCAAGAATATTTAAACGGTTGGCTTTATACAAAGAGAAGGGAATCAGGATAACCAGCCAAGGAAGTATTGCCATTATAAAAGGCCAATCTGTTCCCCAAATGTTTCCCGCCATCCACTTGGCAATAAAGTCTACCTTGATTCGATCGGCAGAGGATATCAATACAATCATCAATCCAGAAAGAGCCATGGCGCAGCCAATACCAATAAGCACTAATGCCGTCGGCTGAAGCCCTGTCTCCTTATTATAAGTGAATAAGTATATGATGCAAGCTGTGGCAAGTGCTCCTATAAAGCCTACTACAGGAAGTAAAAAAGCAAATTCTCCCGCAGAAAAGTCAAAATATAGAAAGAATACTGTAATGGCAACTCCGGCCCCTGAGTTGATGCCAATGACACCCGGGTCCGCCAGATCATTGCGGGTAACACCCTGCAATATTGCACCGGATAGAGAGAGTGCCATACCTGCAAGTAAGGTTATGATAATTCGGGGCAATCTCACCGAAAACAGTACAAACTCTTCTTTGAATGTACCTTCTCCCAGGATAGTCGGGATAAGTCTATCAAAAGACAGAGATGAATACCCCATGCCCATGCCTATAATTATGGTAGCTGCAACAAGAGCTGATAATATGCATAGCGTCAGACGCTGCTTCTTCACGATGGCTGATTGAATCATAATAGCATTTTCCCTCCTTTGCGGACAATGATTAGGAAGAAGGGCAGCCCCATCATTGCCACGATAGCCGCTATAGGCGTTTCATAAGGGGCATTGATTGTTCGTCCAAGTGTATCGGCCAGCAGCATCAAGGTTCCCCCCAATACAACGGACATTGGCAAAATAAACCGGTAATCCGTACCTACCACAGCCCGTACAAGATGAGGTATAATCAGTCCGATGAAGGCCATATTTCCAACCAGCGCAACGGATGCACCTGCCAGCAGAATAACAATAATAAACAGCATGCTCTTTATAAACATCGTTTTTTGTCCCAAGCCTACTGCAACTTCTTCACTTAAGCTTAGAACCGTCACTTGTCTTGAAAGATAAAGAGCCGCAACGATGCCAATTATGATAAACGGGCTTATTATCTGAAGCTGCTTCCATGTCACTCCGATTAATCCGCCTGCAGTCCACATGGATACTTCCTTTGAAACCTTAAAATAGATCCCCACTCCATCAGCTATTGCATATAAAAGTGCAGAGACCGCCGCACCCGCTAATACAATTCGAAAAGGAGCAAACCCGCCTTTCTTTAAGGAGCCAATTCCAAAAACCAGCATTGCTCCAACAGCAGCTCCAATAAAGCATGCAATGGTAATTCCCAAATAATTTGCTGACGGAAAAAAGGCAACAGCAAGTGCCAAAGCGGCATTTGCACCGGCAGTCAAGCCAAGCAGGCCGGGATCAGCCAAGGGGTTCTTGGTCATGCCCTGCATGACGGCACCTGATACAGCCAGTGCTGCACCCACCAATATTGCTGCAATTTCCCTAGGCAGACGTATTTCCCGTATGATCAAGCTTTGGTCATCAGCACCATTCGCAGCTACAGCTGACCAAACTTCTTTTATAGAAATATCCGCAGCGCCAAAGACCATTGCTGCGCCAAACATCCCCACAAACGCCGCCATTGCAAGCAATAATTTAATTGTAAATGGAATAGAACGCTTGTTTTCTTTCATTTTTCACATCTTCCTTCAATAGGATAAAAGTCTCGGTGCATCGAGCACCATGGACTTTTGTCTGGATTTGCTTTGAAAATGGCAATAAATGAAGCAAGAGGAATCCCTTTAGAATTCCTCTTGTATCACTAATTGCCTAATAAGCTTTTCCTAAAGAAATCTAACTGATAATCCAAGGAAATCGGATCGTTGTAATAGAACTCTTTTGAATTGGCTTCAAATACATGGTTGTTTTTAACAGCAGGAATGCTTTTATAGGTCTCAGTCTCTTGGAATGAGTTATCAGCATCAGGATTCTTACTGAAAATTACATAGTCTCCTGCAAACTCTGAAAGCACCTCAGGAGATATTGCATAGTATCCATCCTTTAATGCCATTTCCTTTACCTTTTCAGGCATTGCCAGCTTCATTTCCTGATAGATGATTTCTGTACCCCGGCCCCAATTATCTCCAAATACATAAAGCTGTTTTTCATAGCTTTCGATTACAGATATAGTAGCATCTGCACCGATTTTAGCCTTAACCTCTTCTCCTGCCTTTTGTGCACGAGCTTTGAAATCATCAATCCAAGCCTGTGCTTCCTTCTCCTTATTCAGCAGCTTGCCTACTTCTAAATACTGCGTTAAATAGTCAACCTTACCATAGGTATAAGAAACAGTAGGTGCTATTTTGCTTAGCTTATCTAAATTTTTATTGGTCGATGCCACGATGATCAAGTCCGGTTCCAACTCAAGGATTTTCTCCAGGGTTTCGTCTGAAACCTCTGCAGCATCTTTAATATACTGCTCGTATCTAGGATTTGACTTCGCCCATGAATCTACCCCAACTATATTGACACCCAATGCCATGACATGTCCAGACACAAATGAGTTCAGTACTACTACACGCTTTGGCTCTGCGGGCACTTCAATAGGTCCGCTTTCTGATTGATATGTAATGGTTGATGGTTTTGCTTCCTCAACAGGTGCCGTTTCTTTTACTATAGTTTGATTGCTGCATGCACTAATAATTAGCGCAAATACCAGCAGCATAGGAATTAATATCTTCTTCATTCTCTATCTCTCCTTTAATTAAATTATAAGTGATGCACATTGGCTTATTTGTTCTGGGATCTTTGCCAAGCTCAGCATCTATGTTGAATACTTCCTTCAGCACATCCTTGGTAATCACATCTTTGCTATTGCCGGCTTTTACTACGCTTCCATCCTTCAACGCTATGATGTAGTCCGCAAATCGAGCCGCCTGGTTCAAATCGTGAAGGACCATCACAATGGTGCGTCCTTGCTCTTCATTGAGCTTTTGTAAAAGCTCCAGCACCTCCAGCTGGTGCGCCATATCCAAATAGGTTGTTGGTTCATCCAAGAAAATAATATCCGTTTCTTGTGCCAGAGCCATTGCAATCCAGACACGCTGACGCTGCCCTCCGGATAGTGCATCTATGGAACGGGACTTGAACTCCTTTGTTCCTGTCACTTCCAACGCCCAGTCAACAATCTCAAAATCCCTCTTGTTTAAACGCCCAAACCCGCTTTGATAGGGAAATCGTCCATAGGATACCAATTCGCCTACTGTAAGTCCACCTGCCCCCTCCGGAGTTTGCGGCAGGATGGCCATTTTCTTCGCAAGTGTTTTGGTGTTCTCTCTTATGATGTTCTGCCCATCTAATATCACGGTACCTGACTGATGCGGTATTATCCGCGTAATAGCTTTTAAGAGGGTTGATTTTCCGCAGCCATTAGAGCCTATGATGGCAGTTATCTTACCATTTGGTATCTCCACATTAAGCCCTTTGACAATCATGCGTTCACCATAACCTACGCTAAGACGTTCTGTATGTAAACGAATCATAGCTGAACCTCCATTTCAGATATAAGAATTGTACGTGATAATGATTATCATTATCACGTACATGTTTATTATAAGGCCAGTTATATTGACTGTCAATAGCCATTTATAATTTGTATTTCAGAAGTTTTCATAAAACATAAAGCAAAGCCCCCTGCTTTATGACTCAGCAGAGGGCTTAGTGAATCTTATTAAATAACCTAATATAGCTGCTTGTTATTTTCTAAGGATAAATTTTGCATATGCTTTAAAAGCTGTAGGAATCGTATACTGCTCTTTAACCTTCTCCCCCGTCACCCAAAGAAAAGATTTTTTCCCATTAATTTGGTTTGCTAATACATGAAACCCTGTCATATGCCACTCCAAATGAGTAAAAATATGCTTTGAAGATCCTAGTGAAGCAATCTGTGCGGCGTCAATCCCCCACTCCCTCATTTTAGCTTCGCATTCTTCAAGGGATAGGTTTTCTTCCACGTTTGGAAACTCCCACAGACCTGATAATAAACCCTCGTCAGGACGCTGTCTGATTGCATAGGTACCATCAAGCTCTATGATAAAAACAGTCTTTTGCGCTATTTTTCTGTCTTTTTTCTTAGATTTGATAGGCAGATCTGCAGCGATAC
>Ga0196972_1000369_pt1 | contig 25506 bp, 25 predicted proteins | sample S1v_2013CmetaG_FD_148618 | JGI IMG/M metagenome (GOLD analysis project Ga0196972, IMG submission 148618) | Soil microbial communities from Anza Borrego desert, Southern California, United States - S1+v_20-13C | ecosystem: Environmental > Terrestrial > Soil > Desert | place: USA: California...
CTGCATGGCTGCAATGGCGGCTAATGGTGCGGTTTCGGTACGCAGTATGCGACGCCCCAGTTTTACCGATCTGAAGCCGCTATTGGACGCCATGCTGATCTCGTCTTCAGTTAGTCCGCCCTCAGAGCCGATGAGCAGACAGATTTCCCCGGTAGGGGCAGGTAGGTCTTGCAAGGTTTCCCCCGCAGATGGCGACATGGTAAGCCGCATGGCAAAGGCGGGTTGGGTGGCGAGCCAGGCCGGCAGGGATAGTGGCGCTGCTACCTCCGGTACCACAGCGCGACCGGATTGTTCGCAGGCGGAAATCACCACGTTTTGCCAGTGCTCGCGGCGTTTTTCCGCACGTTCGCCAGACAGTTTGACGACACTGCGCTGGCTGGCAATGGGCTGTATGGCAGACACCCCGAGCTCCACCGCCTTTTGCAAAGTGAAATCCATGCGGTCGCCCGAGGAGATGGCCTGTGCCAGTGTGATGCGCAGTGGGGATTCCGTGTGATTCTTGCTGACGGAGCGGATTTTTGCCGTCACGTCATTTTTTTGGAACCCCACAAATTCGCACAGATAGTCATGGCCGTCGCCGTTGAACAGGATGGCCATATCCCCGGCCTTGAGCCGCAGGGATTTGCTCGCATGGAACGCTGCGTTGGCTGGCAGGCTGACAATGGCGCCAGGAGCGAGTAAGGTCGGGCAGTAAAAGCGTGGGATGGACATGGCTGGAAAGTGACGGGTTAAAATCCGGCATCAATTTGCGAGTCCAGATTCTAAATGAAGGAGTATGTGAAATGGCAAGTATAAGCCCCCCGGTATGCGACTTTGGCTGGAAAGCGCCCGAGTTCAGCCTGCCCGGCGTGGACGGCAGGCAATGGACGTTGAAGGAGGCTGCCGGACCCAAAGGCACGCTGGTGATGTTCATCTGCAACCATTGCCCCTACGTGCAGGCAATACGCGAACGCCTGGTGCAGGACCTGCGCGAGCTGAAAGCGCTCGGCATCAATGGCATCGCCATCCAGTCGAATGACATCGCGAATTACCCTGATGACAATTTTGATCGCATGAAAGAAGTGGCAGCGGAATTCGATTTTCCTTTTCCTTATGTGCTGGATGAAAGCCAGGATGTGGCGCGCGCTTATAACGCAGTCTGCACGCCGGATTTCTTCGGCTTCAATGCTGACCTCGAGCTGCAGTATCGCGGTCGTTTCGACCAGGCAGGACGTAACCCTGCCCCGACCAGCACGCGCGACCTGTTCCATGCCATGAAGCAGATCGCGGAAACCGGCCAGGGCCCCCGCGACCAGGTGGCCAGCATCGGCTGCTCACTCAAATGGAAGGAAACTGCCTGAACATGCAGGGGGAATCCGGGAAAGCCGGCATGCTGGACAAGGTCATCGAACTCGCACGCGGGGTCGGTGACAACGTCGTGATGCAGCATTACCTGAAGGTAGCCCGTCAGAACAAGCACGACGGCACGGCGCTAACCGAAGCCGACCTTGCCGCGCAGGCGGCACTGGATGTCGGGCTCAAGGCCATCTTCGATTGCCCGCTGGTGGGTGAGGAAATGACAACGCAGGAACAACAGCAGAATTGGGACAAGGGCAGTGCTGGCCTATGGTGCGTGGACCCCATAGACGGCACCTCCAATTTCATCGCCGGGCTGCCGCAGTTTGCCGTCTGCATTGCCTACATGGAGCAGGGGCGGCCGCTGCTGGGCGTAGTGTATGCACCAGCCTTGAATGAACTGTTTTATGCCGAGAAGGGCAAGGGCGCTTATCTGGTGAATGCTGCCGGAAAAATGCAGCTGCCGATCACCAGGATCACCGGCAACGAAGCCTTCTTTCTTCGCGACGCCATTGCCGAGGTGGATTTCAAGCGTCTGCCGCGCGAACTCGCGTTGGCGCTGGCCGGTGATCCGCCATTCCAGGCGCAGCGCAATTACGGCGCAGCCTCGCTGGACTGGTGCTATCTGGCAGCGGGACGTTTTGAAGTCTATCTGCACGGTGGGCAGAAACTGTGGGACTATGCGGCGGCCTGCCTGATCCTGGAAGAGGCTGGTGGCCACATGCGTACGTTGGAGAGCGAGGACTTCTGGACGGGTGACGTCTGGCACAAATCGGCCATTGCTGCCAGCAACCCAGAACTCTTCCGTGAATGGAGCCTGTGGGTCGCGCAAAACAGCTGAATCACGCGTGTGTTGGTATTGCCCAAAATTGCTATCTGGGCAATAATTCGGCACTTCACCTCTTAGTCAATGCAGCCTGCGAATTTGACGCTGCAATCCTGTAATTAAGGGGGATTCCAAGAATTTGAGGGAAGGCATGAGCCGCATCTCAGTACGCGGTTAAAGCCCTTTTTCTCGTTAACTGTAGGGAGATCGTAATGGCAACTCGTGTAGAACTGGCTAATGCCATCCGTGCACTGTCAATGGATGCGGTTCAGCAGGCCAATTCTGGCCACCCCGGCGCGCCCATGGGCATGGCGGAAATCGCAGAGGTTCTGTGGAACCACAACATGCGTCACAACCCCAAGAACCCTAACTGGGCCAATCGCGACCGCTTTATCCTGTCCAACGGCCACGGTTCCATGCTGATTTACTCGTTGCTGCACCTGACCGGTTATGACGTCAGCATCGACGACATCAAGTCTTTCCGCCAGCTGCACTCCAAGTGCGCCGGCCACCCCGAATACGGTTACGCCCCAGGTGTTGAAACCACCACCGGTCCTCTGGGCCAGGGCATCAGCAACGCTGTCGGCTTTGCCATGGCGGAAAAGCTCATGGCCAGCCAGTTCAACAAGCCAGGCCATGACATCGTAGATCATTACACCTACTGCTTCCTGGGTGACGGCTGCATGATGGAAGGTGTTTCCCACGAAGCCTGTGCATTGGCCGGTACCTGGGGTCTGGGCAAGCTGGTTGCTTTCTGGGACGACAACGGCATCTCCATCGACGGCCACATTGAAGGCTGGTACACCGATGACACCGCCAAGCGTTTCGAGGCTTATGGCTGGCACGTACAGTCTGTTGACGGCCACGACGTTGATGCTATCCAGAAAGCCATCGAAGCAGCCAAGAAGGTTACTGACAAGCCATCCCTGATCTGTTGCAAAACCATCATCGGCAAGGGCTCCCCCAACAAGTGCGGTTCCCACGATTGCCACGGCTCCGCTCTGGGTCTGGACGAAGTTGCCGCTACCCGCGAAAACATCGGCTGGCCACATGAGCCGTTCGTTGTACCGCAAGAAATCTATGACGGCTGGAATTCCGTCGAGCGCGGCGCCAAGGCCGAAGCCGAGTGGAATGCCAAGTTCGACGCCTATGCCAAGGCCTTCCCGGCAGAAGCTGCAGAATTCAAGCGCCGTATGGCAGGCGAGCTGCCTTCCAACTGGAAGCAAACCGTTGATGCCTTCGTCAAGTCTACAAACGAAAAGACCGACGCTGTAGCTACCCGCAAGGCTTCGCAAAACGCCATCGCCGCACTGGGACCTGTATTGCCGGAATTTGTAGGCGGCTCCGCTGACCTGACCGGCTCCAACCTGACCAGCTACTCCGGCTTCAAGCATGTGAGCGGCAAGGAGCCAGGCAACTACATCTCCTACGGCGTACGCGAGTTCGGTATGGCTGCCATCATGAACGGCATGGCACTGCATGGCGGTATCCTGCCATTCGGCGGTACCTTCCATCAGTTCTCCGACTACATGCGTAACGGCATGCGTATGTCGGCACTGATGAAACTGCGTGTGGTTTATGTACTGACCCACGACTCCATCGGTCAAGGCGAAGACGGCCCTACCCACCAGCCAATCGAAACCACTTCCGGCCTGCGTTACATTCCGCGCATGGACGTATGGCGTCCTGGTGATGCGACCGAAACCGCGATCGCCTGGGCAGCTGCGGTAGAACGCAAGGATGGCCCGACCAGCCTGGTGCTGAGCCGCCAGAACGTGCCAGCCCAGAAGCACGACGAAGCGCACTTCGACCTGATCCGCAAGGGCGGTTATGTGTTCTCCTGCGTAGGCAGCACGCCTGACCTGATCCTGATTGCCACCGGCTCCGAGCTGGACCTGGCCGTCAAGGCAGCAGCTGAGCTGAATGCCGCCGGCACCAAGACGCGCGTGGTGTCCATGCCTTCCACCAATGTGTTTGACCGTCAGGATCAAGCCTACAAGGACAGCGTGCTGATCCCTGGTGTGAAGCGTGTGGCGATTGAAGCCGGCGTCACCGACTTCTGGCGCAAGTATGTTGGCCTGGACGGTGCTGTCGTCGGTATCGATACCTTCGGTGAATCCGCACCTGGTGGCGTACTCTTCAAACACTTCGGCTTCACGGTCGAGAATGTGGTGAAGATCGCCAAGTCCGTACTGTAATCAAGACATAAGCAACAAGGCACCCCTGCAAAGGGGTGTTTTGTTTTGTAGCTTTCGAGGAGAAATTGAATGGCAATCCGTGTAGCAATCAATGGCTACGGTCGTATCGGACGTAACGTCCTGCGCGCAGTCTACGAGCAGGGCCGCAAGGATATCGAAATTGTGGCGATCAACGGCGTAGGCGAAGTCGACATGAACGCCCACCTGACCAAATACGATACCGTGCATGGCAGGTTCGATGCCAAGGTCGAGATTGATGGCGACTACATGATTGTCAATGGTGATCGCATTCGTGTATTCGGGACCCGCAACCCTGCCGAGTTGCCGTGGAAAGATGTTGGCGTCGATGTCGTGCATGAATGCACCGGCGCTTTCACCTCCCGGGAAAAAGCCTGGGTGCATATCGATCAGGGCGCACGCAAGGTGCTGATTTCAGCGCCGGGTGCCAAGGACGTGGACGCCACCGTGGTGTATGGCGTTAACCACGAGTCTCTCAAGGCAAGCGATACCATCATCTCCAATGCTTCCTGCACTACCAACGGCCTGGCGCCACTGCTCAAGCCGCTACAGGACAAGATTGGCATCGTGAATGGCCTCATGACCACCATCCATTCCTACACCAACGACCAGGGATTGACCGACGTTCATCACAAGGACAAGCGCCGTGCACGTGCAGCGACCATGTCCATGATTCCCACCAAGACTGGTGCTGCCAGTTCTATCGGCCTTGTGATTCCAGAGCTTCAGGGCAAGATGGATGGTTTCTCGGTGCGCATCCCGACCATCAACGTCTCCATGGTGGATGTGACCCTGAACATGTCGCGCCCGATCAGCAAGGAAGAGATCGACAACATCATGCGCGACGCCGCCAACGGTCCACTCAAGGGCATTCTGGCCTATAACGACGAACCACTGGTGTCCGTGGATTTCAACCACACTGCCGTGTCTTCCACCTATGATGCGACGCTGACCAAGGTCAGCAAGGATGGTCTGCTGGTCAAGGTTTGTGCCTGGTACGACAACGAGTGGGGCTTTTCATGCCGCATGCTGGATGCCACTGTCGCCATCATGAACGCGTCCCTGAAAAACGCAGCTTAAGCGGCTGCGACAGCATATTGCGCGTTGCGTGATGTTGGGAACCTCGTCGTGCCAAATGTACTGTCCCGGTTTCTGTGTGCCAGCGCCTTGTATTGCGCAGTCTCGCTAACTTAAGCTGACGTTTTTGACACGGAAAAGAAGAATGAACGTCATCAAAATGACCGATCTGGATCTCAAAGGCAAACGCGTCCTGATCCGGTCCGATCTCAACGTCCCGGTGCAGGACGGAAAAGTTACTTCCGACGCCCGCATCTGCGCCTCCATGGATACCATCAAACACGCGCTGGATGCTGGCGCTCGCGTCATGGTCACCTCCCATCTGGGGCGCCCGGAAGAAGGCGTCTACTCCGAGGAAAACTCCCTCAAGCCGGTTGCAGAATGCATTTCACAAAAACTTGGCAAGTCCGTGCGCTTGATCAAGGACTGGGTGGACGGCGGTTTTGAAGTCGCCGAGAGAGAATTGGTGCTGCTGGAAAATTGCCGCTTCAACAAGGGTGAAAAAAAGAATATCGACGAAACAGCGCAGAAATACGCGGAGCTGTGCGACATATTTGTCATGGATGCTTTCGGCACTGCACACCGCGCCGAGGCTTCTACGCATGGTGTGGCCAAATATGCGCCGATAGCTGCCGCTGGCAAATTGCTGGTGGAAGAACTGGACGCACTAGGCCAGGCATTGTGCAGCCCTGCCCGTCCGATGGTGGCGATTGTGGGCGGCTCCAAGGTTTCTACAAAACTGACCGTGCTTGAAAGCCTGGCCGGCAAGGTGGACCAGCTGGTCGTCGGCGGCGGCATTGCCAATACCTTCCTCAAGGCAGCAGGCAAGGAGGTAGGTAAGTCCTTGTGTGAGGAGGATCTTGTGCCCTGTGCCCGTGAAATCTTGGACGGCATGGCCAAGCGTGGGGCGGCCGTGCCGATTGCCGTGGACGTCGTGGTCGGCAAGCAGTTCGATGTGAACGAACCCGCCGTGCTCAAGGATGCCGAGCAGGTAGCTGCAGATGACATGATTTTCGATATCGGCCCCAAATCCGCACAGGAGCTGGCCGACATCATCATGCGGGCTGGCACGGTGGTATGGAACGGCCCGGTTGGCGTATTCGAATTCGACCAGTTCGGCGAGGGCACGAAGACCATCGCCCGGGCCATTGCCGATACCCCGGCTTTCACACTGGCCGGCGGCGGCGATACAATTGCCGCTATCCAGAAATACGATATCTATGACAGGATTTCCTATATCTCCACGGCGGGCGGCGCTTTCCTCGAATTCCTGGAAGGGAAGAAACTGCCGGCGGTGGAAATCCTGGAGCAGCGCGCCAACAAGGCTTAACGAACAGAACGCGCTGCAGCAACACTAGAACAATAGGCAGGCTCGACCTGCACATGCATACGGGGAGCTTCTGCTGACAAGCAGACTCCCTTTTATTTTTTCAGGGAATGCACTTGACCATACGCAAGACCAAAATCGTCGCCACACTGGGTCCTGCCTCCGGCAGTGAGGAAATGCTGTCACGCATGATCTCGGCCGGCGTGGATGTGGTACGCCTCAATTTTTCCCACGGCACTGCGGAGGAGCATATCCAGCGCACCGAGCTGGTTCGGTCCATCGCAGCGCGGCTGGGCCGGCCGATTGGTGTGCTTTGCGACTTGCAAGGCCCCAAGATCCGCATTGGTAAATTTGAGAACGGCAGCGTAGACCTAGCGCACGGTGACCAATTCGTCCTGGATGCCGACTGCAAGCTGGGCAACCAGCAGCGTGTGGGCCTGGATTACAAGTTACTGCCGGAGGAAGTCAGTCCGGGCACTGTGCTGCTACTTGATGACGGCCGCATCGTGATGTCGGTCGAGACGATCAAAGGTAATGAAATCCATTGTGTGGTCGAGCTGGGCGGCACGCTCTCCAACAACAAGGGCATCAACCGCCAGGGCGGGGGACTTTCCGCCGCGGCGCTGACTGAAAAAGACAAGCAGGACATCAAGACCGCAGTCGCGCTGGAAGCGGATTTCATTGCCGTATCCTTCCCGCGCTCGGCGACCGATATCTACGAAGCGCGCGAACTCATCAAGGCGGCCGGTGGCACCGCAAGCATTGTGGCCAAGATCGAACGCGCGGAAGCCATCGTCGTGCTGGAGGAAATCATCGACGCGAGCGATGCCATCATGGTGGCGCGCGGCGATCTGGGTGTGGAGGTCGGCGATGCCGCCGTACCCGGCCTGCAGAAACGCATGATCTCGATGGCGCGCGACAGGAACAAGGTGGTCATTACGGCCACGCAGATGATGGAATCCATGATCTCCAACCCCATTCCGACGCGGGCAGAAGTGTCTGATGTCGCCAATGCCGTGCTCGATGGCACGGATGCAATCATGCTGTCGGCGGAGAGCGCGGTCGGCCGCTACCCGCTGGAAGCGGTTTCAGCCATGCACCGCGTTTGCCTGCAGGCCGAGAAGGAATATCACGCGCAGCGCATGGACCAACGCTTCGACGAGCATTTCGAGCGCACCGATGAAGCGATTGCAATGGCGGCGATTTTCACCGCACGCCATTTCGGCATCAAGGCGATTGCCGCATTGACCCAATCGGGAGCCTCCGCCCAATGGCTGTCACGTGCACATACCATGGTTCCGATTTATGCGCTGTCGCCCGAGAAGACGGCGCGGCGCAAACTGACGCTGTATCGCGGCGTATATCCGTATCCCGTGGACCAGGCAGACAAAACCCGCGACGATATCCTGCAGGAGATGGAACAGGTCTTGCTGGATAATGGCGTGGTGCAGAAGGGCGATGTCGTGCTGCTGACGTTCGGCGAGCCGATTACGACAGCCGGACGCACCAATACGCTGAAGATCATCCGGATAGGCGAATTCTGCCAAGAACCAACCGATGACACCGCGTTTCAAAAGCTAAAGGAAAACCAGGAGTAAGCATGCCACTCGTATCCCTGAGGCAAGTCCTCGACCACGCTGCCGAGCATGACTACGGGTTGCCCGCCTTCAACATCAGCAATCTGGAGCAGGTGCAGGCCATCATGCAGGCGGCGGACGAATGTGATAGCCCAGTCATCATGCAGGCCTCGGTCGGTGCGCGCAAATATGCAGGCGAGCCTTTCCTGCGGCATCTGGTAGCGGCAGCGCTCGAGGCTTATCCGCATATTCCAGTCGTGCTGCATCAGGATCACGGCGCTACCCCGGCTGTGTGTATTCAGGCCATGCGCTCGGGCTTTACCAGCGTGATGATGGACGGTTCCTTGCGTGAAGATGCCAAGACGCCCTCGGATTTCGACTACAACGTGGAAGTTACTCGCCAGGTGGTGGACATCGCCCATGCCATCGGCGTTTCGGTGGAAGGCGAGCTTGGCGTGCTGGGGTCCCTGGAGAAAGGCACGGCGGGCGAGGAGGACGGTCATGGTGCCGAGGGCAAGCTCGAATATTCGCAGATGCTGACGGACCCCGAAGAGGCAGTCGATTTCGTGCAGAAAACCGGTGTGGATGCGCTCGCCATCGCCATCGGTACTTCACACGGCGCCTACAAGTTCACGCGCCCGCCGACTGGAGAGATTCTCGCCATCGACCGCGTGCGCAACATCCATGCGCGCATTCCGAATACGCACCTGGTCATGCATGGCTCCTCCTCGGTGCCGCAGGAATGGCTCAAAATCATCAATGAATTCGGCGGCAGCATTCCTGAAACCTATGGCGTGCCGGTTGAGGAAATCGTGCAGGGCATCAAGCATGGTGTGCGCAAGGTCAATATCGATACCGACCTGCGCATGGCATTCACTGGCGCCGCGCGCCGTTTTCTTTTTGGTGCGGCTAATGCGGCAGAGCTGGATCCGCGCAAGTTCCTGCTGGAAGCGACCAAAGGCATGCAGGCTATTTGCAAGGCACGCTACGAGGCTTTTGGTTCAGCAGGCCAAGCAGGCAAAATCAAGGCCGTTTCCACCGATCAGATGGCGGAGCGCTATCGCAAGGGCGAACTGGCCGCTATCGTGAAAAGCTAGCCGACTCCTGTAGGCTTGCCGACGCTGCCCGCGCCAGGACTGACCTTCTCGCCCAGATTGAGCAGCACGGATTTCATCGCTTTCTGCACATGCGGCTCCAAGTAAACGGAGATGGCCCAGCTGGCGCTCAAGGCAAACGCGATGCCAACGCCCAGTGCGAGATAAGGGTGTGTGCCCATCTTCGTGATCTGTCCGATCAGCGCCAGTCCTACATTCTGGTGCAGCAGGTATAGCGGATACGTCATCAGCCCCATGCGGCGCAATGTGGTGCTGACCCACTCGGGTGCCTCCAGGAACAAGTGGTTGAGCACAACCGAGAAAACGATGACGACCAAAGCCAGCAGCCAGATGATGATGGGCAACAGCAGCGGCATGTCAGCGCCCTTGGCATCGAAGCTGCCCACCGTGACTGCGATCTGCACGCATCCGGCGACAGTAAACAGGCAGCACCATAAGACATGCTGCGGGCCGGGTTTTTTCAGCAGCTGCAACCACAGGAACACGCCCAGCGCGAAAAACATGCCGTGATTGAGCAGCAGCAGATCGGCGACGCGGGAATCCTGTATCTTGACCAACAATGGCGGCACCATTGCGGATAAAGGCGATTGCCCCAGCAACGCAACGATGTTGAAGCCGACACTGATAAGCCCTATGGCAATGGCCAGGCGCGCGATCAGGTGAAATTTATCGAAGCTGATGAGCACAAACACCAGTGCGTAGAAAAACAGTTCAATGGCCAGCGTCCAGTATGAATCGTCTATCCACGGGCCCTGGGGCCACAGCGTGACGCTCTTCGCGTAGGCGATGAACAGCTCCGGATACGAGGTGTAATGGACGAGAAGGCCGGCAATCAGCGAGATCGTCGCGCAGATGATGGCAGCCGGGAACAGTCGGACCACGCGCGCGATGAGAAATCGGTAGGCGGTGGCTTTCTCCGCCGAGTAGACGATGACGAAGCCCGAGATGACAAAGAACACCTGCACGCCTATCCATCCGAACTTGGTCCATTCAAACAGCTCGGGATAGGAAACCAGGCCCTGGCTGATGTGATGTGCGCTGGTGCTGGTCTTGAAACCTACCCAGAAGCCGTAATGAAAGAACATTACCAGCACGGCCGCCAGAAAGCGGACAGCATCAATGCCGACGACATGCGCGGGATTGCGGGCCAAAGAAGTTTCCTCAAGAGTGAGCGGTCTGCAGGCTAGCAGACGAGATGCGAAATCCTTGGTTTGATAGCCCACAAATATGCTGAGTCAGCGCAGCCGTTCAGCGTAGTTTTCCCTGATATTGCGGCTGATGTAAGTGCTTAAGCCTTGACCCTGCAAGGCCAGTTTTTTCATGCGTTCCACATGACCGGCACCAGGAATCTCATGGGTGTACATATAAAGAGGTCCGCCGGCGAATTCGACCTTGATGTAGTCGTCGCCGATCTCATAGGCGGTCACGCCCGAATCACGGTGCCTGTTTTTATAGTGGTGCAAAGCCATATTGCTACCCTGAATGCATGCAGAACCAGTGTAGCCAAGGCTGCGAAAACATTCTGGTAGCTGGCTAACACTGGGGAGAGGGAGCCTGAAAATGTTATGATGCGAGGCTGCACCGAGTCGGCATGCACTGGGTCGGCACAAAGAGGACCAGGATGTCCATCCTGACCTGCTGCGGATTTACAGTGACGAAGCTGGCGGGCTTACATCGCACGGCAAAATCGTCATGGATGCCTGGGTTTTTGAGATAATACCGGCTTCCGAACCATGCGAAGGCTGGGATTCCTCACGCATGCAGGAGTTATCAAACAAGGTCGCCGCTGCCTGGGCGCGGTATGACAACGAACCGCGAAACTTACCCGATGATTTGCGCATGCGCCACGCCATGATTTATGAGCAGGCAAGAACGCGGGGCGGACGTGCCGAGTGGGATCCGAATATCGATGGGGATGACTGAACGTTGAATGCACCGCTACTTAAAAGCAGTATCAAAAGCCTGCCGCTGATCAACCAGGGCAAGGTACGCGATATTTACGACCTGGGCGACCGCCTGCTGCTGGTCGCCACGGACCGACTGTCGGCATTCGATGTCGTGCTGCCTACACCGATCCAACATAAGGGCGCGGTGCTGACGCAGATCGCCAATTTCTGGTTCGAAAAGCTGGGTGACATCATCCCCAATCATCTGACCGGCATCGACCCGCAAAGCGTGGTCAGCGACCCGGGTGAAAGAGCGCAGCTGCATAGACGCGCAATCGTGACGAAAAAGCTCAAGCCGTTACCGGTAGAGGCCATCGTGCGCGGTTATCTGTCGGGTTCCGGCTGGAAGGAATACAAGACCCGCGGTACCGTTTGCGGTATTGCACTGCCGACGAGATTGCAGGAAGCGTCAAAGTTACCTGAACCGATTTTTACGCCGTCCACCAAGGCTGAACTAGGTGCACATGATGAGAACATCACGCTGCAGCAGGCCGCCAAGCTCATGGGTGCGGAACTTGCAGAAAAGGTGGCAGAAGCGAGCGTGCAGCTTTACAAGGAAGCCGCTGAATATGCACTGACGCGCGGCATCATCATCGCCGATACCAAGTTCGAATTCGGCCTGGATGATGCGGGCAATTTGTACCTGATAGACGAAGTGCTAACGCCGGATTCGTCGCGCTTCTGGCCTGCCGATCAGTACGTGCCGGGCAATAATCCGCCCAGCTTCGACAAGCAGTATGTACGCGATTGGCTGGAGACATCGGGATGGAACAAGCAGGCACCGGCGCCGGAATTACCGGCCGATGTGGCAGCCAGGACCAGCGAAAAATACCTGGAAGCCTACAAAAAACTCACCGGAAAAGAGCTCGCAGACTGAAAACCGGCACCTCCAGGCTCAGGCAGATCGTTCGGCGCTTCAAGCACGAACTCGCCGTCTACCGCCTGGTGATGCGTCATCCAGAAACACCATGGCTTGCAAAGTCCGTGCTGTGGCTGGCCATCGGCTACCTCATGATGCCGTTCGACCTCATCCCGGATTTCATTCCCGTGCTGGGCCAACTCGACGAACTGGTGATACTGCCGGGGCTGGTTTACCTGGCGCTCAGGCTGACCCCGGATGCGATCGTCGCAGAGTGCCGGGCGGCGGTTAAAGATATCGACAACAGTGAAAATGGTAAGCCAAACAATGACTGAAATTGACAAACTGATAGACGGCTACAAGCGGTTCCATGACAACTACTTCCAGAGTGATGAGCAGTTGTTCGAACAGCTGAGCCAGGGGCAGGCACCCGATACGCTGGTGATTGCCTGCTCCGATTCCCGCGTGGACCCTGCCATCGTCATGGATTGCAAGCCAGGCGACCTGTTCGTGGTGCGCAATGTGGCCAATCTGGTGCCGCCCTACGAACAGGGTGGAGGCTATCACGGTGTCAGCGCCGCACTGGAATTCGGCGTGCGTGCACTCAAGGTCAAGCACATTATCGTACTTGGGCATCAATATTGCGGGGGCATACAGGCTCTGGTCAGCGGCGTGGCGATGGAAGGCAGCGAATTCATTCAGCCCTGGGTCAACATGGCGCACGCTGCACGTGAGAAGGTGTTGAATACCATGGCAGATGCCCCCAAGCAGGAGCAACTGTGCGCCTGCGAGAAGGAAAGCATCCTTATCTCACTGGACAACCTGCTGACATTCCCGTGGATTAAACAAAGTGTGGATGAAGGCAAGCTGGTGCTGCATGGCTGGCACTTCAATATAGAAAAGGGAATTCTGACTGCCTATGATTCATCTGCCGATGAATTCAAACCGCTGGTCTGATGTTTATTATTAACCTATAAAGAAAGAGTTAAGGAATATTGTGGCTTTAATGGATGTACCTAGCGGTAAGGATGTACCCAACGATTTCAACGTCGTCATCGAAATTCCGATGCAGGGCGACCCGGTCAAGTACGAAGTGGACAAGGAAACCGGTGCGATTTTCGTTGACCGTTTCATGGGCACGGCCATGCAGTATCCGTGCAACTACGGCTATATCCCGCACACGCTGTCGGAGGATGGCGATCCGGTAGATGTGCTGGTGATTACCCCGGTCCCGCTGATTCCCGGTGTTGTCGTGCGCTGCCGTCCTCTCGGCATGCTCAAGATGACCGACGAAGCCGGCCCTGATGCCAAGGTGCTGGCAGTCCCGGTTGAGAAGGTCTGCGGCCTCTACAGCATTTACAAGACGCACGCCGATGTTTCCCCATGGCGCTTGCAGATGATCTGGCACTTCTTCGAGCACTACAAGGATCTCGACCAGGGTAAGTGGGTAAAGATCGAGGGCTGGGCCGATATTGATGCAGCACGGCAGGAAATCCTCAATGGTGTAGAGCGCTACAACAGCGAAGAAATCAAGCCCGCCTTCTAGACATTTCACCTCCCTGGAGCGCACTGCGCACTTTTGGTGCACTCGCTTTCACAAGCTGAAAAATTCCGGTAAGCTGCAACGCGGCAGGCACGTAGCATCGTGCCGTGCGGCATGATTCGCCTGCAGCTTTCCGGTCCATCGGGCTCAACGGCTGGCCCAGATTTCAGCCTTTGTATAGAAGGGGAGATTGTTGATGTCGCAAAGTCTTGTGTTTGCTCTTGCGTGTGCAGTTCTCGCGCTTGTCTATGGTGGAATAACAATTCGATGGGTATTGGCGCAGCCAACCGGCAATGACCGAATGCGGGAAATCGCCGCTGCGGTTCAGGAAGGCGCTTCAGCCTATCTCAACAGGCAATACATCACTATCGGTATTGTCGGTGTAATCCTGTTTGCCATCATCTGGCCCACGTTAGGCATCCTGACTGCCGTAGGCTTTGCACTCGGCGCCGTGCTTTCCGCAGCCGCCGGTTACATCGGCATGAACATCTCTGTCCGCTCCAACCTTCGCACCGCTCAGGCTGCCCATGGCGGTATCAATTCCGCACTACAGGTGGCATTCCGCGGCGGTGCCATCACCGGCATGCTGGTGGTTGGCCTCGGTCTGCTGGGTGTGGCTGGTTACTATGCCTATCTCGTTTCCATCACCCCAGAAGGCTCACCGGTCAGCATGGCACCGCTGGTCGGCCTGGCCTTCGGCAGCTCGCTAATTTCGATCTTTGCGCGGCTCGGCGGCGGCATCTTCACCAAGGGCGCTGACGTCGGCGCCGACCTCGTCGGCAAGGTGGAAGCTGGCATTCCCGAAGACGACCCGCGCAATCCGGCGGTGATTGCCGACAATGTAGGCGATAACGTGGGCGACTGCGCCGGTATGGCAGCCGATCTGTTCGAAACTTATGCCGTCACCATCATCGCCACCATGCTGCTGGGTGCATTGCTCATGCCGGACTCGGTTAACGCCGCGGCATATCCGCTGGTGTTGGGCGGGGTTTCCATTGTGGCTTCCATCATCAGCACCTATTTCGTCAAGGCGCGTGATGGCGGCAAGATTATGAATGCCTTGTACCGCGGCCTGGCGGTGGCAGGCATCCTGTCTGCTATCGCCTTCTACTTCGTGACCAATGCCATGATGGCTGATAACGGGCTGGGCATCTCCACCATGAATCTCTTCCTGGCCTCGCTGGTCGGGTTGGTTGTAACGGCTGCCATGGTGGTGATCACCGAGTACTACACGGCGACCGAGTACAAGCCGGTGCAGCATGTAGCCGAGGCTTCCACTACAGGTCATGCGACCAACATCATCGCTGGCCTGGGTATCTCCATGAAGGCGACCGCAGCACCAGTGCTGGTCATCTGCCTGGGTATCTGGGGTGCGCATTACCTTGCAGGGCTGTATGGTATCGCAATTGCGGCTACGGCCATGCTGTCCATGGCAGGCATCATCGTCGCTCTCGATGCCTACGGCCCGATTACCGATAATGCCGGCGGCATCGCCGAAATGGCTCAGCTGCCGCCTGCCATCCGCAATATCACCGACCCGCTCGATGCCGTGGGCAACACCACCAAGGCCGTGACCAAGGGTTATGCCATCGGCTCTGCCGGTCTGGCGGCATTGGTGCTGTTTGCCGATTTCACGCACGAACTCAGTGCACATAGCGGCGGCGCGACGACCTTCGATCTTTCCAACCATTACGTCATCATCGGCCTCTTCATCGGCGGCCTGATTCCTTACCTGTTCGGTGCGATGGCGATGGAAGCTGTGGGCCGTGCAGCGGCATCCGTGGTGGTGGAGGTCCGCCGCCAGTTCAAGGAGATTCCAGGCATCATGACTGGCAAGGCCAAGCCTGATTACTCACGAGCCGTGGACATGCTGACCAAGGCAGCTATCAAGGAAATGATCGTGCCTTCCCTGTTGCCTGTGCTGGTGCCTATCCTGGTGGGTTACTTCCTGGGTGCGCAAGCGCTGGGTGGTCTGCTGATCGGTACCATCGTCACTGGCCTCTTCGTAGCGATTTCCATGACCACGGGTGGCGGTGCTTGGGATAATGCCAAGAAGTACATCGAAGACGGGCATCACGGCGGCAAGGGTTCAGAGGCACACAAGGCTGCGGTGACCGGCGACACCGTAGGTGATCCTTACAAGGACACGGCAGGCCCTGCCGTGAACCCGCTGATCAAGATCATCAACATCGTTGCACTGCTGATCATTCCTATTCTTTAAGAAACGTCGCAACAAAAAAGCCTGCCATGCGGCAGGCTTTTTTTATGGCTGGGGCAGTGGCTACTCGCCGATCTGCAGCAGCAATCCCTGTCGCCTTGCTGCACGGAAGAAAGCCAGGAAGGCCGCAATGCCGGCTATCAGATATACCACATTGAGTGCCATGGATTGCCATAGCAGAGTGGTATTGAAGCGATGCTGGAACAGCAGTTCACGCATGCCTTCAAACACATAGCTGGAGGGCAGGCTCCAGGCGACCGGCTGCAGCCATTCCGGCAGCACCGCCACTGGGTAATAGATGGCGCTGATGGGCTGGATGGCAAACACCGCAACCCAGGCAACACTCTCCGCACCCAGTCCGTAGCGCAGCACAATGCCTGCAACCAGCAGGCCAATGGCCCAGCCCATGACGATGAGGTTGAGGAAGAAACTCAGCAGCGGCAGGCCCAGGGTAAAGATATTGAAATCGAACAATGGGATGGCAATCAGTGCCGCGCCCCCAACGCCGATCAGCGTACGGATCAGGCTCATGAGAATCAGTGAAACCACCAGCTCATAGGGCCGCAGCGGGCTTACAAAAAGGTGCCCAAGATTGCGCGACCACATCTCTTCCATGAATACCAGGGCAATGCCAAGCTGGCCTCGGAACAGCACATCCCACAGCAAGACAGCCGAAATCAGCACGCCGCCGGCTTGCATGATAAAGCTGTCGTTGTTCTTGAGATATAGCGTGATGAAGCCCCAAAGAATCATCTGCACCGTAGGCCAGTAAATCATCTCCAGGATGCGCGGCCAGGAGGTCCGCATGAGGTAGAGGTGCCGCAGAAGCAACGCCCGGATGCGGCGCGGGGAGAAATCTACATCGGCAGCTGCCATTACGCGTTTGCCTCGTTGCGCTGGTTGCGCGCGATATCGATGAACACTTCCTCCATTGAGTTCCGCCCATAGCGTGCGATCAATGCATCCGGCGCGCCTATATCCACAATCCTGCCTTGCCGCATCATGATCACGTCCGTACACATGCGCTCGACTTCAGACATATTGTGCGAAGCCAGCAGGATGCTGGCGCCAGTGCGTTTTTGGTAGCGCTCGAGATGCGTGCGTATGGTGTCCGCGGTATCCGGGTCCAGCGAAGCTGTCGGCTCGTCGAGCAGCAATAACTCGGGCTCATTGAGCAGCGACTTGGCCAGCGATACGCGCGTTTTCTGTCCGGCAGAGAGTTTTCCGTAGCGACGATCAAGAAAGTCGGTCAGGTGCAGTTCCGTTGCCAACTGTTCGATGCGGCCATGGAGGTCGCGCAGCCGGTACAGGTGGCCATACACCGTCATGTTCTGCCGTACTGTGAGCCGGTGGGGCAGGTCGACATAGGGCGAGGAGAAATTCATGCGATGCAGCAAGCGATAGCGATGCTGCAGCATGTTTTCCCCCAGAATGCGGATATGCCCCGATGTCGGCAGCAACAAGCCCAGCAGCATGGCCAGCGTAGTCGTCTTGCCAGCGCCATTGCCGCCCAGAAGGGCGGTGGTCACCCCACTGCGCATTCTGAAACTGATGCCGTCCACGGCAGTGACTTGCCCGAACCGCTTGGTCAGCGTGTCTACTTCGATGATGAATCCGGAATCCAGCATTAGCTCCTGCGCGCCAGTCGAGCCAGTGCTTCGCCCAGTGCTGACCCATCGAGTTCCTGGGCTAGCGCACGCAGGCGTGACGAGGTCTGAGCACTGATACTGCGGGGCTGTTTGGCCAGTTTTCGCGGGGAAGATTTGACTTGCACTTCAACTCGAATTGAAGTAACTTCAAGCCCTTGCTTTTGCAGCTTTATCAATAGGCTAGGCAATGATAATTTGACCTTGGCGGCGATCGCGCCATTGTCCGCATACACGGTCAGGCGCTTGTGTTGGATGCCGCCGGCCTGCGTAAAAAGCTTAAGGGGGTCGGGCACCACTGCCCGCCAGAATTTTTGCGAGACAGCCAGACTGTCCGCCCGGCCGGCCAAGGCCGCCAACTCGGCATTGTCATTGAATAATGAATTAATGCGACGCATGCCGGGGACCTCGCAAAAAGGGGATTTGCATGAACATCATCTTTGTCTCAAATAGCATGGCGCGGCCCAAAACGCTGAGCTTGCTGCAAGTGCTGCTGCTGGTGGCGGCGCTTGTCGCGCTGTCGGTGATCCTGACGCTGGCCTTTATTCTGCCACAGGGCTCCAGCAAGCACCAAGGCGTAAAGTCTCTTATCCCGAATCCCCTGCAATTCACGCTGAATCATCATCAGGAACACCTTGACGCACTTGCCCTGCAACTGGGCGAAATCCAGGCACGCGTGACACGTCTGGATGCACTGGGCGATCGTCTAGCCGAGCTGGCCGGCATGAAGGAAAAGGAACTGGAGACGACCAAAAGCGCCAATCGCGGCGGCCCGCAAGTCAATGCATATGGTTTGACTGAAGAGCAGCTCAAACAGAAAATCGATGAACTCATGGCCGAGGTCGAGCATCGCAGCGACCGGCTGGAAATGCTGGAGAGTCTGCTGGTGCAGCAAAGCATGCGCAAGAGCACCATGCCCAGCGGTAAACCGGTGGGGGGAGGCTACAACTCATCGGGTTACGGCTGGCGTGTTGATCCTTTCACGGGCAAGATGGCCTTTCACGAAGGCCTTGATTTCATGGCGTCCATGGGCTCGCCCATTTACGCCGCAGCGACCGGCATTGTCAGGTTAGCCACCAATACGCCGGATTACGGCAAGCTCATCAAGATCGATCACGGCTCCGGCCTGGAAACGCGATATGCCCATGCCTCAGCCATACTGGTGAAAGCGGGCGAGCGCGTGCAGAAGGGCCAGATCATCGGCAAGGTCGGCAGCACCGGGCGCTCAACGGGCGCCCACCTGCATTTCGAAGTGCGCATGAAAGGCGCACCGTTGGACCCGCGCAAGTACCTGCAAGGACGTGCAAAACTTCCCGGATGAGCCCTGCCATTTGTGTAGAATGTCTGACTGCATTTAAAATCGCTTTTTCCCTAATCGATCCAGTCTTTTGAGAGGTTTCCGCGCAGCGGAAAGTTGGTGCTACTCCATGTTATCCACGTTGTTCAAGAAATTCTTCGGCAGTCGTAACGACCGGCTTGTTAGGCAGTATTTCCAGAAGGTCCAGGCCATCAACGCGATGGAAAGCGACATGCAGGCGCTCAGCGATGAGCAGTTGCGCGCCAAGACCGCAGAATTCAAGCAACGTTACCAAGATGGCGAGTCTCTTGATGCACTATTGCCGGAAGCCTTTGCTGTAGTACGCGAGGGTGGGCGACGCGTGCTCAACATGCGTCACTTCGATGTCCAGCTCATCGGTGGCATGGTGCTGCACTCCGGCAGGATTTCCGAAATGCGAACGGGCGAAGGCAAAACCCTGGTCGCGACCTTACCCACCTACCTCAATGCACTGACCGGCAAGGGCGTGCATGTGGTGACCGTCAACGATTACCTGGCGCGCCGCGACGCCGAATGGATGGGCCGCCTCTACAATTTCCTGGGCCTCAGCATCGGCATCAACCTCTCGCAGATGCCGCACGATGAGAAGCAGAAAGCCTACGCTGCTGACATCACCTACGGCACCAACAATGAATTCGGTTTTGATTACCTGCGCGACAACATGGTGCACGCGCAGAACGAGCGCGTGCAGCGCGAACTCCACTACGCGCTGGTGGATGAGGTGGATTCCATCCTGATCGACGAAGCGCGTACGCCGCTGATCATCTCCGGCCAGGCCGATGACAGTGTGGACATGTATGTGCAGATGAATGGCATCGCCACGCAGCTGATTCGTCAGAAGGAAGAAGAAGGCGAAGGCGATTACTGGGTGGACGAAAAATCCCACCAGGTGCTGCTGTCCGAACAGGGGCACGAACATGCCGAGGCGCTGCTGGCGGAAGCGGGCCTGCTGGCCGAAGGCAGCAGCCTTTACGATGCGGCCAATATAACCTTGGTGCACCACATGTATGCCGCGCTCAAGGCGCATTCGCTCTATCACCGCGACCAGCACTATGTGGTGCGTAATGGCGAAGTGACCATCGTGGATGAATTCACCGGTCGCATGATGGCTGGACGTCGCTGGTCCGATGGTCTGCACCAGGCGGTGGAAGCCAAGGAAGGCGTGCCCATCCAGAAGGAAAATCAGACGCTCGCTTCCATCACCTTCCAGAATTATTTCCGCATGTATGACAAGCTTGCGGGCATGACCGGTACGGCCGATACCGAAGCCTACGAATTCAACCAGATCTATGCCCTGGAAACAGTGGTAATTCCTACACATCGCCCCATGGTGCGCAAGGACATGATGGACAAGGTCTACCGCACGGCCAAGGAAAAATACGATGCGGTGATTGAAGACATCAAGGACTGCCAGAAGCGCGGCCAGCCTGTGCTGGTCGGCACCACCTCGATTGAAAATTCTGAGTTGATTTCCAAGCTACTCAACGATGCCAAACTCGAGCATCAGGTACTCAACGCCAAGCAGCATGAACGTGAAGCGCAGATCATCGTGCAGGCGGGCAGACCCGGCATTATCACTATCGCCACCAACATGGCCGGCCGCGGTACCGACATCGTCCTGGGTGGTAATCCCGAACCTGAAATCGCCGACGTGCAGAACGACGCCAGCCTGACCGACGCCGAGAAGGAAAGCCGTATCAGCACCCTGCGTGCCGAATGGCAGAAACGCCATGATGCTGTGCTGGCCGCCGGCGGTCTGCATATCGTAGGCACCGAGCGCCATGAATCGCGGCGCGTGGACAACCAGCTGCGCGGTCGTGCCGGCCGTCAGGGTGACCCCGGTTCCAGCCGATTCTACCTGTCGCTGGAAGATCCACTACTACGCATCTTCGCCTCCGATCGCGTTTCAGCCATCATGGAGCGCCTCAAGATGCCGGAAGGCGAGGCCATCGAGCATCCGTGGGTGACGCGCGCCATTGAAAATGCTCAGCGCAAGGTGGAAGGCCGCAACTTCGATATCCGCAAGCAACTGCTGGAATACGATGATGTGGCCAATGACCAGCGCAAGGTCATCTACGAACAACGCAATGAATTGCTGGAAGCCGAGGATATCGGCGCCACCATCGTGGCCATGCGTCATGATGTCATCAACGAGACCATCTCCACCTATATTCCACCTGAAAGCGTCGAAGAACAGTGGGATGTGCCTGGACTGGAGAAGGCGCTGGAAGCCGAGCTGGGCATGGCGATTCCGCTGCAGCAGATGCTGGAAGCCAATCCCGAGCTGCATGAGGAATCCATCCGCGAGCACATCATCAACATTGCCGACGAGGCCTATCGCGAGAAAGAAAATCTGGCAGGCAACGATGTCATGCGCCAGTTTGAGCGCTCGGTCATGCTGCAAAGTCTGGATAACCATTGGCGCGAACATCTGGCGGCGCTGGATCATCTGCGCCAGGGCATTCATCTACGCTCCTATGCGCAGAAGAATCCCAAGCAGGAATACAAGCGCGAAGCTTTTGAGCTGTTCTCCTCGCTGCTGGATACCGTCAAGCGCGAAGTCACGCAGATCACCATGCTGGTGCAAGTCAGGACCCAGGCCGATGTTGACGCGGTTGAAAAGCCCGCCGAGCCCGAAAATGTCCAGTATCAGCATGCCGACTATGACGAAGCGCTGGGCAAAGTGCCCGAAGAGACTGATGAGCCGGCCGCTGCCGTTCCCTTTGAACGCACTGGCACCAAAATAGGGCGCAATGATCCGTGCCCCTGTGGCTCCGGCAAGAAGTACAAGCAATGCCACGGCAAGCTGAGCTGATCAGCTAGCTACTTCCAACGTGGCGGCCTCAGCCGCCACGTTTCGTTTCACCCTTCCACACCCTCATTTTCCGCGTTGTGCCACCTCTGGCACATGTCTTGCTCATCCCCTATCAACACATTCTGATTTCCTGGAATGAGAAAAACTCGAATACCTTGGGGGGTGTATGGATAGACAGATTGATCTCGCCGACCAGTTGGCATGGCAGAAACGGGCGATCCATCATGCATTGTGCGGCATCCTGGCTGAAAGCGACGCTGCGGTTGCGCTGCATGCGTGGGTGAAGAAATTCTCGGCGACAGGTTCGGTATTCGGCGGATTGAATCAATTCGCACGCGAAGTATGCGAAACCTATGGTCAGCCGGGGCGCCACCATGAGTTGGTGCGCGCAATGAATCGGGCTCTGGTTGGGAATGTCAACGAGCTGAGGCCATTGCCTGATCAGCAGCCCGAACCTGTCAAAGTCAAGGCCAAGGTCAAGGAAGAAGTCGTGATTAAGCCCAGCGAAGATTCGCTGGAGCCGCCTTCTGTCCGCACTCCGGAATTCGACTGCTTCAAGTCGCTGCTGCCCGCCTTGATGGCCGCCATTGAGCAGCATGGTCCGCAGGTGGCAGCCGGCAGTCGCGAGTTCCTGATTGAGGTCGTGGATAACCTGCCATGGTCACCCGCCCAGCAGCAACAGGTGCTGGATCTGCTGAACAAGGGTGATACCGAGCAGGTGCGTCCTTACCGCCAGGGGCAGCTCAAGACTCTGCTGAATCATCTGGTGGTATGGCTGCAGGAGAAAATAGACAGAGAGACGGCCATTCTGATTGTGCGGCAGGCCATCAAAGAAACCAGCAACACCGTGGCGGGCACTGCGTATTCGCCCAAGGAATTTTTCAGCAAGTAAACATCTGTTGCCTATAAATTGAAAACAAAGGGGGTAGCATGAATATCAGTCTCAAAAGGGGAATCTGCCTGAGTGCATTCATGGCTTTAGCCATGTTCTCGGGAGCCGCGATAGCTGAGCCGGGAGCACCGGAATCAGTACAAATGCAAACCGAAGCAGCGGTTATTCAGGATGAAGCGGTGGAAGCGGGGGCAAATGCGGAGACGGGGGCAACCGAGGAAGCAGCAACGCCAGAATATGCGCCATCGGAACTGACCGAGCCTGCCCTGAATTCGGCGGTACAGGCGGCAGAAGTCGTACCCCCTGCGCCGGCAGCACCTGCGCCGCCGCCCACCGCGCCTTATGTCACCAGCTTCGACAATATCAGCACTGGCGATACAGCCTGGATGCTGACTGCGACCGCACTGGTACTATTGATGACCATGGGTCTGGCACTGTTTTATGCCGGCATGGTGCGCAAAAAGAACGCTCTTGCTACGGCCTTGCAGAGCTTTGCCATCTGCTGCCTGATGACGCTGGTCTGGGTGATTATCGGTTACAGCCTCGCTTTCACGCCTGGCAGCATGTTCATCGGCAGCCTGGATCGCGTGCTGCTGGATGGTCTCACCTACTTCAAGCAGGCCAATGAAGTCAGCGTCAGCCACATCGCGCCGTCCATTCCGGAATCAGTCTTCATCATGTTCCAGATGACGTTCGCCATCATCACGCCGGCGCTGATCACGGGCGCCTTCGCGGAAAGAATGCGTTTCTCGGCCATGGTGATTTTCCTGCTGCTGTGGTCCATCCTGGTCTATGCACCGGTCGCGCACTGGGTCTGGGAACCGGGCGGCTGGCTGGCCTCCCAGGGGGTACTGGATTTCGCCGGCGGCACCGTTGTACACATCAATGCCGGTATTGCAGGCCTGGTGTGCGCCTACATGCTGGGCGCGCGGCGCGGTTATGGTCGTGAGCCATTCCCGCCCTACAACCTCGTCTATACCCTGATGGGCGCTTCCCTGCTGTGGGTGGGCTGGTTCGGTTTCAACGCAGGTTCAGCAGTTGCCGCGGATGGCCGCGCCGGCATGGCGATGCTGGTGACCCAGCTTGCGACGGCAACCGGCGCACTGACATGGATGATGATCGAATGGATCAAGAAAAAACATGCCACTCTGCTGGGCGCTGTTTCCGGCGCACTGGCCGGTCTGGTCGCCATCACCCCGGCCTCAGGTTTCGTCGGTGTGCAAGGTGCGCTGGCGATTGGGCTGGCTGCCGGTGTCTTCTGCTACTGGGGCGCGACCGGATTGAAACGCTTGCTGGGTGCGGATGATTCGCTGGACGTATTTGGTATCCACGGTGTCGGCGGCATTGTGGGTGCCATCCTGACCGGGGTGTTTGTGGACAAGGCCATCAGCGGTGCCGACGGCAATGTCACGCTGCAGATCATCGGTGCATTCTCCACGCTGCTCTACAGCGGCATCGTTACCTGGATCATCCTGTGGCTGGTGGATACGTTCGTCGGCCTACGCGTCACGCCCGAAGATGAATACGATGGCCTGGATATTTCTCAACATGCTGAAAGGGTCACATCATGAACGATAGAGACAACGCAGCAGAAAAGACGGCAATCGCCGCTCACCTGTATATCGCGCTGCGGCGCAAGATCAACCGCGTAATCGACGTTGAATGGCTGATACGCAATGAAGATTACGCGCGCGAAATCATCACTCTGGGCCGCAGGCCCGGGCTGGAAGAGCTTTCTGCCCACATCAACCGGCTGGAAGAGCTCGTGTTCGGCAGGCCGGTTGTTGTGCCGGTCGAGCCACCACCCAAGGCCGCGAGTGAAGAGGGCGAGCTGGAAGATCTGGATTTGGATACCGGAGTCAAACAGTACATCGGTACGCTGCGTTGATTGGATGTGGTGGAAGGGCAGGGCTGCTAAAATACTGGCCTTTTTGACAAGTGATACGCCATGCCGCCTTCCGATCAGCCAGAAATCCAGTCCCCCTGCATTGGGGTTTGCACCATGAGTGAAGCGACCGGGCTGTGCCTGGGATGCTACCGCACCATAGACGAAATCCGCGCGTGGTGGGATATGTCGGCCCAACAGCGCAGCGAGGTGATGGATTCGCTGGAAGAGCGCCAGGTCGCTAATCTGAACTTCGACTAATCAGGCCGCCTGCTGTTGCGGCCGAGCCGGCGATAAATCAGCCAGCCGTAAGCCGAGAGATTGACTATGATGACCACGCTGGCCAGCACGAACTGAATCTCTCGCGTGAGCCCATGCGGATAGATCGCCGGCATCAGGTAGTGCTCGATGAACCCGCCTGTATAACCTGTTTCTCCAGCCATATGGCGCAGTCGGTTTTCAATCGGCGTGAGCGGGCAAATGTTGCCGCTCAATTCGATGTAAATACCCCACAGCACTGCAGGGATGTGAGCAGTCGCTACCCATGGAAAGCGCCACACCAGCAGCCCGCCTGCTACCACAAAGACAATGAATGCCAGATGCAGGACAAGTACGGCATCAGCGAACAAACCAGGCATCATTGTGGCCTTTTAAATCCGCTCAAAAGCCCGACGCGTGAACCCGTATAGCAGCCACAGCAGTAACAAGGGCAGCAGCAGGGTCTGCAGCAGGAAGATCACCATGAGCCTGATGATGTGTTCAATGGCCTGTTCTGCGGCTTGCTTCAGTTGCTCGTATCGCAGGTTCACGTCCGCATTTTCAGACCACCAGCCTTTGAGTTTTCCCAGCACGCCTTGCTCCTGCTTGGGCACCGGTACAGGCGCAGCAAGCTT
>Ga0196972_1000370_pt1 | contig 25498 bp, 23 predicted proteins | sample S1v_2013CmetaG_FD_148618 | JGI IMG/M metagenome (GOLD analysis project Ga0196972, IMG submission 148618) | Soil microbial communities from Anza Borrego desert, Southern California, United States - S1+v_20-13C | ecosystem: Environmental > Terrestrial > Soil > Desert | place: USA: California...
ACGTTCGGGTTCGGATAAACGGACGATATACGACCACATCGCGGTGAGCTCCCAAAACTACAGCCTTTCTCTTGGGAGCTTCCAGACCCACATTGAGTTCTGTCAAATCAGGTCGGTTGAGGTACTAGGCGAGTAATGGCCAACCTGACAGGTCATCGTTTCGGCGCACGAGAAGGTGTGGAATGAAGTAACGAGGCGAATCGAATACCTACGGAGGTCGCTGTATCTCTGTTATCCGATCGGATCTTGCCTATGCGCTTCTTCGAATTCGAGAGATTGCGGCTCGAAGTCGTCGACATGAACGGCAACCAGGTGGACAAGGTACTGGTCTTGCAAATTCCTGAATCCACATCCTTGCCCACAAATCAACCCTGAGCGTGAGTTCTTGAAGTGCTGCACGGCCACCAGATCTTGGCTTACTAACCCGGCCCTCGTCCAGGAAGTAAACAAAAACAGCCCATGTACTTCACCATCAAGGTCTTGATATCCGCCCTCCTGGTCGCGACCATCTCCGAAACGGCGAAACGCAGCAGCCTGGTTGCCGCCCTCATTGCATCACTGCCGATCACATCGATTCTGGCCTTCATCTGGCTCTATGTCGACACCGGGAACACCGAGCTGATAACTGAGCTTTCGCGGCAAATCGTCTGGCTGGTGATACCTTCACTGGCCTTCTTTTGGATCTTGCCTCTGCTGCTGGAATGCGCGCTGAATTTCTGGCTGGCACTCGGCCTCGCGGCAATAGCTACCAGCGTGTGCTATGGCTTGGTCTTATTGCTGAGAAACCTGTTTTAAAAGGCGTTTACGCAACTTGAAGCCCTTTGGCTTAATGAGTAGCATAATCTACATCACTGTAGAGAATGCTAACCATGTCTTGGCTTTTGCTCATACTGACTCTGCCGACGGAGAACGCCACGGCCCGAATGCGGGCCTGGCGAGCGCTCAAAGCCTCGGGTGCCGCGGTGCTCCGGGATGGCGTCTATTTGCTGCCCGAACAGGACGGCTGTCGAGAGATTCTGGCCGAGGTCGCCGACGATCTCCGTGAGAGCGGCGGCACAGCCTATTTGCTGAAGGCTGAAGGAAAAGGTGAAGACGGTTTTTCGAGGCTATTTGATCGTTCATCCGAATTCGGCGAATTGCTGGTAGAGATTGCCCAGTGCCGCGCCCGGCTGACGAGCGAAACCGCGCCGGCCACACTGAAGCAAGCCAGAAAGCTCCGCAGGACATTTGGACAATTGGCCGCCATCGACTTCTTCCCGGGGGAAGCCCAGAAACAAGCCGATGCCGCCTTGCAGGAGCTGGAAAGTTCGATCAGCCGCTGCCTGTCTCCCGACGAACCGCATGCGGCAACCGGTGCGATTCCACACCTGGCGATTTTCGATTACCGCGGCCGCGTGTGGGCGACCCGCGCCCAGCCCTGGGTGGATCGACTCGCGAGCGCCTGGCTGATTCGCCGCTTCATCGACCCGGACGCCCGCATTCTCTGGTTGGCTTCACCCGCGGACTGTCCGGAGGACGCGTTGGGTTTCGACTTCGACGGCGCCGCCTTTTCTCACTTCGGGGCCAAGGTGACGTTCGAGACACTGCTGGCCGCATTTGGCCTGGAGTCGCCACCACTCGCGCGACTCGCCGGCATCGTGCATTTCCTCGACGTCGGCGGCATACAGCCCCCCGAAGCCCAAGGCATCGAGCGCGTGTTGGTGGGCCTACGCGAAGCCAGCGCCAATGATGATCAACTGCTCGCAGCCGCCAGCGTTCTGTTTGATGGGCTACTGGCCGCATTTGAAAAGGATTCCGCGCCATGAGCGAAACTTTCCACGTCACCGCCCCCACTAAGAACAATATTCACCCGGTCGCCGTAGGTTTTTGGGCCGCGCTCCTGTTCTGGCTCAAGCTCGGCTTCATCAGTTTCGGCGGCCCCGCCGGCCAGATCGCCATCATGCATGCGGAATTGGTCGAACGGCGCCGCTGGATCAGCGAGAAACGCTTCCTGCACGCTCTCAACTACTGCATGCTCCTGCCGGGGCCGGAGGCGCAGCAACTGGCGACCTATATCGGCTGGCTGATGCACCGCACCTGGGGCGGGATCATCGCGGGAGGGCTGTTCGTGTTGCCTTCACTCTTGATCTTGATCGGGCTGGGCTTGATTTACCTGGCGTTCGGCCAGGTACCCGCCGTGGCCGGCGTGCTGTACGGCATCAAGCCGGCGGTGACTGCCATCGTCTTGTTCGCAGCTTGGCGCATCGGCTCGCGGGCACTGAAGAATTGGGTGCTGTGGGCCATGGCAGCTTCGGCGTTCGTGGCCATTTTTGCTTTCAAAGTGCCGTTTCCTTTGATCGTGCTGGTGGCGGCGAGCCTGGGCGGCATCGGCGGCAAGTTTGCACCCGGCAAATTTGTGATTGGAGGCCATGGTGCGGCCAAGCAAAGCTACGGTCCGGCGCTGATCGACGACGATACGCCGGTTCCCGCCCATGCCCGCTTCACCTGGGCCAGCTTGCTCAAGATCATTCTAGCGGGCCTGATCCTATGGAGTGGCGCGACCGGCCTCCTATACGCGCAGTATGGTTGGCACGGCGCGCTCACGCAGATGGGCTGGTTCTTCACCAAGGCGGCCCTCCTCACCTTCGGCGGCGCCTACGCAGTGCTGCCCTACGTCTATCAGGGCGCGGTCGAGCATTACCACTGGCTCGCTCCGCATCAAATGATCGACGGCCTGGCCTTGGGCGAAACGACGCCGGGGCCGCTCATCATGGTGGTGACCTTCGTCGGTTTCGTCGCCGGCTGGGCCAAGCAACTGTTCGGACCGGAGCAGCTCTTCCTGGCAGGCGCCGTCGCCGCGTCGGTGGTAACGTACTTCACCTTCCTGCCCAGTTTCCTGTTCATCCTGGCGGGCGGCCCCCTGGTCGAGTCCACCCACGGCAATCTCAAGTTCACCGCGCCCCTGACCGGCATCACCGCCGCCGTGGTGGGTGTCATCCTGAATCTGGCGGTGTTCTTCGCTTGGCACGTGTTTTGGCCCCAGGGTGTTTATGGACCTTTCGACGGGATTGCCGTCCTGATCGGCTTGGCCGCGCTGCTGGCCCTGTTCCGCTACCGGGTCGGCGTCATCCCGGTCATCGGCGCATCTGGCCTGATCGGTTTTTTAGTCACCTTCCTCAAACCCTGGTTGGCCCAGGCGGGAGTGCTGTTATGAACCGCATCGTGTTTCCGAGGATTACGCGAGGGACTTTCCTTTTCCTGATGTGCGCCACGCCGCAAGCCCGCGCGGAAGCACCGCCGCCTTTCGACCCGGTTCAGGGGGTGATCGACGCCAAGCGGGACGAGGCGGTGAAGACCATTCCCTTATCCAAAATGCCTGAAGGTATCGCCGTCAAGCGGTGAACCATCGGCTCCATGGGTTCGAGGCATCTCACCCTGACCCTCACGGCGGCCTTGTTTCTGGGGCTGGGATTGGCGCCGCTCGTGGTCATGTTCGCATCGAGTCTCACCGTGGACGGAATGTTCGGCCTGGATCGCTATCGGGACCTGTGGGCATCGCCCCGCCTGCCTCGGCTCTTCGGTCGGAGCGTGCTGCTCGCGGGACTGGCCACCCTGGGCGCGCTGGGACTCGGCGTGCCGCTCGGCCTGCTGCTCGGCAAGACCGATCTGCCGGGGCGGCGCCTGTTCGCCGCGGGGTTCATCCTGCCCCTGCTGCTCCCGCCCTATTTCCTCGCGCTCGGCTGGTTCGCCCTGCTGGGGCGGGAGGGTTGGCTCGCCCGCCTGCTGCCCGCTTCAGTGGCCGGAACGCTCTCCGAATGGCTGTTCGGACTGCCGGGCTGTGCCGTAACGCTGGCTACAGTGTTTCTGCCCCTGATCGTGCTGCTCGTGGGCGTGCTTCTCCACAGCGTCAATCCCCGCCTGGAGGAGGCTGCGCGGCTGTACGCCGCCTGGCCGAAAGTGCTGGGCCGCATCACCCTGCCGGCCATTGGGCCGGGCGTTCTGTTCGGCGCTGTCCTGGTGTTTCTGCTGGTCCTGGGCGAACTCACCGTGCCCATGTTCCTGCGCTATGACGTGTACCCGGTGGAAATCCTGACCCAGTTCGCGGCCTTCTACGATTTCGACGCGGCCACCGCGGCGGCGGCTCCGCTGGCGCTGGTCGTGGGCTTGCCGCTGGCGGCGGAATGGTGCTCGCGGCGCTTCGCGGCACCCGATCTTCGGCCGGCGGGAACCTCGCTTTCCATCCGCCTGGGCGCTTGCAAAGGGCTATGGACGGTTGGCGTGTCCAGTCTGCTTTCGATGCTCGTGGTGCTGCCGCTCGGTGCGCTGCTGCTCCAAGCCGCCCCGCCGGACTTCGGCGACGCGTGGCGTCGGGCGGGGGATGCCCTCGGGCGCAGCCTGTTGTACGCCGCGCTCGGGGCAAGCCTCCTAACGGCCTTCGGGTTTTTCCTGGGGCTGTTGTGGCGCGAGCGGACGCGCGGCGCAGGGCTTACCGAATTCGCCGCCCTGCTGCTCCTGATCCTGCCCAGCTCAGTTGTAGGCATCGGCCTGATCGGACTGTGGAACCGGCCTGCGACTGCCGGCTTCTACGCCTCGCCGGGTCTCCTGCTGATGGGGTATCTCATCCAATATGCCGCACTGGCCGGAGGCATCGCCCGCAGCGTTCTGGTGCGCCTCCCGCCGTCCCTGGAGCAGGCGGCGGCCGTGGCCGGGGCCGGCTGGTGGCGGCGGATCCTGTTCATCGCGCTGCCCCTGAGCCGGCGAGGACTCCTGACCGCCTGGCTGGTCGCTTACCTCTTTTGCCTGCGCGATACCGGCCTCGCCCTGCTGGTGTATCCGCCCGGCGAGGACACCCTGCCGGTGCGCATCTTCACCTTGATGGCCAACAGCCCGTTCGGGTTGGTGGCGGCGCTGTGCGCCTTATTGGTGGCCGCGGCACTGCCGCCGCTCATCCTGATTGGACTTAGCCTTCGCACAGAGGCGCACTCGCCATGAGCGCCGTCGAGTTCCGGCAGGTTTGGGCGTCCTATCGGGGCAAGCCGGCGGTGCGGGATTTTTCCCTGAATGTGGAAACCGGCGAGCGGATCGTGCTGCTCGGGCCTTCCGGCTGCGGCAAGACCACGGTGCTGCGTCTCGCCGCCGGTTTCCTCGCGCCCGAGCGGGGCGCCGTGCTGCTGAACGGGGCGGTCGCGGCGGAAGACGGCCGCCTCGACCTGGAACCCGAACAGCGGGGGCTCGGCATGGTATTTCAGGACCTGGCCCTGTGGCCGCACCTCACGGTGCGCGGGAATCTGGAATTCGGCCTGAGGGCGCGGGGCGTCGCCAAAACGGAGCGGGAACGGCGCATCCGGGAAACCCTGCGGTTGGTGCGCCTGGAATCGCGGCCGGACGCGCGCCCCGGCGAGCTTTCGGGCGGCGAGCAGCAGCGCGTCGCCCTAGCTCGCGCCCTCATCACGCAACCCCGCCTGCTGCTGATGGACGAGCCCCTGTCCAGCCTGGACTTCGAACTGGCCCTCGAACTGCGCCGCGAGATCCTGGCGCTTCAGGCCGCGCTTGGGTTCACCCTGCTCTACGTCACCCACAATCTGGACGAGGCGTTCGCCATCGCCCAACGGATCGTGGTGATGCGCGCGGGCGCCATCGTCCGCATAGGGCCGACGGAGGAAATCCACGCCCACTTCGACCAGGTTCGCCGGGGACTCCTCGCCTCGGGCGCCGACGGGACGGCGGAATCGGCCGGTGTAGAGGGATAAGACGGAATGGCATCGGTCAACGGGGCAGCGCGCGTGGCGAGGTGGCTAGAACTCAAGAGGTGGACGAACCCATCCGCAAGATCCTCATCGTGGATCTCTTGGATGCCATGGCCGCGTGCTGCCTGTTTCGCGGCCTTCGGTGTCGGCATGGCGGGCGTGCTCGCTTATGCCTTGCAGCGGGCCGAAGAAAAACCGCTTCCATAACCCATAACTCACTGGAGGTCAAAACTCATGAAGTGGATCACGCGCGAAAAAGTCAAGGTGGACCGGGTGGCCTACCCCTGGCTCATCCAGAAGTTCATCGATCCGGAGGCCGAATTCCTGTTCGTGCCGCCGGAGAAAGTCCTGGAGGCCGCTGACCGGGAGAATGCCATTCCGTTCGATGTCCCCGGCGTGGAACTCGGGCACCACGAGGGCCGCTGCAGTTTCGAGGCCATCGCGGCCAAGTACCGGATCGACGATCCCGCCGTGGCCCTGCTCGCGAGAATCGTGCACGGCGCGGACGTCAAACAGGATCTCTATGGGCGGCCGGAAGCCGCAGGACTCAAGGCCATCGCCGAGGGATTTCAGTGTTTAGGGTTGAAGGACGACCGGGAGATTCTGGAAAAGGAATTCATCGTCTACGAGGCCCTTTATGCCTATTGCCGGCAAACGGTGAACGCAACGTGAGACCGATCGAGGTACCTCCCATGAACAGAGACACGATTTACCGATTGACCGCCATCTTCATGATAACGCTCCTGAACCTCTTGCCCAGCCCGGCTGCGGCGGAGACCCCCGGCGGCGGGCAAAAGCTCGATACGGCAAGGATCGAGCGGCTGACCGGCGTCAAAGGAAAGCTGGATGAAAAGGAGGGCGTATTCAAGGTCAGCCAGCCGCGCTCCGATCTCCGGGTGACTGCGGCGGGCGTCAAAATGACTCCGCCCTTGGGGCTGACCTCCTGGGCGGCCTTCATGAAGGCGGGCGACCGAACCCTGGTCATGGGCGACATCGTCCTGCTCGAAGATCAGGTGAATCCGGTCATGAGTGTGGCCCTCGACCACGGCCTCGAAGTCACCGCCCTGCACAACCACTTCTTCTGGGATTCGCCCAAGGTGATGTTCATGCACATCGGCGGCACGGGGGATGAAGAGAAGCTGGCGGACGCCGTAGGCGAGATATTCGCCAAAGTCGAGGAGACCCGCGGCGGTCGAGGCGAGGTGCCCTTCGCTGCCATCGATCCCGCCCAAACCTCGCTCGATCCCAAGAAAATCGAGGCGGTCATCGGCGCCAAAGGCGAGTTGGCCGGGGGCGTCTTCAAGATCACCCTCGGGCGAACCACGACCATAGACGGCCACACCCTCGGCAGCGCCATGGGCGTCAACACCTGGGCCGCGTTCGCGGGCAGCGACGAGCAAGCGGTCGTAGACGGCGACTTCGCCATGTATGAGGACGAACTGCAGCCGGTGCTCAAAGCGCTGCGCCGCGCCGGCATTCAGATCGTGGCGATCCACAGCCACACGACCATGGAATCGCCACGGACGGTCTTCCTGCACTACTGGGGCGTCGGCCCCACGGTCGATTTGGCGAAAGCGCTCCAATCCGCCTTGGAAACCCAGAGGAGCAACCCATGAGTTACGCAATGAAACCCTTAACCTTCAATCCCGCCAAGCTAACCGGACTTTCGGAAAAGCTCATCCTCAGTCATTACGAAAACAATTACGGTGGTGCCGTGAAGCGGCTGAACGCCATCGGCGCGCAGCTGCAGTCATCGGATTTCGCGACCGCGCCGGTATTTGTGATCAATGGGCTGAAACGCGAGGAGTTGATCGCTGCCAATTCCATGATCCTGCACGAGGTCTATTTCGACAGCCTGGGAGGCGCCGCCAGCATGCCGGACGATCGGTTCCGCGAGGCGCTGGTGCGGGACTTCGGCAGCTTCGAGCGTTGGCAGGCCGAATTCATCGCCATGGGCAAGGCGCTGGGCGGCGGTTCCGGCTGGGTACTGCTGACCTACTCCTTAAGGGACGGAAAGCTCCTCAACCAGTGGGCCGCCGACCACGCCCATACCCTCGCAGGCGGCATCCCCATTCTTGCCCTCGATATGTACGAGCATTCCTATCACATAGATTACGGCGCTAAAGCGGGGCCTATGTGGACGCCTTCATGCAGAACATCGACTGGACCCATGCGGCAGACCGCTACGAGCGATGTATGGCCGCGCAATAGGCGTGACTCCAGGGAGAATGATCATGTTGACAAAACAATTCATCCATTCGGCTGTGTGCCTCGGGCTGTGCGCATTCACCGGTCTGGTCTCGGCCGAGGAGAAAGCGGCTACGAGTCCCACGGTATCCCGGCTGAGCTTCGATGAACTGACGCCGGGCGGCATTCCGTCCGGCTGGACCATCGCGGCCACCCGTCCCGGCGGTCCCCTGGCGGAGTGGCAAGTCAGGGCCGATCCGAAGGCGACGAGCGCACGCCATGTCCTGGCGATCACGAAGATTCACGACGATTCCGGGGATGTCTTTAACGTGTGCTGGACGAACGCGGTGAAATTCCGGGACGGCGCCATCGAAGTCAGCCTCCGCGCCGACCGCGGCAAGGAAGATCAGGGGGGTGGTCTCATCTGGCGGGTGCAGGACGCCAATAACTATTACGTCACCCGCTACAATCCTCTGGAAGACAACGTCCGCCTGTACGCCGTCAAGGACGGCCGGCGCAAGCAGCTGGCCAGCGCCACCGGCATCGGCATCGGCATCAAAGCCGGTGAATGGTTCAAGCTGAAGATCGTCCAACAGAAAAACAAGATCGAAGCCTATTTGAACGACCGGAAATATCTGGAGACGACCGATCGAACCTTTACGAAGGCGGGTGGAATCGGCTTTTGGAGCAAGGCGGATGCGGCCAGTTCGTTCGACGATCTGGTGGTGACCGCCCAATAATCGATGGGCCGTGGCACGCCGGCGTCTATTCGGTGGGTCTTCTCTTTGGTTCTGGCCGGATCGGTTTCCGCCTTCGCCGGCCCGCCCTTCTTCACCAACGATCCGGACCCGCCGGAACTGGGCCAGTGGGAGATCAACCTGCCCTGGTTCATGGAACGCAGCCGGGACGGTTCGGCGAGTGGCGAATTCATACGCGTGGATGTGAATTACGGCTACGATCCTTACACCCAACTGAGCATCGAGCTGCCCGCGCCCTATAGGTTTCCGGCCGAAGGGGGATTGCGCTTCGGCGTCGGCGATGTGCTGTTCGAGTACAAGCGGCGCTTCGGCCTCGACGCTAAAGCGGGGTATTTCGGCATCAACCTCCAGCTCACCCTACCCACGGGAGACGAAAAAAGGGGGCTGGGCGCCGGGCGCGCGACCCTGCAACTGCCGCTGCTCTATCAGAAGAAGTGGGGCGACACCGTGATCTACGGCGATGCGCGCTACAAATGGCAGGCCGGGGCCGAGGGCAAGAATTACTGGTTTTTCGGTTTGGCCCTGGAGCACGCCGTGGGCGAGCGGCTCAAGCTCGGCGGCGAGGTGTTCGCCACCACGCCTTTGTCCCCCGGTGGCGAGCCCAACGCCGGCTTCAACCTGGGCGGGAGGTGGGTGCTGGCCCCCGGCCGGGTGTTGATGCTGTCCGCCGGCCGCTCGTTCCGGGACGAGCCGGAACTGACCCTGTTTATCGGCCTAAAACTGCTGTTTTCGCCAAACCCTTAAGGAGGCAACGATGACAATGCAATTCTACAGATGGCTATCGCTGCTGCTGAGCCTTGCGCTCGTCCGGACCGCCGTCGGCGTGGAAGCCACGGTGGTGGTCTATGCCAGCGAGGATCAGGTGTTCTCGGAACCGATCCTCAAGGATTTCGAGCGGGATACCGGCATCCGCGTCAAAGCCGTCTACGACACCGAGGAAACCAAGGGCACCGGCATCATGAACCGGCTGCTCGCCGAGAAGAACAACCCGCAGGCGGACGTCTATTGGGCGAACGAACCGATCCGGGCGGAAATCCTGAAGCAGCGGGGCGTCTCGGCGCCGTACCGGTCCCCCATGGGCGAAGGCATTCCCACAACCTTCAAGGATCCCGAAGGCTACTGGACCGGCTTTTCCGCAAGGGCGCGGGTGTTCATCGTCCACCAGAAGGCCCCCTTCAAGCCGCAAAGCCTCAACGCCTATACCGATCCTAAGCTGTCAGGTCGAGGCGTCATCGCCAACCCCTTGTTCGGCACGACCGCCACCCATGTGGCGGCTCTGTTCACGCTGTGGGGCGATGAGCGGGCCAAAGGGTTTTTGGACGCCCTCAAAAAGAACGGCACCAAGATTTCCACCAGCAACGGCGAAAGCGCGGACCTGGTGGCCGCCGGGGAATTCGAGTTCAGTCTGGTGGACAGCGATGACGCGGTCAACCGCATGCGCCAGGGTAAACCCGTGGCGATGATCTGTCCGGACCAAGATGAGGGCGAGCCAGGTTGCCTGATCCTTCCCAACGCCATCGTGCCGATCCGGGGCGCACCGCACCCGGAGGCTGCCCGCAAGCTTATCGATTACCTCCTGTCTCCAGACACCGAGCGCAAGCTGGCTTTCGCCGACTGCGCCCAGATTCCGCTGCACAGCGGGGTGGAAACCCCGCCCGACGTGCCGAAGCTCGACCGCCTCAGAACCATGTCGGTCGATGATGCCGCAGTGGCCCGGAAGCTACAGACCATCCAGCCTTGGCTAAAGCGGTGGTGAAGACGCCTCCACAATCACTTGGGTCTCTATGCCTAGTGCCGCATTGCCAGAGTGAGGCGCACGACTGGCTGCCCGGACTGTAGGTGCCGTCCAATCTTCTCGCTAGATCCAGTAAGCCGCCCCCGCCGCGCCCTATTGTCCACCATAGAAAGGGAAAGCCTGCTGGGCGTGAGCAATGTAGGGTTGAGGCGCGTCGGTCGAGCGAAGGCCGGCCCGTGAAAAAGACTGAACGGCGAAAGTGACACCCCCTCGTGCAGCGCGTCATCATTGCGCTAGCTTTGAGCGGTTTCCTGTCACAACCAAACATCCGCTTTGTCTCGGTTTGCTACTGTTCGGAGTCCCTGGCCGAGTGGCTCATTCGGGCACGTGCTGCTCGCTCGACGTTGAGGAAAGCAGTCGTTCGTGACCGGCAGGTATTGGACAGACTGAATGGCCGCAAAGGCCGAATTCGTGCCCCGCAACGTTTGCAGATTTATGACCTTGAGGTGGATCGCTCATGGTTGCAGGCCACCCTGATCGGTTGCCGCGACAATTTGGATTCCTTAGTCAGCATGAGGAATCTGTCATGGATACAATGTCGCAAATTAAAGAAGCCCGCCGCGTACCCTGGAATAAGGGAAAACTCGTTGGTCAAAAGCATCCTCTGAAACTGAAAGACATCTGGGCCATTCGGATCCGCTTACAGATGGCCCAGCAGAAGCGCGAGTTGGCATTGTTTAATCTAGCGATTGATAGCAAACTCCGCGGTTGTGATCTGGTTCGCTTGCGGGTCTGTGACGTGGCGATGGGCGGTCGAGTGACCTCGAGAGCCATAGTCATGCAACAAAAGACGCACCGGCCCGTTCAGTTCGAAATTACCGAACAAACTCGGGAATCGCTCTCGGCGTGGATGGCTCAAGCACAGCTTCGATCAGACCAATATCTGTTTCCGAGTCGACGCCATGATTCGCCGCACCTCTCGACCCGGCAGTATGCGCGAATCGTGGACAGATGGGTTCAATCGATCGGGCTGGACCGTACGCAATATGGAACCCATTCGATGCGGCGAACCAAGGCAACCTTGGTCTATCGGCGCACCAAGAACCTCAGGGCGGTGCAACTGCTGCTGGGTCACACCAAACTCGAAAGTACGGTTCGTTACCTCGGAATCGAAGTGGATGATGCTTTGGAAATCTCCGAACAAACCGAAGTCTGATCCGATTGGGTGAGGCTTGCCTGAACGGCCGCTTTCAGGTGGTCGTTTAGGCAATACCATAGGATTTCACTTCTCTAGCCGAAAATTCACGCTAGGCCTTGCCCAAAGCCTCGATCAAGGCTTCGGGCGTGCGCCTATATGGGGCGATTCTCTACGCTTGACGGCGGAACGCGCTCGCCGATCCCACGTCCTGAGACTCGAGATACTGGTCGTAAGCACCGCTGAAATTGACCACCCCCTTTGGCGTCAGCTCTATGATGCGGGTCGCTAGGGAAGAGACGAATTCCCGATCGTGGCTCACGAAAACAAGGGTGCCAGGATAATTTTCCAGGGCGGTATTGAGGGATTCGATGGATTCCATATCCAGATGGTTGGTGGGCTCATCCAGGACCATGACATTGGGCTGTTGCAACATCAGCTTGCCGAACAGCATGCGTCCCTGCTCGCCACCCGACAGAATCTTGACCGATTTTTTGATCTCGTCCTGAGAGAACAGCAGCCGACCCAAAACGGCTCTGACCGTCTGCTCGTCATCGCTTTCCCGCTTCCACTGCGCCATCCAGTCGAACAGACTCAGATCCTCGGCGAAATCGGCGGCATGATCTTGAGCAAAATAGCCCAAGCGAACGTTCTCGGACCATTTTATGGTGCCCCGGTCGGGAGTCAGTTCGCCCGCCAGGGTCCGCAAAAGGGTGCTCTTGCCGATGCCGTTCGGGCCGATCACCGCGACCCGCTCGCCCACTTCGAGCAGGAGATCCAATCCCTGGAACAAAGGGGCCTCGCCGTAGCCTTTGCCGAGATCCTTCACCTCCAGAGCCAAGCGGTAAAGCTTCTTTTCCTGATTGAAGCGGATGAAGGGATTGACCCGGCTGGATGGCTTGATGTCTTCCAATTTGATCTTTTCGATCTGGCGGGCGCGGGAGGTGGCCTGCTTGGCCTTGGAGGCATTGGCGGAAAAGCGGCTGACGAAGGCCTGAAGTTCGGCGATTTGTGCCTTCTTCTTGGCGTTCTCCGCCTGCTGGCGTTCCCGCACCTGGGTGGAAGCAATCATGTAGTCATCGTAATTGCCCGGATAGACGCGCACTTCACCGTAGTCCATGTCAGCCATATGCGTACAGACGCTATTGAGGAAATGGCGGTCATGGGAAATGATGACCATGGTGCTGCCACGTTCGTTCAGCAGGTTTTCCAGCCAGCGGATCGTATTGATGTCCAGGTTGTTGGTAGGCTCGTCCAGCAGCAGGATGTCCGGATCAGCGAACAGCGCCTGGGCCAGCAGCACCCTGAGCTTCCAGCCGGGCGCCACGGCGCTCATAGGGCCGTAGTGCTGTTCCAGAGGAATGCCGACGCCCAACAGCAAGTCGCCTGCCCTGGACTCGGCGGTGTAGCCGTCCAGTTCGGCGAAACGGACTTCCAGGTCCGCCACCTTCATGCCGTCGTCCTCGCTCATGTTCGGCAAGGCATAGATGCGGTCGCGCTCCTCCTTGATCTGCCAGAGTTCGGCATGCCCCATGAGCATGGTGTCCAGCACGGTATGCTCCTCAAACGCGAACTGGTCCTGGCGCAGTTTGCCGAGACGTTCGTTAGCATCCATCGATACACTCCCCGCGCTGGGCTCGAGGTCTCCACCGAGGATTTTCATGAACGTGGACTTGCCACAGCCGTTGGCGCCGATTAATCCATAGCGGTTGCCGTCGCCGAATTTGACTGAAACATTTTCAAACAGGGGCTTGGCCCCGAACTGCATAGTGATGTTGGCTGTAGATAACAATGCTTTTCCAAAAAGTTGAAAGTGTGACAAGTTCCGCTTACCGAAGCTGCAGCAATCGGGCGGTAATGGCAATACAGTAAATCAGGGGGGCAGAACAGATCGCTCAGGCGATGCGGAATCGGCCGGCCGGGAAAGACCTGAGGTTAAAGCGCTTACTGAAATGCGATAGAGATTAACGTATTGACTTAAAAAGGGCTAGCGCAACACGGCTGAAATGAAGTCGCTTAGACGCTGGCGCTACTCGAGATGGGAGAGGAGCATGGGACACAGCACCTTATCTATAAAAGTCACGGAGCGAACGCCTGAAAGCGGCCGATTGTGTTGAAAAAGTTGCCAGGCAGCAAAAATCCTACTCACTTCCGCATCAGTACGAACGTAACCCATTGAATCTACAATGATCAAAAAATCAAATCTGCGCGGATTCGAGCCGATGAGCCGCTCTAGATGACTTTTTCAACACAATCGGCCAGGAGCGGTCTTTTAATGGCTCAGCGATGACCGTCCGGTTTTCGGCCATTTCTGCCGTTCGTGCTCGTCCTTTGATTTTGCTCGAATGGCCGGTTTCTGGAGTATCCTCGAACTGGCGCAGTCGGTCAGAAGCAGTCATCTGCCCAATATCGATGATGACTGGTCCAAAGCGCAAAGCAGTCATTGAGCCACGGACGGTGCTTACTTAGTCGGCCACGAGCCGAAGATGATGCTCGTACCTCGAAAGCCTCGCGTAGAGGCGTTCCATGCCGATTAAGGACGTCCACCTCAGGCGAAAGTGAAGTGATGTGCTCCGCTACAATGGTCTTCCTGGATCATCGAAGCCGGCAGCTGTTGTCCTTGCTTAAGTTATCACTGCGCTTCCAATGTGTTGCTGGAAGGGATGTAGATAGTAAAGTTGCCCTGAACTGTTCTTACGTAGCTGAAATACTTACAAAACATGGCGTGAATCAACCGAGCTCCACTGCTCCATAATCATCGCTACGACCATCATGGGGGTGGACACATATCCGCCCGATCCTCTAATAATTGACCGTCACGATGAGCGTGTCGTTATAGCTTCCCACAAAGGCATTCTGGCGCGCCGGGATGCGGCCGTAAACCGGATACTGCCGCGTCACCGTAAATAAACCCAGCGCATACCCATCGCTCACGGTGCTGGTTCCTGAACTCCCGTCACCCCATATCACGGTGCGGATTGAATCCGTGTACAGGTTATAGGCGAGGCTGTGGGGCCCGCTGACCAGTGCGCGGGCTGAATAGGCCCCGCTGCTGCCTGGGCTGAGCTGGATGTCGTACGAGATGAGCACACTCACGACCAGCCCGGTACAGCTCACGCTAATGTCCCCGGTGGCCTCCGTTGGCGTGGCACTGAAGACATCGTAAGGACCGAAAGCGACGCCCGTCGCACTGGCACTGCAGGTCGCGAGAACGGCATAAGCGGGTCGGAATAGCAGCGCCAGCATCCCCAGGATCAGCACCGCTCCGTACCACTTGAAAGAACGCATTGATCGGTGGGAACGCCCTGTCATGAGGTGACGCCTCGACACGTGAAAGTCCCAAGATCGGGAACCGGCTCTCGGGTTTCCGGGAACGCCAGCTCGATTTCACAGCTTTGCCCCTGCCAAGTGGCACGCAGCCGATTCTTCGCGTCAAGCCCCGTCACATAGACCTGGCCGTTTAAAGCCACCGGGAATTCCTCCGTTTGTCCGATGATCTGGACCACGGCGCCCGCAGGCATCGGGTCGCCGGTCGCCAAAGTGATTCTGAATAGGGCGCCCCGCGAGCGCTTGACCGGGAATGTCAGCAGATAGCCGCTGCGAAAATATGGCACGGCATCGAGCTCGAAGGTGTCGATCTGGGCATCCAAGGGGAGATCGGCCTGTTCGATGCGAATGGGGTTCCGATCGTATGCGCGCAATTGCGGGATCAGGACGTCCCCCTGAGCGTCGGTGCGCCCCACCAACTGATTGTCGGCATAGACACGCACGTTAGGCCAATCCGGGACTTGGACCAAGGCAAAGCTATTCGTCAGGCGGCGGGCGAAAAAGGACCGACCGCCCAAGAATGCCAGCCCGCCGCTTACGCTGCCGCGAACGCCGATTTGGTCATCAAAGCGGGAGGCTTCCACAGTATAGAGGCCCACGTCGTTTTGCAGGCTGAGTCCGGCTTCGAGTTGTTCGGTTGTCCCGCCCGAGGCGAGCAGACGGTAGCCGTAACCACTGCCGCGGGGAAGATTCTGTTGGACGTGGAGCATAGCCCGATCATTGTCCCGCTGGAGCGTTCCCCCGAGGCTGACGCTGCGGCGTTCCCCCAGGGTGCAGGTGAAGGTCAGCCCGACGGTTGGATTAGGGTCTCCGGTTAAGGACCGGAAAAAGGCGAGACTCAGATACCCAAGGCTCCCAAGGGTCACATTGTAGCCCACGTTCACCACGTCGATGTCCGGTCGATCGCGGTTGGCCTGGCGAATATAACTCAGGTTCAATGAGCCATAATCACTGGGCGAAAGCGTAATGAACACTTGGCTGGTCTGACGAGGCGCCGGTTGTTCAGGTTCCAGACCAAGCTGGGTAAAGCGCTCGCTGGTAAATTGGGTGCGGCCGCCGAGACTCAGCCACCGCGCATGCCGTTCGAAGCTGAACGCCACCAAGCTTCCCGCCTCTCCCCCCCTAAGACTGCCCGCCAGCGACAAGCTAAGCACGCCCAGTTTAGGCCATAACACGCTGCCCGTTACGCCGAGCGTCTGCTGCTGCTTCAGCAGCTCACCATGGATTTCTCCCGTGAACTGCTCGGTCAACCCCATCCGATGCGTGCCGGCGACGAAAAAACGCCCATAGTCGAAGCTGGTCGTCCCGAAGTTCTCCCGGACCAGACCGATTTCATAGGAATAGTCCTGTAGCCCCTGGCTCAGCAATCGAGGGCTGACATAATACGGTTGCGTGATGACCTGCTCGCGCCCCAACAGGTCTTTTACCACCAGGCGCGCATCTCCCAGCCCTGTCACCACGGGGAGATCCGTGATGGAAAAGGGGCCAGCCGGCACCTCCTGGCGCAGCCGCAAGGCGTTGTTCACATAAAGGTCGACGGTGGACGGCAAGGCCGATTCGCCGCTCAGGGTCGGCAAGGGAAAACTGATGAAACGGGGTTGAATGCCAAAATTCGTCGCCCACTGAATGCCGCCGAAGCGCACCGACCCGCCCCATTCGCCGGCGGGCCGGCTGATTGAATCGCCCACGCGCAGGCTGGTCAGCCGTGACGGCATGTCCGTGGTCCAGGTCGTGTCCAGGCGAGTGATACGGGCGGTGCCGCTGAGATCCTGTCCGAGCATCGTGAGCGTGCCGACGCCCCACGGGTTGAATGTGCCCACTTCCGCCAAGGCGTTAAGCTGGGTTGTTCCTTGGACGTACTGAGCGAAGCCGTCATAGTTGAGAAATCCGCCGAAGGAAGGTGATACCGGCGAGGGTGAGTCCGCGGTCCCGCTGACCGTAGTAGGCTGGAACAATTCCACCGCCGCTTCGATCGCAATCGACTGGGTGGTTTCATCCACCCGATAGGCAAGCCCCTTGATGCCATCGAGCGCGTAATAGGCTTCTCCATGATGGAATACAGGCGGCACCGCCGGCAACCGCAAGCGCCAGCGCTGGATATCCTGGCCTTGGGCCCATACCGGTCCATTGGGTTGTCGAAGCAACAGTACGGTTTCGTGCAGATCCTCGTCATTCAGCGACACGGCCCATAAGACCTCCGTGAACGCTCGCTGTTCTGCGGACGGCAGTGAATCGGACGGGAGGTCAGTCTGAGCGGTCGCAACGATTCCATGCACTAAAAGTGGAAAGCAGAGTGCAAAACCATTGAGGCGTGGCGGCCTGGGCCTGGGCTTGGACCTGATCACGGTCGATCGGGTTTTGTCCTTGAGCCAGCACACGAAGACAGGTTTCGCTGCGAATCCTCATTTTGCCTGCACAGCGATAAGGCCACCGTCCATTTCGCCTTCACTGGTGCTGGCTGTCAGATGGAGGCGGCTGTCACGGAGGGGGTGAGGCAGTTCAAGCCGCCAGTCACGGCTCTGTCCTGTCAACAACGTCGTGGCAACCGCTTGGGTGACCAACGCCTGATCCTGGGGCGAAGACAGCTTCAAGCGAATGACCTGCACGTGGGCCTGACCGGCATTGGTGGCCCTGAGTTTGAGTGTGTCCGGCGCCATTTGGGCAATCTGCCAATGCACCCTCGGAGCGGAGGGACCCGACGCGGGGGGCACGAACACGGGCACGCCGATGCGCAAGGCCACGCGCAAGCCCTGGAACCCCACTTTTGCGGGGGGCGGCACCTCTTGGAAAAAGAGGCGATAGCTCAGTTCGCGCTGAGGCTCGACCGTTCGGCGCAGCCCGACCCGGACGATTTGCGAGCCGCCAGCCGGCACTGTGAAGATCGGTGGTGTGGCGAGGAGCTCTTGGGTGGGCGTATAGAGATCGTGCTCCCCGGTTTGTGTCCAGGCCACTGGTTCCACGTGCAGGACCGCCGCGTCCGTACCTTGGTTACGTACGGTAATGGCATCAATGGTCCTATCGGCCGACAAGGTCAACCGCACCGGATTCACGGCGAATGATCCCGCGACCGCCGGGCATTGACTACTCACAAACAGGATGAGCCCGGCCAGCGCACGGGCAATCAGAGCGCGACGCATCAGAATGTGACCGTGGCGACCACGGTATCGCTGTAGCTGCCGGCCGGAACGTTCTGCCCAGCAGAGATGCGTCCATACACCGTATGACTGTCCGCGGCCCCGGTACCCGTCGCGGACCCCCCGGTGCCACCGGTGTTTCCCCAAACCGTGCTCCGCCCGCTGTCCTGGTAAAGAAAATAAGAGAGGAAGTGCGACGATCCATCGGTCATCCGGCGCAGGGGAATCGCATCCGTCGAACCGCCGGCCGCATTCGCACCCTGCCCCAGCGTAATCGTGGCTGCCGAGCCGCTCGTGCAGGTGACGGTGACGGTTCCCGTCCCGTCCAAGGGGGCGGCGGCATTGGCACCAATGGGATCATAACCCCCAAACGCCAATGGCGCGGTCGCTATCGTACAGTTAGCCGATACTGTGGCCGTGACGCTTAAAGTCGCTGTGGCTGTGGTGGCATTCGCCGTTTCACCGTAGCACGCGACGACAATCACCGGTATGAGGCATGCGAATATACGTTTATTGATCTCCATGGTGTCCCCGCCAACTGGTTTAACCATGAAACAGTATAGTTAATAAAAGTTGACAGTAACTTTTTAGGACTTGTGTGCTGGCTACCCAATAAATGGGGAAATCGGAGCGTATTGATCGTTGAGCTCCTTCGTTATTCCCCCTCTTCTCGATGCCGTGCGAACGCCTTCCCTGGCCCGGCCTTCGGGCGGACCTTGCCATTTTTGTCAATGGCGGCGGAAAAGTGGACCGGCGGGGCGGAGAGAACGTGGACCAGGGAGACACAAAAAGAAGGGGCCATCGGCCCCTTGTTGATCGGAGAGTGGGTGGCGTCAAGCGGGATCCGGTTCGGGCCGCTTGAGCTTCCGTTTCCGGCTTTGGGTCAGCCGATAGCTGTCACCGTTTATTTCGAGGATATGGACCCGATGGGTCAGGCGGTCGAGCAAGGCACCGGTGAGGCGTTCGCTGCCGAACACCTCGGGCCATTCGTCGAAGGGCAGATTGCTGGTGACCAGGATCGAGCCCTGTTCATAGCGCTGGCTGAACACCTCGAAGAGCAGTTCGGCGCCGATCTTGGAGAGCGGGACGAAGCCGAGTTCATCCAGGATCAGCAGCCAATAGCTGGCTAGCTGTTTCTGAAACCGGCGCAGGCGCTTCTCGTCCCGCGCTTCCATGAGTTCATGGGTCAAGGCGGCCGCGGTGGTGAACCCGACCGAGAGGCCCTTCTGGCAGGCGGCCAGCCCCAATCCCAGCGCCATGTGGGTCTTGCCGGTCCCGCTGTTGCCGAGGGCGATGACGTTCTCCCGCTGAAGGATGTACTCGCCTCGGGCCAATTCCAGGACCAGGCTCTTGTTGAGCGCGGGAATGACCGTGAAGTCGAAGCTGTCGAGGCTTTTCACGGTGGGAAACCGGGCGGTCCGGATACGCCGCTCGATCAGGCGCCGTTCCCGGTCGATCAGTTCCTGCTCGCACAAGCGCAAGAGGTAGGTCGGAAAATCGGTTCCCTCCTCGGCGCACTGCTTCGCCAGGCGGTCGTATTCGCGCAGGAAGGTCGGAAGCTTCAGGGCTTTTAGGTGATGGGCCAGCAGCACCTGCAACGGTAGGCTGGCGGAAGCGATGGACTCGGTCATGCCGCCCCTCCCAGCAGGCTCAGGTACGCCCGAGCGTGCGTGGTGTGAACCTCGGCCTTGGACAGAGATAAGGATAGACCGCCAGGTTGAGGTGCGGCGGCTGGCGCTCGATCCGGCACAGGACCAGGTGCTTGACGGCATCAAAGCCGATCGCACCCAGCCGGAGCGCCTCCCGCACGGCGCCCTGGACGAGGGTCAGGTCGAAGCTTTCCAACAGGCGCAGCACCTGGACGTACTCGCGCTTGCCGGCGGTCCCCATCCGCGCTTCCAGCAAGCGGCACAGGGCCTGGTCCAGGGCGTTGACCTTGCGCTCCAGCAGGGCCAGGTAGTGCAAGGGATCGAAGACGAAGTCCGCCTTGGCGTAAGACCTTGGATGGCGGGCGATCGTCTCGGGACCGGCCTGGATCACCACCGTGTCCACATAGCCTTTCACCACCACTTCGCGGTGGCCATAGGCAGTCGGGACGGAATAGTCGTTGCTGCGGTAGCGGACTAACGCTAAGGAACTGACCCGCGTCGGCACGATTTCGCACGCGTCATAAGGCGTTGCCGGCAAGGGCAGAAAGGCCGCCTGGTCCCGGACCAAGCGTTCGCCAATGGTTTCGGGGTGGCCCCGCAACCGATCCCGCTGCCGTTTCCGGCACTGCGTTTCCAGGTAGGCATTGAGCGCCGCGAAGCTCGCGAACGCCGGAATCGGCACCAGGAAGTTGCGCCGGGTATAGCCGACCAAGCCCTCCACCTTACCTTTGTCGTTGCCCTTGCCTGGCCGCCCGAACCGGTCGGCGAACAGGTAGTGGGATTGCAGTTCCAGGAACCGCCGGGTCTTGATCCGCTCCCGGTGCTCCAGAATCTTCACCACCGCCAGCGTGGTGTTGTCGTATAGAATCGAGCGGGGTACCCCACCGAAGAAGGCAAACGCCGCTCCGTGGCCGTCCAGGAAGGCTTCGGTGGTCTCCGCCGGGTACGCCTTCACAAAGCCGGCATCGCTGTGCGGCAGGTCCATCACGAACACATGGACTTTCTGCTCGAGGCCGCCGATCCGAACCAGCGCCTCGCCGAAATCTACCTGGGCATGGCCCGGCTCGTGCACCAGCGGGATGAACACCTCCCGCTGGCTCAGCTTCTGTCCCCGCACGTAATCCTTGACGATGGTGTACCCGCCGGCGAACCCGTGCTCGTCCCGCAGCCGCTCAAAGATCCGCTTCGCCGTATGGCGCTGGTTCTTTCGACTCCGCGGGTCGCTGTCCAGGATCTGATCAATGACGCCGGCAAACGCGTCCAGTTTCGGCCGCTTCGGCGGACTCGACCGCCGATAGCCCGGCGGCACCGAAAACTGCAAACTCTTCCGCACCGTCTGCCGGTGCACCCCAAACACCCGCGCGGCCTCGCGAAGGCTCATCTCCTCGACGTGACAGGCCCGTCGAATGCACTCATACAATTCCACGGAATACATCCTCCTCTGGCTTCCTCCAATCTGAAATCCGGTAGGACTCCAAACCGTTCGGAAGACTGCAAGGCGGTCCACTTTGGCACTGCCACGGCCGGATCATCCGGCCGTTTCAGAGGGACATTTTTGCGCCGGCGCTTACATATTAGGGCGGTGGTACGATTGCGTCGCCATTTTTGGCAAAACCTTTTGGGACGTCCCAGTCACCAAAAGGAGCCAAACATGGGCGACGAGTGATTGCCTTCGGCGCCCCGGCCGTCCCAATCGCAAACGTCGCTTTAATCGCGACCTTCCCCGCTCGTCTCGTCCGGACCCAACCAGGGGTCCGGACATCGCTCGCAGATGACTCGACGCCCGGTCGCAATGCCTTGTGGGTGGCCTACGACCGCGCTACCGCGCGACCTTCGGCCACCCACCCGGCGCTCGGGCTTCCGGGGACTACTCGACTCGCTCGCTCACTCGCTCCATGTCTCGCAGCGATGGTGATGGACCTCAGGAGCCGGCTCCTCGGTCGGCGTCCGCTCTTCGGCGGGGAGAGGTTCTTCGACGTGAATGGACTGGGGCTGAGCTGGCGCCGCCAAGGATTCGAGGGTGAGATCGGCTAGCTCGGGCGGTGCCGGTAGCTCCACGATAGTGCGCTCGCCGATGTCAGCGTCGGCGACAGCGGGTGACACTTGATCCATATCCAATTTTTCGGCGCCAGCCGGTTTTTCTGGAATGCCAGGTGCTGGCGCAGTCGATGCCTTCACCGCCGACTCACTCCGGGGCAGCTCCTCCACAGTCGGCGGAGCCTTGCTGCTGAGTGCGGCGGATTCCGAAGCCTTATCCGGGATGGCGGACGCGGCGCCTTTCTCGGGCACGACAGCCATTTCGCTCGCAGACGGACGGCTCGGCTTTTCGCTTTTGGGAGTCGTCATGGGCTCTACGGCCGAATTCGCTACGGAGACGGGCGGCTGCGGAGCCTTCGTCGGCTCCCCGGCAGGCTCGGCTCGGGCTTTCTTTTTCGCCGGTGCACGACGCTTGGGTGCCAATCCGGCCGCCGTCTTCTCTTCCGCCTGTTCCAGCAGGGTGCTGTCTAACATAGGGGTGGAATCGGGTTTCGCCGCCGCCTTCCGGTCCGTTGACGAGTTCGTGCTGGTAGGTTTTTTTGCCATCCTAGGTTTTCCTCAAATGATGGAACTCACTGCTCGGCCGCTGCCTTTTTGGCAAGACACCCGCCTCCGGAGTTCGCAGGCTTAAATAAATCGTCCAATTGTAGGAATCGCTTCGCCCTCGGCAGCAACTTTTTCCTCTTCACGCGTGGCGGCGGACTCCGGCTTGAGCTTCAGTACGATGCCCGCCAAGGGCGGCAGGGTAACCACCAGGGAATGGGGCCGATCCATCCAGGGCCGTTCCTCCGAGACCAGAACCCGTGTGGCGTTGCCCAGGCCACTGCCCGCGTAATCACGCGCATCGGAGTTCATGATTTCCTGATAGATGCCTGCCAGGGGAACGCCGATGCGGTGGTTCTCCCGTGGCACCGGGGTGAAATTGAGCGCGACCACGACGAAGTCCTCATCCCTTCGACGCAGATAAATCAGGATCGAGTTCTGCGCATCGTGGCAATCGATCCATTCAAAGCCTTGCCAGTCGAAATCGAGCGCATGCAGCGCGGCCTCGCCACGGTAGAGGCCATTGAGATCACGCACGAGCCGCTCCACCCCTTGGTGAAAGGGATAATCCCGCACATACCAGTCAAGCACGCTTGTGCTGTCCCACTCTTCGCCCTGGCCGAATTCGCTGCCCATGAACAGGAGCTTCTTGCCCGGATGGGTGAACAGATAGACGTACAGCAGGCGCAGATTGGCGAAGCGCTGCCATTCGTCCCCCGGCATTTTGTACAGCAGGGAACGTTTGCCGTGGGCCGCTTCGTCATGGGAGAACGGCAGCAGGAAGTTCTCCGTGAAGGCGTAGAGCAGGCTGAAGGTCAGTTCGCCGTGGTGGTATTGGCGATGGATCGGCTCCTTTTCCATGTAGCGCAGGGTGTCGTTCATCCAGCCCATGTTCCACTTGAGGTCGAAATCCAGGCCGCCCGTATAGGTGGGCTTGGTCACCTGCGGCCAAGAGGTGGACTCCTCCGCCATGATGAGCGCCCCCGGGACCTGTTGGTGCGTGACCTCGTTCAGTTCGCGCATGAAGTCGATGGCTTCGAGATTCTCGCGCCCGCCATAGCGGTTGGGAATCCATTCACCTTCCTTGCGGGAATAGTCCAGGTACAGCATGGAGGCGACGGCATCCACGCGGAGCCCGTCGATATGGAGCTCTTCCAGCCAGAACAGGGCACTGGAAATCAGGAAGTTCTTCACCTCGTAGCGGCCGAAGTTGAAGATCAGGGTGGACCAGTCCTTGTGCTCGCCGAGGCGTGGATCTGCGTGTTCGTAGAGCGCGGTGCCATCGAACCAAGCTAGGCCATGGGCGTCCTTGGGAAAATGAGCGGGCACCCAGTCCAGGATGACGCCGATGCCGTTCCGGTGGCAGTGGTCCACGAACCAGCGGAAATCGTCCGGGCTGCCGAAGCGACTGGTGGGGGCGTAGTAGCCCGTGGTCTGATAGCCCCAGGACTTGTCGTAGGGATGTTCGGTAATGGGCATGAGCTCGATGTGAGTAAAGCCCAGGTGCTTCGCGTGCGCCACCAGGCGCGGCGCGAGCTCCCGGTAGTTCAACAGCTCCCCCTCGGGACCCCGCTGCCACGAGCCCAGATGCACCTCGTAGATCGACATGGGTTGATGCTGCCAGTCGAACTTGGCGCGGGCTTCCAGCCAAAGGTAATCGTTCCAGAGGAAGCTGGTCGGCGGCTCGACAATGGACGCCGTGGCGGGCCGGAGTTCGAAGCGCCGGCCGTAGGGATCGGATTTGAGGAACACGTCGCCATTCCTCGCCTGAATCTCATACTTGTAGACGATGCCGGGGGCGAGGTCGGGAATGAAGAGTTCCCAGACGCCGTTGCCGTGGACCCGCATCATATGGGCGCGCCCGTCCCAGCGGTTGAAGTCACCCACCACGCTGACGCGCTGGGCGTGCGGCGCCCACACGGAGAACAAGACGCCGGCAACCCCGTCCGTCTCGTGCACCCGGGCTCCCAAGAGCCGGTGGGCGTGCCAGTGCTTGCCCTCGCCGAACAGATGCAGATCGAAGTCGGAGAGTTGCGGAGGGTAGCAGTAAGGATCTTGGGCAATGTGCTCGCGGTGTTGATCATCGCGCCAGATCAGCCGGTAACGTTCCGGCACTTGGGCGCCGGCGCCTCGCCATTCGAAAATATCGGTCCCTTCGATCCGCTGCATGGGGTAACCCCCTTCGGCGATGAATACTGCCTCCGCATGCGGCAACATCGCCCGCACCAGCAAGCCGCCGTGGTCCGGGTGTCGGCCGAGCACGGCGAACGGATCCTTGTGTGTGGCGTCGACGAGCTGTTGCAACTCAGGCGAGAGTTTTGGCTGATTCATCCTGCAAATATCTCCTAATTAAGCCTTAGGCATTTTGGGGTGTTGGAATTCCAAGCGCGGGCCATCCCTTAATGTTTCCCAATCCGACCCCCTAGCTCAGGGTCAGAGAAGGGGCGACATGCATTCTCTGCGGGGCGAGACACGAATTGGCTTATTCCACGTTCTCCGCAACGGAAAGCGTAGTTGATCGTCACGGCGGCTAAAAAAAGCCGGAGCATGACCGCGGACTGACTTTCAGGGACCATCCAACATAGCGCGATTGTCCGGCCAAGTCACCTTTTCCACAGAGTGCCGGCGCGGGTGTGGAATAGATGGGGAAAGGACACAAAGATTGAAATCTCGCGACCGTTCCACGGCGATTCTTCGGCCTCGGAGTCTTTCGTCAGGGCACTCTCAGCGCATCTCCCATAAGCACTCGTGTTTAGTCAGACGGTCATCGTGGAAGTCGCCTCAACCGCAAAGTACAGCCAAACCGTCCCGATCTTTTTTGCCGCCTAAGAATCCGCCCGCAACGCCAAGTGGGGTCTATGATCAGGAAAAAAGAACCATTGAGAAGCCCGTAGATACGCGTATTTCATCCAGAGTTGTTTCGGGTAGTCTTAGCCGCCCTAAGACTCACATCAGCGCTTTAATGATCGCTTCAGCTGAAGCAGAAGATCAAACTCATTGCCGTACCAGGCAACTCCCAGATCACGCATCGCCTGATGCCGGCTGATGACGCCCTCACAATAGTTCGTGAGGATTTCGTGTGTCAATCGGCTTTGAAATTTGAGCAGGGATCGGCGTCCAATGTTGAGCAGGTCAGAGACCTTTCTGACGCTGCTTGAACCGATAAGACTCGTTGCCGGTTTCGAGAATGTCGCAGTGATGGGTGAG
>Ga0196972_1000371_pt1 | contig 25475 bp, 21 predicted proteins | sample S1v_2013CmetaG_FD_148618 | JGI IMG/M metagenome (GOLD analysis project Ga0196972, IMG submission 148618) | Soil microbial communities from Anza Borrego desert, Southern California, United States - S1+v_20-13C | ecosystem: Environmental > Terrestrial > Soil > Desert | place: USA: California...
AGCCTAGCTTGGCGGTCGGGATCGCAATTCGGTAGTGGCAGGCCATCGCCAGCTCCAGTCCACCGCCGAGAACCGAGCCATGCAGTATGGCGACAACGGGCCGATCAAGGTTCTCAATGCGGTTCAGCAGCTCATTGAACGGTGCGGCAGTAAAGTCAGGACGTGAAAACTCCGAGATGTCGCCACCCGCCACAAATGTCCGTCCCGCGGCGTGAACGACCAGTGCGCGAAGCGAAGGATTGCCTTCGAAACGATCTATCGCAGCCTTGATGCCTCGTACAACGGCAGCCGATAGTGCATTCACCGGGGGATTGTCGATGCAAAGCACGGCAATCGCACCGCGCTCGTCTAGTGAAACAAGGTCGCTCATCCTGAATAGTCCTTATCGCAAGGTCAAATAGGCTCAAGATAGCAGCGCTAAAGCCGGTGATCTTGCGTCTACTGGCTGATCTGCGCCGAAGAGGAAGGCGAATGCGGAATGTGAATTCGCAGCAGCTTTACGCAAGACCAATACGAACCGTCTTGTTATGTTGGCCGGTGAACGCCGCACCAGCGGAAAGATTCAACCGCACCAATTTAAGGCACCGCGCAGGAATAAGTCGCACAATTTTTCTGGCCGTAGCGGGCGCGCTGCGGAGTTGCCCGCCACTAGCAGTACGCGTACTGCGTCGTGGCGTGCGCCCCCACATCGCATCCCGCTACGACCGCCAAATTGCACGACTTATTCCTGCGCGGCGCCTAACCGGGCGTCGGTGCCTTCCGTCGCGAACCCGCCGTCGCCCCTTTTCCATGGATACACACATGAGCAAGGACGTCATTGTCGAGTCGTCGAACGGCATACAACTCATCACGATCAATCGGCCGTCATCCAGAAATGCGATTAATCTCGCGGTATGCAATCACATCGCCGCTGCACTGGACGAACTCGACGCACGCCGTGACTTACACGTTTCCATCATCACCGGAGCAGGAAATACATTTTGTGCCGGCATGGATCTCAAGGCGTTCGTGCAAGGGGAACGCCCATTTCTTGAGGGGCGCGGGTTTGCCGGCTTTGTCGAACGTCTGCCGGCAAAGCCCCTGATCGCCGCAGTGGAAGGCTATGCCTTGGCAGGCGGCTTCGAGGTCGCGCTTGCCTGCGACCTGATAGTCGCCTCCGAAACGGCGTCCTTCGGCATCCCGGAAGTAAAACGCGGGTTGATCGCCGCCGGCGGCGGCTTGCTGCGCCTGCCGCGCCAAATTCCACAGCGGGTCGCAATGGAGCTTGCGTTAACAGGCGAACCGATGACCGCAAGACGCGGCCATGAACTTGGACTGGTCAACAGGCTGACCGATTCCGGCAGCGCGTTAAGCGAAGCGTACCGGCTTGCCGCCCAAATCGTTGCTAACGCTCCACTTGCGGTAGCCGCCAGCAAGCGCGTCATCGTCGAATCAGCCGACTGGCCATCTGCGGAGATGTTTAATCAGCAGGCGCACATTGCAGAGCGAATATTGTCTTCTGACGATGCCAAGGAAGGAGCAACGGCATTTGCACAAAAGCGTGCACCTTCCTGGCAAGGAAAATGATTCGGCTCGATCAGGTGAACCGCTCCCTTGACCGGATAGGCAAAGTCACGCGCCGCATTTACTGGGTGCCGAAGCGCGTGTCCTCGCTCCTTTTCAATTGTTGCTCCACCAAGATGAGAATCACGAACGGTTCGTCTTCTGTCAGCTTCGCGGAAAATTTCGCGTTTCCATACGCCCGTAAATCCAGCTGATTTGGAGAAGGTCGGCGATTTGGGGCATGAGTTTGCCATCAGCTGCTTGCCGAGATGTCCGAGGGCGCCCTCCGCGAATAGGGTGTACCTGGCGTGCAAACCAATGCCGAGCTGAAACGCCTCCGCCGGGTCGTCACGGCGATCCATGCTACTGTCGACGGTCCAAAAGCTCGTCTGGTTGGAACAAGTCTCAGATCTCATCCTCAATGAGGTTGGGCGGAAGAACAGTGCCCAAGACCGGCGGTGACCATTTTCGCGTTTCCCAGCAAAACATAAAGTAGTCAACGATAGACATATTCTGTAACTCAGAAATCGTTCAGGTATAAGAAATAGCAGATCAATCCAAGGCCGCGACCAGTTGTGGCACAACCTCGAACAGATCGCCCACGATGCCGTAGTCGGCCACCGAGAAGATCGGCGCTTCCGGATCCTTGTTGATCGCGACGATGGTCTTCGAATCCTTCATGCCCGCCAGGTGCTGGATCGCGCCGGAAATGCCGACCGCTATGTACAGCTGCGGCGCGACGATCTTGCCGGTCTGGCCGACCTGCCAGTCGTTCGGCACGAAGCCGGCGTCCACTGCCGCGCGGGAAGCACCCATTGCCGCGCCCAGCTTGTCGGCCAGCGGCTCGAGGATCTTGAAGTTGTCGCCCGAGCCGATGCCGCGGCCGCCGGAGACGATTACCTTGGCGGCGGTCAGTTCCGGACGGTCGGACTTGGCCACTTCGCGCGAGACGAAAGCGGACTTGCCGGAGTCGGCGACGGCGGAAATGGCTTCCACAGCAGCGTTGCCACCGTTGGCAGCAGCGTCGAAGCCGGTGGTGCGGACGGTGATCACTTTCAAGTTGTCGGTCGACTGCACGGTGGCGATGGCGTTGCCGGCGTAGATCGGACGCTCGAAGGTGTCGGCGGAAACGACCTTGGTGATTTCGGAAATCTGGCCGACATCCAGCTTGGCGGCGACGCGCGGCAGGATGTTCTTGCCGTAGGCGGTGGCCGGGGCAAGGATGTGGGTATACCAGTTGGCAATCGCGAGCACCTGCTCGGCAATGTTTTCTGCGAGGCCGTCGGCGAAGTTCGCGGCATCGGCCAGCAGGACTTTCGAGACACCGGCAATCTTGGAAGCAGCTTCGGCTGCGCCGCCGGCGTTGTGGCCGGCAACCAGCACGTAGACGTCGCCACCGCACTGGACGGCAGCAGTAATCGTGTTGAGGGTGCTTCCCTTGAGCGAAGCATTGTCGTGTTCAGCGATGACGAGGGTGGGCATGATGATTTTTCGAGGTAAATGAATTCGTACGGATAAGCGCCGTTTGGCTTGATGTCATGCGATGGCAACCGGTGTGGCGTCCTGCTCCAGTGGAGCAACTTGTTGCGCGTCAGGTGCAGCCCAACCTACTTTGCGCCGGATTTGATCCGGCGATGGGGGTGGTTCGGGGTGTGCCTGGCGGTGTTGCAGCCAGGTGCGGATGAGTTGCTTGGTTAGTTGGTTGTCCATCGTGTGTTCCTTGGCGCCCCCGTCCCCCCTTCCACTCTCCGTCGTTCCCGCCTTCGCGGAACGACGGAGGTTTTAAGATGCGTAGGCGATGCAGAAGCGGCCGGTTGCTTAAATCACCTTCGCGTCGTTCTTGAGCTTATCGACCAGCGTGGCGACGTCCGGCACCTTGATGCCAGCGGAACGCTTCGGCGGCTCGGAGACTTTCAGGGTCTTCAGGCGCGGCGTGACGTCGACGCCGAGGTCAGCCGGCTTGACGGTATCCAGCGGCTTCTTCTTGGCCTTCATGATGTTCGGCAGCGTCACATAACGCGGCTCGTTCAGGCGCAGGTCGGTGGTGACCACGGCCGGCAGGCTCAGGGACACGGTCTCGAGGCCGCCGTCCACTTCACGCGTCACGATAGCCTTGCCGTCTTCGATGGTGACCTTCGAGGCGAAGGTCGCTTGCGGCCAGCCTAGCAGGGCAGCCAGCATCTGGCCGGTCTGGTTGCAGTCGTCGTCAATTGCCTGCTTGCCGAGGATGATCAGCTGCGGCTGTTCCTTGTCGGCAACGGTTTTCAGCAGCTTGGCCACCGTCAGCGGCTGCAGTTCGGCATCGGTCTCGACCAGGATGCCGCGGTCGGCGCCGATCGCCATCGCGGTACGCAGGGTTTCCTGGCACTGGGTCACGCCAGCGGACACTGCCACGATTTCGGTGACTTTGCTGCCCTCCTTCAGGCGGGTGGCTTCCTCGACCGCGATTTCATCGAACGGGTTCATCGACATCTTGACGTTGGCGATGTCCACACCGCTGCCGTCGGACTTGACGCGGACCTTCACGTTGAAGTCCACCACGCGTTTGACTGGTACCAAGACTTTCATTTCAATGCTCTTTGCTCGCTTCGTTGATCAATGCCGCTCCCGCGGCTTCAAGCGGCGGCTTCACGCTTTCCAGCGCGCCGCCACCATCACACGGAATCAGGGCGCCGGAAATATAGCCGGCATAGGGGGAACCGAGGAACAGCGCCAGGTTGGCGATATCATCCAGCGTACCGATCCGCTTCAGGGGGACGGCCGCGGCCGCCCTCGCCCGCTCCTGCTCGTCGCGCGCCATGAGCTTTCTGAAACCCTCGGTCCCGTCGATCGGTCCCGGGGAAATCGAGTTCATCCGGATGCCGTCTGTCCCCCATTCGAGAGCGAGTGTGCGCGTCAGCTGGTCGACTCCGGCTTTCGCCGCGCCCGCATGCGCCTGGTAACGCATGGGAATAAAGGATTGCGGCGCAGTGATGTTGATCACGGACGCACCCGGCTTGCGCAGGTGGCGGTAGGCCTGGCGCAGCACGTGGAAGGTCCCCACCAGGTCGATGTCGATCACCACACGGAAACCGTTGGGCGACATGTCTTTCGCTTCGCACAGGAAGTTTCCGGCGGCGCCGGATACCAGCACATCGACCGGGCCAAGCCGTTCCGCGGCCGCGTCAATGGCTTTACCGACCGCATCGAAGTCGCGCACATCCGCGCACACGCCGAACACGCGCCCGCCAAACTTCTCCAATTCGGCACGGGCGGCGTCCACGTTTTCCTGTTTGCGGCTGGCCACGGTCACCGCGGCACCCTGCCTGGCAAACGCCTGCGCAATGCCGAAATTGATGCCTGTCGTTCCGCCAAACACGACCACATGCTTGCCACTGAAGTCAAAATCGAGCTGCAAAACTTCCTCCTGATCCGATTATTACGCTTGTTACTGTGTGTATTTCAAAGCTCGGCTGCCAGCGCGCGCGGGACCGGCACCGGAAGATCGAGCAGCATTTGGGCCATGCCCTTGCCCAGGGGGTCCATGCGCATCGATGCAGTGCCGCCGCCGTCCAGCGCATCGTGCAGGAGGAAATTGCAGGCATTGAGGCCGGGTACAAGGAAGCGCTGCACGCGTCCCGACACGAGGTGCGAAAAGTACTCCTTGACGACGGCCGGCGTGACCTGCTCCAGGATGATCGGCAGGTACTCCGGCTTGCGGGCGATGATGCCGATATTGGAAATGTTCCCTTTGTCGCCGCTGCGTCCATACGCGAGCTTGACCAGCGGCACGTTCACGGCGTCCGGCACAACCGGGGCCGGCGCAGTTACCGAAACGGCTGCGGCGGTCTGCGGCTGGTAACCGCCTTCCACCGCAACTTCTACCGGCCGCGACTCGCCGTTCAATACGATTCTGACTGGGACCTGCCGTTTTGGCAGCGTGAAGGCAAACTGCTTGATCAGCGGCGAGGCGGATGGACGGGCCAGTGCCGGTCCGGTCGTTCCCGGCGACCATGATGTGCCGGCGGGTGCAATTTCTCGGGCGAAAATATCCAGTGCCTGCTTCATTGGATGGTTGACCGCGACGCGCATCATCACCTCCCGCGCATGTATGGTGCGCGAATGCGGCCCATACAGGCTTTCCGCGCCGATGACTTCGACATGCGTTGCGCTGTAGTCGGGCAAGCCCGCCTTCTTGAACATCGCCCCGGTGCGCTCGATGATGGCGTGACCGGTGCGCCTTGCCTTGGCAACGGCATCGATGCCGACAATGACCATGGTGCCGTTGCAGCGGTAGCCGTCCATGTACGTGGCCGACACTTTGTAGGAGTCGGTTGGCGGCAGGCCGCGTGCGCCGGTGACGGAGACACGGTTTTCGCCCTCCTGGGTCATCCGCACCTCACGGAAGTCGCAGACGACGTCCGGCAGGAAATACGCGGCCGGATCGCCGATTTCATACAGCAGTTGCTCCGCAACGCCGGCCACAATCACGCTGCCGCCAGTTCCCTGCGGCTTGGTGACGACGAATCGGCCGTCGCCATGGCACTCGATGACCGGATAGCCGATGTTCGCCCAGTCAGGGACGGCCTCCCAGTCGGTGTGCAGGCCGCCGGTGGCTTGGCAACCGCACTCGATAATATGTCCCGCCAGGCTGCCCGCCGCCAGCAGGTCGTAATCGGTTTCCCGCCAGCCAAATTCATGGATCAGCGGACCCAGCGTGACCGCGCTGTCGACGCAGCGGCCGGTAATTACCACGTCCGCACCGGCACGCAGCGCTTGCGCGACCGGAAAGGCGCCGAGGTAGGCATTGGCGCTCAGGATACGTTCGGGCAGCGCCCCGCCGGTGAACATGTCCTTCTGCCCCGCCTCGCGCAGCGCGGGTACGAGCGCACTCACGTCATCGCCTTCGACGACGGCGATCTTCAGTGTGAGGCCCATTTCCTCGGCCATGCGCGCCAGGGCGTCCGCGCAGCCGCGCGGATTGATGCCGCCGGCGTTCGTCACCACCTTGATGCCGCGCTTTGCGACCTCGGGCAGGACACTCTTCATGGCAACGTCGACAAAGTCCGTCGCATAGCCGAGTTCCGGCTTCTTGCTGCGCGCAGAAGCGAGGATGGCCATGGTCAGTTCGGCAAGATAGTCGAACACCAGGTAATCGATCTCCGCGCCCTGTACCAGTTGCGGCGCACCGACCGCACTGTCTCCCCAGAATCCGGACGCGCCGCCGATCCGTACGACCTTTTGCTTTGAAGCTGTCATCTATCCCTCCTGTCAGCGGCCGGTCCAGGCCGGCTTGCGTTTTTCGTTGAAGGCGGCAAGTCCTTCCCTGGCATCCTCGGTCAGCGCCAGCAATGCGATCTGGCTTTCCGTATAGGCGATGCCTTCGTCGAAGGACATGGCTCCCAGTGCGCGCATAGCGTATTTGCCGCGGCGGATGGCCGTCGGCGATTTATCCGTGATGCGGTCGAGCAGCCACTGCGTCCTGACATCGAGTTCGCCGGCAGGCACGACGTGGTTGACCAAGCCGTACTGCAGCGCGGTGGCGGCATCGAACGGTTCGCCGGTGATGCACCACTCCCTCACAATCCGCTGCGGCACCAGATCCTGCAGCAGGCTCAGGACCTGCATCGGGAAGACCCCAATCTTCACCTCCGGCAAGCCGAACAGCACGTTGTCGGCAGCGACCGCCATGTCGGCCATGCACAGCAAGCCCATGCCGCCTGCCATGCAGACGCCGTTGACGCGCGCAATGATGGGCAGCGTCGCGTTCTTGGCCTGCCGCAGCAGATCCGCATAGGCAACGTTCGGTTTCGCATAATCGAAGGCAAAGCCTTTTCCCGGCTGCAGGTCGCCGCCGGCGCAGAACGCCTTGTCGCCGGCCGCCGTCAGCACGATCGCGCGCACTTCCGGATCGTTGTGGGCCTGGCGAATCCCTTCTCCTATGCCATCGATGACATCCTGGTTGATCGCATTGCGCTTGTCGGGCCGGTTCAAGGTGATCCAGAACGCCGATCCCCGCTTTTCCAGCAATACCACCGAATTGTCCATCTGCTTATCCTTTACTCGTTCCATCCTTGTTCCTCAGCCGTTCGCTACTGCAGGCTCCGCCGGCTCGATTTCGGCAATGACGCGGTAGGCCGATACCTGGTCCCCCATTCCTGCATTCATCGCCTTGACACGGCCCGTGACGGGCGCCGCGTGGACGTGCTCCATCTTCATTGCGTCGAGCGTGATAACCGGCTGTCCGGCCTTCACCATATCCCCCGGGGCCACATGCACCGCCACCACGCGGCCGTTCATCGCAGCCCGGATCTTGCCGTCGCCGCCGCCGTTCCCCTGGCGCGTTTGCGCCACGTGGGTCATATCCTGGATGCGGTAGGCGCTGCCGCGGTACTGCAGCAAAAGCTGGCTGCCGGAGCGCGTGAATACCGCGCTCTCCCCGAGGCCATTGCACGAAAAGCGCACCCGGTTGACGTCGATCGCCAGAATCTGCAGGTCGAAGATGTTTTCGCCGACCTCCACCGAATAGCGGGTATCGCCCAGATTGAGCAGGCTGGCGACGCACTCTGTCGCTTCCGCCTCGAAGCGAAACGCAATCGGCAGACGGTGCGCGATAGTGCTGGCACGCACACCGGCAGGCTCGCTGGCGGTGGCGTAAAGCAGGGCCGCGGCCAGCGCATGCGCGCGTGCGTCCCGGTCGCTGTCGCCTTGCAACAGGTCGACGCTGTGTTCGCCGATAAAGGCGGTCGTGGCGCCTCCCGCCGCAAATACCGGATGCTTCAGGCAGCTGGCCAGGAATTGCTGGTTGGTTTTCACGCCAAGCGCCACCGTGTCCTCCAGCGCCGCCAGCAGCTTCCTGCGTGCTTCATCGCGCGAGGATCCATAGCTGATCAGCTTGGCGATCATCGAATCGTAGTAAGGGGAAATCTCGGCGCCCGACTCCAGCCCGTGTTCCGCCCTGATGCCGGATGGCATCTGCCACAGGCTCATCAGGCCGCTTTGCGGCATGAAGCCCTGCGCCGCATCTTCCGCGCACAGCCGCACCTCGATCGAGTGTCCCTGGAAGCGAACCTCCTCCTGCCTGAGCGGAAGCGGCTCGCCACTGGCGACACGCAACTGGAGTTCGACCAGATCCAGGCCGGTGATGGATTCCGTCACCGGATGCTCGACCTGCAGGCGGGTGTTCATCTCCATGAAATAGAAGTTGCCGTCCGTGTCGAGCAGGAACTCCAGGGTCCCTGCGCCTTCGTAGCGAATCGCCTTTACCGCGGCGACAGCGGTCGAACCCATGCGCGCGCGCAGGTCGGCGTCGACCACCGGGGACGGCGCTTCTTCCACGACCTTCTGGTGGCGGCGCTGGACCGAGCAGTCGCGCTCGCCAAGGTGAATGGCGTTGCCATGCCGGTCGGCGAACACCTGGATCTCGATGTGGCGCGGATTGATGATGGCGCGCTCGAGAATGACTTCCGGGTTGCCGAATGCGCTTTGCGCTTCGGATTTCGCGCTACGCAGAGCGTCGACAAAGTCGTCCGGGCGGGACACGAGGCGCATCCCGCGGCCGCCGCCGCCCGCGGTGGCCTTGATCATGACGGGATAACCCACCTTCTCCGCTTCGGCACGCAAGCGTTCTTCGCTCTGGTCGTCGCCCTGGTAGCCGGGGATACAGGGCACGCCGGCTTCAATCATCAGCTTCTTCGCGCCGGCCTTGTTGCCCATGGCGACGATGGCCTCCGGCGACGGGCCGATGAACACGAGACCCGCGTCGCGGCAGGCCTGTGCGAAGTCTTCGTTCTCGGCGAGGAAGCCGTAGCCCGGGTGGACCGCGTCGGCGCCACTACGGCGCGCCGCCTCGATGATGGCCGGTATGTTCAGGTAGGACTGCGCGGGCAACGCTTCGCCAATGTAGACCGCCTGGTCGGCTTCGCGGACATGTCGGCTCAACCGGTCAGCGCTGGAGAACACGGCGACGGTGCGGTATCCCATGGCTTTGGCGGTACGCATGACGCGCAGTGCGATTTCGCCCCGGTTGGCAATCAGGATCTTGTGAAATGGAGTAGTCGTGGTCATGGTGTGGGCTGTTCAGCTTCCTGGTAGTACGTCAGTTATTCTTGGGATACGTGCCCATGAACTTGGAAATAATCTGCATCATCACCTCGTCTGCGCCGCCGCCGATGGATGGCAGGCGGCCGTCGCGATAGGCCCGCGAAATGCGGGTCTCCCAGACGAAGCCCATGCCGCCCCAGAACTGCAGGCAGCCATCGGTCACCTCGCGCATCAGGCGTCCGGCCTTGAGCTTGGCCATGGAAGCGAGTTCGGTGGCGTCCTGCCCGTCGATGACGGTGTCGATGGCCCGGTAGCACAGCGAGCGCAAGGCCTCCGCTTCGGTCTTGTACTCCGCCAGCTTGAACTGGACCCACTGGTTGTCGAGGATGGAGCGTCCGAAGGCTTTTCGCTCGCGCGTGTACTCGATCGTTTTGTCGATCACCTGGAACAGGATGCCGACGGCGTTCATGGCGCCCCAGATCCGTTCGACCTGGAACTGCTCCATCTGGTAAATGAATCCCTTGCCTTCCTCGCCGATGCGATAGCGTTGCGGCACGCGGACTTCGTCAAAGAACAGCTGCGCCGTGTCGGACGCGTTCATGCCGATTTTGCGGATCTTCTTGGTCACCTCGACGCCGCGCGTCTTCATCGGCACGACAATCAGCGACTTGTTGCGATGCGGTACCCCATCCGACGTATTCGCAAGCACGACGCAGAAATCGGCCTGGGTACCGTTGGTGGTCCACATCTTCCCGCCGTTGATGACATAGTCGCCGCCATCCTTGCGTGCAGTGGTCTTGACGGACGCGACGTCGGAACCGCTGCCGACTTCTGACACGCCGAGACAGGCCACCATGTCGCCGGCGATAGCCGGTGCGAGAAATTCCCGGCGCAGCTCATCGGACCCGCGTTCGGCCAGAGCGGGTGTCGCCATGTCCGTCTGCACGCCGATAGCCATCGGAATGCCGGCACAGTCGACCTCGCCCAGTGTCTCCGCAAGGATCGCCCCGTAGGAAAGGTCCAGACCCATGCCGCCGAACTCCACCGGCTTGGTCAGACCGAGCAGGCCGAGATCGCCCATTTTCTTGAACAACTGATGCGCGGGAAAGGTTTCTGCCTCTTCCCATTCGTCCACGTACGGATTGATCTCCTGGGCAATGAACCGCTGGATGGTGCGCCGGACTTCTTCGTGTTCCTGGGTCAGCTTCATCTCAAGTGATTCCTTTGACGGTTCGGTTGTCAGGGACGGGCCACGGAGAACTGCATCTTGTGCGGTTCACGCAGCTGCGCCTCGCGGCAGATCGACAACACGTACGAAAGAACGGAGCGTGTATCGCGCGGATCGATGACACCGTCATCCAGGACATGGGCGCTGGTCGTAAACACGTCCATCTGGCGGTCGAAGTTGTCGACGATTTTCTGGCGCAGGGATTCGAGCTTGTCGTGGTCGACTTCCCCCTTGCGCTTCATCGCCGCCTCCGTGACGATCATCATCGTCTGTGCCGCCTGCTCGCCGCCCATCACCGCGGTCTTGGCATTCGGCCAGGAGAAGCAGAAGCGCGGATGGAAGCCGCGTCCGCACATGCCATAGTTCCCGGCACCGAACGATGCGCCGCAGTAGATCGTGATCTGCGGCACGGTCGCATTCGTGACCGCCTGGATCATCTTCGAGCCGTGCTTGATGCTGCCGGTCTCCTCGTACGTGCGGCCGACCATGAAGCCGGTGGTGTTGTTGAGGTACAGGATCGGCACTTGCGCCTGGCAGCAGGACTGGATGAAGTGTGTCGCCTTGGCCGCGCCGGCAGGATCGATCGGGCCGTTGTTGGTGATGATGCCGATCGGGTAGCCGTCGAGCATAGCATGGCCGCATACGGTGCCGGAGCCGTACAGGGCGCCGAATTCCAGGAAGTCGGAGTCGTCGACGATGCGCGCGATCACCTCCTTCATGTCTACCGGGCGCTTGTGGTCCATGGGCATGATGCCGAGCAGCTCTTCGGAATCGTAGCGCGGGAGCTTGACGATGCGCTGCGGTTCAGCCGGCAGGCCGCGGTTCCACTCGATCTTGCCCATGATGTCACGCGCAATGCGCAGGGCGTCGCGGTCGTCTTCGGCAAGGTAGTCGCCGAGGCCGGAGATGCTGGTGTGCATTTCCGCACCGCCGAGCTCTTCTTCGGTGGCAATCTCGCCAGTGGCCGCTTTGAGCAACGGCGGGCCTGCCAGGAAGGCGCGGGAGCGGCCGCGTACCATGATGATGTAGTCGGACAAACCCGTCTGGTAGGCGCCGCCTGCGGTGGACGAGCCGTGCGTCACCGTGACGACAGGCAGGCCGGCCGCGGAAAGACGGGCCAGGTTGCGGAACAGGTTGCCGCCGCGCACGAACTCTTCGACACGGTAAGCCATCAGGTTCGCCCCTGCGCTCTCCACGAGCTGGATGTACGGGAGCTTGTTCTCCAGCGCGAGTTCCTGCACACGCAGCTGTTTGTCGAGGCCTTTCGGCTGCAAGGCGCCGGCGTCAATGCCGGAATCGGAGGCACTGATCATGCAGCGCACGCCGGAGACATATCCGATGCCGGCGATCACGCCGCCGCCCGGCACGCTCTTGTCCGGATCGGGGTTATCCATGCGGTAACCGGCCAGCGTGGACAGTTCCAAAAAAGGGGTTCCGTGATCGAGCAGGAGCGACAGCCGCTCGCGGGGCAGAAGCTGCGCACGCTTCTCGAAACGGGATTTCGACGCGGCGGAGGCGCGGCGTGTGCGCTCTTCGAGATCACGCACTTTTCCAAGCAGGGACAGCATGCCGTCGCGGTTGGACTGGAATGTCTCGCTACTGGTGGAAATATTCGTTTCTATGATAGCCATGTTGTATGTCGTATGAGGGTGCTCAGGATGCAAACGTCGATTCGCGGATGCGCATCGCTCGGTGTATTGGAAAGTTACTACCGGGTGCCCGAGGCGTCTTGCGTAAAGTGGCTGATGGATAAATTCGGGCACGCCAGGCGATGAAAGGCGCTCTACGTCCGCAGCCGGACGCGGAATTTGCGGAGCATCGACGAGGGTTGATAGGAGCGCTTGGTCTGCCGGAAATTGGCCAGGCCGAGGTCCTGCTCGAAGTTGAGCCATTGCAGCCGGCTTCTGCTCACGCAATAGTGATGGAACATGTACTGGTAGATGCCCTTGTGCGAATCGCAGCCCTTTGCGAACCGCATGACGGCGAGAGATGGGCTAAACTGCTGCGCGAGAAGAAAGCCGACCGGGAGTCCATCCGCATAGTAGACGAGGCCGTCCATGCCAAATTGGCGATGCAACTGGAGCGCTTCCCGGCAGGCGCTGTCGTCGGCTTCGCCGGGACGCTTTTCCTTGTCGCGCATCCATGCATCCAGGACCAGAACGGCGTCGGCTGCGGTGTCTTCCGTCAACGGCTTTGCGTCGATCCGGTATGACGTCAGCAACTGCTGCATCAGGTTGTGTTTCTTGCGCAGCAGGTCGCCGCGGTACGCGCGGAAATTCTCCGCCGGATAAACATAATCGGCGTCGTCGGGCGAGTCGGTCCAGCAGAACCGGCTTGCGTCGAGACCGGCAAGCGCATCTTCCGGAATGGGAAACAGGCAGTCATGCCCGTCAAGCGCCTCGGCAAGTGTCTCCCACGACGCCTGCCGCGGATCGAACAGCGGAAAGACGTGACGGGCGCCGTCATAGGTCTTGCCGGTAATGCGAGGCAGCGCTCCCGGAAAGTAACGGTAATCGTGCGCGTGGCGAAAAAGATAAAGGTTGGAAAACGCGTACTCCGACGGTGCTTTTTCGCCGCAGGACGCGCGCAGCGCGCGCATCCTTTCCTCGATTTCCTCGCAGAGCGAAAGCGTCAGTGGCAAACCGTCGGTGCGCATCGGCGGCGGCCGGCCTATCCTGCGATGGAAGCGGTGTCGTCGTACTGCACGACGCGCACACCGGGAGCGGGAGGCGTTGCAGGCGGGCCCGCAAAGCATTGCGCGATGGACATCCATTGCGTGGCGGTTACGCCGGTGACCTGCAGTCGCGTATCCCGGACATTCCGGCGCTGCGTCACGACGAGGCAGAAATCTTCCGCGCTGCCGCGCACGGCATCCCCGGTCGACGGTTCATTCCAGGTCCAGGTCTCGTTACCGGGCGCGCTCAGTTCGATGTACGGTACAGGCTCCGGCACCGGCAGCTTGCGGTTGACGAAGGTCCAGCCGTAGGTGGTCGCGCCGATGTGCGCGATGTGCTTGAGGCGGTGCGACGGCTGGCGTCGCACGCGCACGGCGTCGAAGATATCCTGTCCATGCGCCCAGGTTTCCATCATGCGGGCCGTGGCAAACGAACGGGCGCTCATTGTCGGGCCATACCACGGCAAGCGTGCCTTCGAATCAAGGGTCGCAAGGGCAGCGACCAGCGCCTTATATCGGTTGCGCCAATATGCCAGCAGTTCTGCTCCGTCCATCGCGCCATACTTTTCTCGTGCGATGGCGCTCATCTCCCTCCCCTTCCCCAGCTCCGTCATCAGCACGCGCGTGTTGGTCGCGAAAGCGTCGGCATCGGTCGCGGCGAGAAATCCGGTTTCGTCGAAGAAGCAAAGATGCGCGATTTCGTCCCATGGCGTCCAGCCGAAGAAGGCTGTTTTGGTCTGCCATTGCTCCGGCGTCAGTTTCTCGGCCAGCACAGCGAGTTCGGTATATTCCTCAAGCAGGTCGGCGCATACGTCTTTCATATCGTTCCTCGAAGTGGTCTTGTTCATTGCCCTTTGAAGCGCGGGCTGCGCTTTTCCATGAACGCTGCCACGCCTTCCTTTCCGTCTTCCGAGCGCGCGGAGGCGATCATGTAGCCTTGTTCCAGCGCGAGATGGTCGTCGAGCGAACGGGTCGCTGCGCCATCCACGAGATGCTTGATGCGGCCGAGCGAGAGGGAGGCGCCGGATGCCAGCCTCCGCGCAAGCTGCCACGCTTCGTCATGCAACTCTGCATCAGGAAATACGGCATTGACGATGCCCCACTCCAGGCACTGCAAGGCGCCGACGGGCTCGTTCAGAAAAAGGATTTCCTTCGCACGGGTGGCACCCGCCCTCGCCGCCAGGAAACAGGAAGCGCCAAGGTCCGGCGTCAGTCCGACCGCCGAATAGCCGCCGCGCAGCTTCATGGATTCGGCGGCGATCACGATGTCGGCACATAAAGCCAGGCCAACGCCTCCGCCGCCGATCGGACCGTTCAACACCGAGATGACCGGAACGGGAAGCCTCGTCAACGTGCGGATCATCGAATGCAGTGGTGGGATTGCTGCTTCCAGGAGAAGCGACAAGTTGTCCGCGCCACGCATTTCCGCAATGTCGCCGCCGACGCAGAAGGCTTTGCCTTTGCCGGTCAGCATCACCGTCCGTACGGATTTGTCGCTGGCGGCATGTTCCACCGCCGTCACGAGCGCCCGCCCCATTGCCGCGTCGAGGGCATTGCCGTTTTCAGGTCGATTGAGGGTGATGACGGCAATGCCATCCACAATTTCGCACGTTACCAGTCCGGCCATCGCAGGCCTCCCTTGTCAGGTTGCAGTTCGTTGCAGCGTATCAGGCAGGTCGCATCCGGTCTTGTGAGAACTGGCTGAAAACACGGCATGCCGGAAATGAAAAAAGGGTGCGTTTCCGCACCCTCAAAGGCTCGCGCCTGGAGACAAGGGGTAAGATATTGTTGAGAGTGCGCCTCAGCTAACGAGCCTGTCGCGTCCTTCCCAGTAGGGTTGGCGCAAGACGCGCTTGAGCAATTTCCCTGAAGGATTGCGCGGCAGCGTCTCGACAAAGTCCACGGATTTCGGGCATTTGTAGTGGGCCAGCCGCTCGCGCATGTAGCCGATGAGTTCTTTCTCCGTCAGACTGGTGCCCGGGCGCAGGACCACGGCGGCCTTGACGGCTTCGCCCCAGGTGTCATCCGGCACGGCGAACACCGCACCGTCCGCGACGGCAGGATGCTGCATCAGGACGTTTTCCACTTCGGCCGGATAGATGTTTTCCCCGCCCGAGATGATCATGTCCTTCACGCGGTCGTGGACGAACAGATACCCGTCCTTCATGTAGCCTGCGTCGCCCGAGCGGAACCATCCTCCCCGTTCATTGCGCCCTTCCGGGAACGCCTCTACGGTCGCCTTCGGATTGCGCCAATACTCCGTGAAGTTCCGGATGGTTTCGATCCAGATCTCGCCTACCTCGCCGTCGGGCGCTTCCTCAAGCGTGCCGGGATCGACGATGCGCAGCCGTGCCCCGCCGATCGGTTTTCCTGCGGACCGGAGAAGATACGATCGCTCACCCCCAGGTTGATGATCCTCCGGCCGCAGGAAAGTGGCAGGCCCCGACACCTCGGTGAGCCCGTATACCTGCAGGAAGTTGCATTGGAATACCTGCATCGCCTCTTTCAGCACACGTTCGCTGATGGGCGAACCGCCATAGGCAATCTGACGCAGGGACTGGTAATTGCCGGTCGTTGCATTGGGCGCGTTCAGCATGAACTGCAACATGGCCGGCACGAGGAATGCGTGCGTAATGCCATGGCGCCCTACGCTGTCGATGAACCCGGACGGGTCGAAATCCGGATAAGCGACCGTCCGCCCGCCCGTAAAGAGCGGGAGCAGCAACATGGTCATGCCGGCGACATGGAAGGTCGGGAGCGGATTGCCGAGAATACTGTCGCCGTCGAAGCGCCACTCTTCGGCGCAGGACACGCACGTCGACAGCAGTCCCCGGTGGGAGAGCACCACGCCTTTCGGCAACCCTGTCGTACCCGACGAGTACAGCTGCAAGGCTGCGTCGTCCGGACCGGCGGGCACTGCCTCCAGGCTTGCGTCTGCCCCGGCGTACCACTGTTCGAATCCCGGCATCTCGTCAACGGCATTTTCCGAGCATACCGTCTTGACGACGCCCGGGAACTTCGCCTGCCGGACGACCGGCAGGAAGGCCGCATCCACCATGAAGAAGCGCGCCTCGCCGTTGTTCACGATGTACTCGATCTCCGGCGCGGCAAGACGCCAGTTCACCGGCATGCACACCGCGCCGATCTTGCAGGCCGCCAGCGACAGCATGAGGCATTCGATGTGATGTTTGGTCAGGCATGCGACGCGGTCGCCGGGCCGGATGCCCAATCCGCGCAACGCATTGCCGACGCGGTTGATGTGCTGATCCAGCGCATGGAAGCTGTACGTTCGGTCATTGGCGCTGCATGCCACAGCATCCGGCTTTTTATCTTTCTGATAGGGCAGGATATCGTTCAGGGTCTGGAAGTTCATCCGTATCTCCTCGGTTGTCTCGCTCAGACAACCTCGAACAACCCGGCGGCACCCATGCCGCCGCCCACACACATGGAGATGACGACGTACTTTACGTTCCTCCGCTTGCCCTCAAGCAGGGCATGGCCCACAAGCCGTGCGCCGGTCATGCCGTAAGGATGTCCGATCGAGATCCCGCCGCCGTTGACGTTGTACTTCTCCGGATCGATCCCGAGGTGGTCGCGGCAATAGAGCACTTGGCAGGCGAATGCCTCATTCAATTCCCACAAGCCAATGTCGTCAACTTTCAGGCCGTGCTGCTTGAGCAGTTTGGGAATGGCGTAGATCGGCCCGATGCCCATTTCCTCGGGAGCGCAACCGGCTACCGCCATGCCCCGGTAGATACCCAGCGGGGTCAGCCCCTTGCGTTCGGCAGTGCGGCGATCCATGACGACGCAGGCGGAAGCGCCGTCCGACAACTGGCTGGCGTTCCCCCCCGTGACGACACCTCCCTCGATCACCGGCTTCAGTGCCTGCAGGCTTTCCAGCGTCGTCTCGGGACGGTTCCCTTCGTCTCGGCCCAGCGTCACGGACTTATATGACACTTCCTTGGTTTCCTTGTCCATGATGGCCATGTCGGCGGTAATCGGAACGATTTCGTCGTCGAACAGCCCCTGCTGCTGCGCGCGCGCCGTGCGTTGCTGCGACGCGAGGGCGTACGCATCCTGCGCTTCGCGCGAGATCCGGTATTTCTTCGACACGAGTTCCGCCGTCTGCAGCATCGGCATGTAGGCATGCGCAGCCTTCAGTACGACCGCCGGGTCGGCTTCTGCTGCCACCCACTCCATGTAGCGGTTCTGCACCGCCGAGATATTTTCATGGCCGCCTGCGACGACGACCTGCATGCCATCGACAATGATCTGCTTGGCCGCCGTTGCGATTGCCATCAGGCCGGATGAACACTGGCGATCCATCGTCTGTCCCGACACGGTGTCCGGCAGGCCGGAGGCGATTCCCGCAAGGCGCGCGAGGTTCATGCCCGCGGTGCCGGCCGACAGGACTGTTCCCATCACGATGTCATCGACTTCGCCGCCATCGATGCCTGCCCGTGTGACCGCATGATGGATCGCATGTCCCAGCAAGGTGGGTGACTTGATATTGTTCAGCGCTCCGCGGAAGGCGCGGCCGATGGGCGTGCGCGCCGTGGAGACGATGACGGCTTCATTCATGTTGTTGGCTCCTCTGGTAGACGTGATGAGAGGCGCGCGTGCCAAGACAGATGCCTTGCAGCGACAGGCATTGCACACTGCGCCCTTTCAAAGCATCAGGCTAACAGTTGAGGAAGTTGCAATCTTGCGTAAATTGGCTGAAGGGCAGCCGAGGATACGTCAGGCGGATTCACGCCTGGACGAGCTTGACCAGCATGTCGCGGAATTCCTGCGCGCTGTAGCGCCCCGAGGTCCGGAACCAGGTCATGGCGCCCATGAGCGCGCCATGCAGGATGCGCGCGGCGGCGTCGACCGGAATACGCAAGGGAACGACCTTGCCGTACTGCTCCAGCACATCCCTCCAGATGCCGTGGTATCGCACACGCAACCGGGTAAATTCCGGCTTTGCCGATTCCGGCACTTCACGCCACTCGAAAACGAGCACGGCGAGATAATCCTTCTTGATGTCGCCGACCATCCACTCGAGTTCGATGTCAATGATCTGCTGCAGACGCTCGGCCGGATCTTCGGTCCGGTGCAGCACATCCTCGGCGCGCAGACACAGGCTGAGCGCGGCTTCGCGCATGATCTCGATCAGGATTTCTTCCTTTGAGCGGAAATGATAGAACAGGCTTCCCGAAAGGATGCCGACAGCCTCTGCAATGTCGCGCACCGTCGTCCCCTGATAACCGCGCTCGCGGAACAGGCGGGCGGCGGCATGCAGGATGCGGTCGCGCGGTATCGTGGGCTCGGATGCCCGCTTGCCCCGCCTGGGGAGAGACGCCGGCTTTTTTTCCGTCACCGGCGCAATGTGATCACTTTGCATGGTCAGGCCATTGAGACAGTTGCGTTGTTATGGTTGATGACAGCCAGGCGGCGCGATCCTGCCAGGATGTCCTTTGGCGTCAGGCCCCAGTACCGGCGGACAGTATGGCTGAAATGCGAGGAATCCGGATAGCCGATGTCGAGGGCGATGTCGGTCAGGCTCGAAGCGGTATTCACATACCAAAGAAAACTGCGGGCACGCTTCCAGGCTCGGAAGCTGCGGAACGTGGTGCCTACGTCCTCCTTGAACAGGTGAAGGAACCGGGAAAACGACAGGCCCACCAGTCTGGCGCATTCTTCCGCACCGATCAGTCCGCACGGGTCCTGGTTGATTCGCTCCACGACCGCCGCCATGCGCGCATCGAGCTTGCGTGAAGGCAGTTGCTGTCCGAGGAAGAATCCGTCGAAGTCTTCCTTCACGCGGGCAATGTCCACTTCCTTGTTGCGCAGCGAGCGGAATGCGGTGCGCACCCGTTCCAAGCCGGGCAGGCACTGGCTGGCTTGCATGCTGGGTTGCAACCATTGCGGCAACCCAGTGAGGTCGATTGTTTCGGGTTCGATCAGGAGAACGCCGATGAGACGGTCGCTCGTGGTGATGCGGTGGGATGTATCTGGGGCAACGACAAACATGTCGGCGCTTTCCCACTCGCGGTCGCCAACCTGGATCTGGAATGGGGCGGAGAGCGAAATATAGACCGTCAGCGATCCGAATTCCCGGGTTTGCGGACGTCCGAGCAAACCGATATAACCCACACGTCCGCGCGTGATGAGCATGAGCATATCGCTCGTTTCGACGGATTGCGCCAATTCCCGTCCGCTATTCGACTTCACTCCTCGTGCCATGTCACTCTCCTTGAAATCGCGCCGTGGGAAAAGCCGCACGATGGCGATCTGTCTCCGTTGATGGGTAGGAACTGCTGTTTTGGCTTTTTTTTGTTGTTGAATAGAGTGACACAGACCAAATTACAAAGCAAGTGCTTGGTTAAATAAATTTCGCCTACAATTCTTTCGCTTAGCAAATTGTAAGAAAAAGTTTCTTCAATTAAACATAAATTATTGAAAGATAACGAATATTTATCATCCACATTCAATCTACAACGATGTGGCATAAATCCATACCAAGCACTTGCTTGTTATAATCTCCTTATAGCGGAGGAAAATCCGGCTACGAGCGCCAAGCGATGCCTCCAAGCGAAAGCAGGCGCGCCACCCTGTCGGAGCAGCGCGCCGGAGGCGAACAATGTGGGAATGGGGGCGCGCCGCTATTCCGCGCGCAAAACCGATTTCTGGATCTTCCCCGCGGGAGTCATGGGCAACGATTCGCGAAATACGACCTGCCGCGGCACCTTGTAGTCGGCGAGCCGCTGTCTGCAGTAATCGACGATATCCTGTTCCACCAGGCTGGAGCCCGGCTTCCTGATCACGTAATACCGTCCGACTTCGCCGAGCACCGGGTCAGGCGTGCCGATGCCCGCCACCAGCACCACGTCGGGGTGCGTGGAAATGACGTTCTCGATCTCCGCCGGATACACGTTGAAGCCGCCCTGGATATACATATCCTTGGACCGGCCGAGCAGGTAGACATATCCGCGTTCGTCAACATACCCGAGATCCCCGGTATGCAGCCATCCCTCGCCGTCGAAGCTGCCTTCGTCACGACGCGAACCGACATACCCGCTGATGACCCCAAGCCCGCGGAACCAAAGTTCGCCCACTTCGCCGGGTTTCGCTGCGGTGCCGTCTGGCAGTACGATATTGAGTTCCGCGCCTTCGAGCGGCTTGCCGATGGACCGGAGAAGTTCGTCACGCCGCGCCTCCCAGGGCGTCATGACGATGGCGCCCGAGGATTCGGTCAGGCCATAGAGGTTCATGAGGCACGCATTGCGCAGTTTCTCGCCGAGCCGAAGCAGGAGGGTCTCGTCCACGTTCGAGCCGCCAGTGAATATCAGGCGGACACGATCGAGATCAAGCTCATCGACCCGGGGATTCATCATCAGCAGCGTCAGCATGGTGGGAACGCCGCTGATCACCGTTGGCGGATTGCGTGACATCATCTCAAGCACCGTATCGGCCTTGAACACGGGCACCAATTCGCAGCACCCTCCTCCGATGAGGAAAGTGAGAATCCCGCATGTGATTCCGCCGACGTGGTTCAACGGGTTGGCGAGCTGGATCAGGTCGTCCGGGTTCGCACGGATATGGCGCGCCTGCGCATGGGCCGACAGAAGGGCCGAACGATGAGACAAACCCGCCCCCTTCGGCATCCCGGTGGTGCCCGACGTGTAGATGATCATCAGGAGGTCGTCCGTCGACACCGACACCGACGGCGTCGACGCGGCCTGCTCCTCGCGCGTGTCCATGTCAGCCGGGAACCCGGTCGCCCCCGGTTCCCCGGGCGCACCGAGGTAGAGATGGTGACGCAGATGCGGCAGCTTGTCCTGGCGGCCTGCAAAGTACGCGTTGTAGTTGAAATCGCCGTACTCGGGCAGCGAGATCACCGCCTTTGCCATGCTGTCCCCAAGCATGTAATCCAGTTCGGTTTCCCGGTAACGGACGTTCAGCCCGACGATCACGGCGCCTATCCTCGCCGCGGCGAAGAACGCGATCACCCATTCGATCTGGTTCAGCGCGATGACGGCGATACGATCGCCCTTGCCGATCCCCAGACCGGCGAGGCGGCCGGAAAACGCAGCGGCAGCCGCCTCAATTTCACGGAATGCATACCGTTTTCCTTCGTAGATGTAAGCGGTCCTGTCGCCGTGGCGTGCGGTCGCAGTGGACAGCAGTTCCCCTACCGTGCCTGCTGCGAGAGGAGTGATTTCCATGCTCGTCTTCCTGTTCATCGATATCTCGGTTATGAGGATGGCCGCAATGGAAACGGCGAAGCTCGTGTCCGGTTTCGCCGCTTTCAACCATCAGCCATCTGTGCGTGAAAACGCCGCTTCCGTTTCCGGAAGCGGCGCGGTTGGGTTGATGCCTTAGTTGGCGTGCGCGGCCGTTTCGATCAGGTCGCTGACCGAACGCCACTTGCCCTCCATAATCTGAACCACACGAATCTTCTTGACCGCCAGCCGGTCATTCTTCGTTACAACGAAGCCGGGGTTGCCGAGATTGTCGGGCTCAAGCCTGGTCGCTTCCATGGCGGCATTGAAAGTCTCGGCAGTCAGATTCTTTCCGGCTTTGGCCGCAATCTTTGCAAAGGCGTCGATTGTGTAATTTCCATACATGGAGTAAAGACCGGGAGATTCGCCAAATCGCTTCATGTATGCGGCGGCATAGTCGCGCACCGCGGGATTGGGATCGTCGGTGTAGGGTAACTGGATAAATGTCGAAGCGTAGATTCCGTCCATTGGCCTGCCACCCAGCGCCGGTACCTGTTGCGAATAGCCGGCTGCCGTCGCGAGAATCGTCGGATTGAAACCGATCTTCTTTGCTTCGGAGACTGAGCCGACCAGTTCGCGCAAAGTCGCGCCGATGACGACGAGATCGCAGTCCGCCGCCTTCAGCTTCGCCATCTGAGAGGAAAAGTCCGTTGCGCCGCGTTTGTAAGACGCCTTCTCTGCGACCGTTTTCCCGGCCGATTTCAATTGCAGTTCAACGCCGGCGAGCACATCCTGCCCAAAATCGTCATCCTGGTACAAGACGCCAATCTTTTTGTAGTCCTTCTTGCCGAGCAAATACTTCAGTGAAGTGATCGTCATGGAACGGTAGGATGGCGCCAGCCCAACCTTGTACGGGTTTGGCGGATCGTAGAATTCCTTTGAAGCGCCCTGGGGAAGGAAATTGAATACCTTGTTCTCGATCAGGAACGGCAAAACAGCCATGTTCGGGGCGGTTCCGAGATGTCCGAGAACGGCGAAAACCTTTTCGCTTGTAACCAGCTTTTGCGCGGCAAGGACCGCCTTCTTCGGATCATAGCCATTGTCTTCCACGACCAGCCGCAGCTTCCGGCCATTGATCCCGCCCTGGGCGTTGATCTCGTCCACCTTCATCTGCATCCCGTTGCGTCCCTCCTTGCCATACTGTGCAACCGGACCGGACAAATCCGTGATCACGCCGAGGACAATTTCCTTGTCCGTTACCCCTTGTACCTGCGCCTGCACCTGCGCCATTGCGCCAAATGCGCAGGCGAGTGCGGCGATGCTGGTCTTCCAACCCATGCTCGTCTCCTTGAAAAAAGTTTCTTTCATCAGTGCGAAGGGGGCAGTGATGCCCCCCTTCTACTACGGATTGCTTAGAACAGATGATTGACGCCGACAGAGATCCCGGTCTGGCCGGTCTGCGCCGGCGATGCAACGAGGCTGCCTCGGAACTTGGAACGGTCGACTTCAGCGTAGAGGCTGGTACGCTTGGACAGCGAGTAGTAGCCGGCGAGGATATACAGGTCTCGCTTGCCCGACACTCCAGCGGTTTCCGTCTTGTTCTGGTAATACGCACCGCTGACGCTGACGACGGGCGAAATGGCATAGCTCAGACCACCCCAGGCAAACTTGCTGGTCGTGTCGACAGTGGCAGTTTCCTGCTCTTCGTCGGCATAGCCGACGGCAGCACGCAGGCCGCCTGCGGTATAGGCGCCGCCGACGGTGAAATGCTTGTTGTCGCGGAACGCGCCGCCGACCAGCGGCTTGCGCTGGGTATAGGCGCCGCCGAAGGCAATCGCGCCGCTTGAATAGCTGGCGCCGATCGCCTTGGCCGATGCGCCGGAGATAGTGCCGGCCTGTTCGCCCAGGGCGTATTCCGCGCGCACCGTCACCGGACCGAAGGCACCGTTGTACTGGATGTCGTTGTTGTAACGCACGCCTGCCGACGCCGGGACGGCATACGTGAGTGTCGGGAAGCGATACGAGATCGGCTCGTACACCCCAATGGTCTTGAACGCCACCGTGTACTGGCGGCCGAGGTCGAGGCTCCCGAAGGGACTGCCGAGACCAACCGCGGCAGTACGATTGAACAGGGTGTTGGCTGCGTCGAGCGCGCCGGTGCCGGAATTGAAGCCGCTCTCCAGCGTGAAGTGGGCATTGTAGCCGGCGCCCAGGTCTTCCACGCCTTTGAAGCCGACGCGGTTCGACATTGATGTGCCCGTCGAACCCATGGTCAAGCGGTCGTTGCCGGCCGCGTCCACATTGGTCAAGTTGCGTACACCGGCATCGAAAGAACCGTAGATGGTGATCGCAGACTGCGCTGAGGCGTAACCGAAAGTGCCCAGAAGTGCAAGGGCGAGAAGTGTTTTTTTCATTGTCCAACTCTCCTGATTGAATGGTGGTATTGCTGCGGGCGGCACCTTGTTGGCAGTGCTCGCCTGTCCTGCATGTGCCGTGCGAAGCGCATGACGAGAACCCGGTACGGGAACCGCGAATTCACTGCGACAATGGCCTCGCCTCATCTGGCAAGCGTCTCCTCAAGGGTAGCGTGATTCGGTTCCGGGAAATTCGAAGAGAACCAGGCAAGGCGCGGTTTCGCGCGCGCCCGGACCTTATCGTTGTGCACAACTTACGCGGCGCCGCCGGCACTGTCTTGCGCAAACTGGCTAAGACGAATTGCTACCCGGACTTCTGCTGGTAGCGGCGCATGCCGTCTAACCAGCGGTCGTAATCGTTGACTTTCCGGTGCATGTATTTGAGCACTTCCGGATGGGTGAGGATGAGGAAGCGTTCCTCATCCAACCCCTTCACTACGGCGTCGGCGGCCGTCTCCGGCGTGACCGCATTCGCCAGCAAGTCGGCCTGATCGGTCTCGCTTACCGAGTCGAGCAGCATGTTGGTACGCACGCCCATCGGGCAGAAGCAGCTTACCTTGATGCCATTTCCGCCATAGGTAATCGCGAGCCATTCCGAAAAGGCGACCGAACCGTGCTTGGTCACGGCATAGGAAGGGTCCGAGATGGAAAGCAGGCCGGCCGCCGATGCGGTTTGCAGCAGGTAGCCTTCGCCGCGTTCGAGCATGTGCGGAACGACGGCTCGTGCTGCGTAAACCTGCGACATCACATTCACAGACCAAGCCTTTTCCCATCCCGCGTCAGGCGTGTCGATGCCAAGTCCAAGCGACACGCCGGCATTCGAGCAGAACAGGTCGATTTTTCCGAACAGCGCGATTGTGTCGAGGACCAGTTTCTTGACGTCTCCCTCGACGGCGACATTCACGGCGACGCCGTGCCCGCCGACTTCCTGCGCCACACGCATTGCCGCACTACCATCCAGATCGGCGACGACAACAGCACGTGCACCTTCCGCTGCGAAGCGGCGTGCCATGGCTGCGCCAATGCCATTGCCGCCACCCGTCACCACGACCACCTTGCCGGTTACCCTCATTGCAGCTCCTGAGTTAGGTTTGCCGTGGTACATCCACGGCAACGTCAGGAAAAATGTAATGCGAACGTGACGACAGAACTTGCGTCAATTGGCTGCGGGTGAAAGAAATCCATATTTGGCTGCAATCGCATTCCCGGCACGACTCACGGCCTTGCGGCCGAGGTGCTGCGAAATGAACTGGCCGGCATCGACGACCTTGTCGAGGTCGATGCCGGTATCGACGCCAAGGCCGTTCATCATGTACAGCACGTCTTCCGTCGACACATTACCCGTCGCGCCCTTCGCGTACGGGCAGCCACCGAGACCGGCCGCCGAC
>Ga0196972_1000372_pt1 | contig 25474 bp, 20 predicted proteins | sample S1v_2013CmetaG_FD_148618 | JGI IMG/M metagenome (GOLD analysis project Ga0196972, IMG submission 148618) | Soil microbial communities from Anza Borrego desert, Southern California, United States - S1+v_20-13C | ecosystem: Environmental > Terrestrial > Soil > Desert | place: USA: California...
GAGATTGCCCCGAACCCCGACGAGGCCGCAGGCATCATCGTTAAATCTTTGTTTGCCGAGCTCAACAATGAAGAGCTGGTGGAGGTGCTCGAGTCCGGCATGCAGAAATTCCGGTTGATTGCCGGCGGGGAGCAGGAGTATTGGGCAAATTACCGCGAGGACCTGGATAAGGCGGTAATCGCACTGGTCGTTGCGGGAACAGAAGAGGGTACAGAGTATGACAAGGATGACCTGTTCCCCATCATCGGAGCGCTGCTGACCATGTTGTGCGAGGCGTTTGAAAGCGAATAACAGTGTGAACCGGGCGGCGGAAGACCGCCGTACGGGTGATAGAATTCAAGACCAACATTGACATCGAGCAGAGGATAAAACCATGAGTGAATCTAAATTACGCTGGGGTATCCTTGGCGCAGCCCGCGTCAATGAACGTTTTTTGCCAGCCATCGCCAATGGCGCAGCCAATTCTGAATTGGTTGCAATTGCCAGCCGCCGTCCTGGCGCCGCAGCAGAGACCCTGCAGAAGTACGCACCGGGCTTGCAGGGCGTAAAGGTGCACGACACGCTGGAAGCATTACTGGCGGATGTCAATGTGCAGGCTGTGTATGTTCCCCTGGCGAATGAGGAGCACGGCGAGTGGGTGCTGCGCGCCATCGAGCATGGCAAGCACGTGCTGTGCGAAAAACCAATGGCAATCAAGGTCAGCGATATTGAAGCCATTGAGGCAGCTGCCGCCAGAAAGAATGTCATCGTCATGGAAGGCTTCATGTACCGCTTCCATCCCCAATTTTCGCGGGTGCATGAAATCCTGAATACGGGCGTGATTGGGGATATACGTTTCGTGCGTGCCAGCTACTCCTTCCTGATGCGGCCAGCGCGCATGTACCGCATCAACAGGAATACTCAGCAAGGCGGCGGTGCCATGTGGGATATCGGCCCCTACGCCATCCATTCGCTGCGCATGTGTTTCGGCAGCGAGCCTGTGGCAGTGACTGCAATGGCCAAATACGTGGAAAGCGGGGCAGACGTATCCAACAGTGGTGTTTTCGATTTCGGCGATGGCAGGCACGGCCAGTTCGACATGAGTTTTGAGATTTCACGCCGCTCCGAATACATCATCACTGGGAACAAGGGTGGCCTCAAATGCCATACCGTTTGGCAATTACCGGGCGATGTACCAGTTATTTCCTGGTGGACGGACGATGGGCGCTACTGGGAAGAAAAGCTGGTACCAGCGAACCACTTCAATCTCGAGATCGAGCATTTCAGCGATTGTGTGCTCAACGGCAAGCAGCCTCTATTGTCGCTAGCAGATGCCAAAGGCAATTGCCGTGCGATTAATGCGGCTTTGCAATCTGCAGCTGAAGGCCGTCAGATCCGTTTGAGCGACTTGTAAAAAATCCTGGCCGGCGGATTGCCCGGCCAGGATCAGGGGGGATTGCGTTGTTCGCGGCCTACCTGTGCAACCAGACACGCATGAGTGACAGCAGTTGCGCCACATCTACTGGCTTAGTGATGTAATCCGAAGCGCCAGCTGCGATGCACTTGTCGCGGTCACCCTTCATCGCCTTGGCTGTCAGCGTGATGATAGGCAGTGTCTTGAAGCGAGAAATCTTGCGGATTGCACGCATGGTGTCGTAACCATCCATTTCCGGCATCATGATGTCCATCAGCACAATTTCCACATCCGGATTTTTCTCTAGCACCTGAATGCCGCTCTTGCCATTTTCGGCATGCAGCACTTCCATCTCCTGCCGTTCCAGCACGGAGCTCAAGGCAAAGATATTGCGCAAATCGTCATCGACAATAAGGACCTTTTTGCCAGCCAGCGTGTTATCCATGGCGTGTATTTCCTCCAGCATGCGACGTGAGGTGTCTGACATATTGGCTGGCAGACGGTGCAGGAACAGTGCCGTTTCGTGGATCAGGCGTTCCGGGGAGCGGGCGTCCTTGAGGACAATGGTCTTGGCAATCAGCTTGAGTCGCGTGGTTTCCTTCCTGGTAAGTTCCTTAGCGGTGTAAATCACAATCGGAAGTTCCGACAGCATAGTGTTCTTGCTGATGATGTCTATGAGGTCAAAGCCGCTGATGTCGGGTAGGCTGAGATCCAGCACCATGCAATCAAAGTGCTTATCTTCCAAAGCGGCGAGCGCTTCATGGCCGGAAGCAGTTAATGTGATATCCACATCCCGATCGCCGATGAGCTGCACAATAGACTGGCGCTGGGAGTCATCATCCTCTACGACTAGCAGGTTGCGCTTGCCGCGAATCAGGAACTGCTGAATGAAGGAGAATTCCTCATTGAGCCGTTCGGCACTGACTGGCTTCTGCAGGAAGGAGATTGCTCCTTGACGCAGAGCCAATTCACGTTCAGCTCGGCGGGATAACACATGCACGGGAATATGCCGCGTGCCTGGGTCGCGTTTCAGGAGGTTGAGCACTTCAAAGCCATCCTGCTCCTGGAAGTCAATATCGAGCAGAATGGCGGTGGGTAAATAATCACGCGCGAGCGAGAGTGCAGAGTCGCCCTGGTATGTCACGATACCCTTGAAATGCCGTTCCCTGCTGTATTCAAGGAGGGCATTGGCATATTCGGGATCGGGCTCCACAATCAGGATAGCAGGATCGCCACTCGCCACACGTGTTCTGTCATCGTTATCTTCGCCCGAATCATCGCTAATGATTTCGATTTCATCGCTCTTTTCCCGGGTATACACGACATCGCTGTGTATCACAGGCGGAATCAATGCCGGTTGCTGCAGGTTATAAGTGACGAAATCATGGCTGTTATAGGGCAGGAACAGGGTAAACGTACTGCCTTCGCCTACCCGGCTGGCAACACGAATTTCACCACCTAACAAACGAGCGAGTTCGCGGCTAATGGAAAGGCCGAGGCCAGTGCCGCCATATTTGCGGGCGGTACTGCCGTCTGCTTGTTGGAAGGCTTCAAAGATGAGCTGCAGTTTGTCCGCGGGGATACCCACGCCCGTGTCGGAGACCGAGAAGGCGACCACGGCATCAGCATGCGACAAGTTCGGGTGGTCAAGGCTCCAGCCGCTTTCCACCATGCCTATTCTCAGGGCAACACCACCGTGGGAGGTGAATTTGAAGGCGTTGGATAGCAGGTTCTTGAGAATCTGCTGCAGGCGCGTGGTGTCGACCATCAGGGAAACAGGGGTGTTTTCCATCAGATCGACCGTGAATTGCAGGCTCTTGATCTCTGCCATGTGGCGGAAGGTGCGCTCTACATAATTGCGCAAAGTTTCAAACCGGTATTCACTGACTTCCAATGTCACCGTGCCGGACTCGATCTTGGACAGATCGAGAATATCGTTGATCAGCGTCAGCAAGTCGCTACCCGAGCCGTAGATGGTCTTGGCATATTCCACCTGGCTTTCGCTCAGGTTGCCATCAGGGTTGTCACTGAGCTGCTGGGCGAGAATCAGCAGGCTGTTGAGCGGTGTGCGCAGTTCATGCGACATATTGGCCAAGAACTCCGACTTGTATTTTGAAGAAAGGGCAAGTTGCGTGGCTTTTTCTTCCAGTGCCATTTTCGCCTGTTCCACTTCGGTATTCTTGCGCTCAACCTCGATGTTCTGCTCGGACAGCAGACGCGCCTTTTCGGCAAGCTCCTGGTTGGTTTGCTGCAGTTCCTGCGCCAGTGACTGCGATTGGGCCAGCAGGCTTTCGGTCCGGCTGTTAGCTTCAATGGTATTGAGCACTACGCCAATCGATTCCATGAGCTGGTCAAGGAAGGATAGGTGGGTTTCGGTGAATTTTTCAAGCGAGGCGATTTCAATCACCGCCTTTACTTCCTGCTCGAACAGGATAGGCAGCACCACGATGTTGGCCGGGGAAGCGGCGCCCATGCCGGAGGACACCTGGATGTAATCCTTGGGCACGTCAGCCAGCAGGATACGTTTTTTCTCGATAGCGCATTGCCCCACCAAACCCTCGCCCGGCTGGAAGGAAGTACCGAACTTGTTGAGCTGGCGGAAGCCGTAACTTGCGATCATGCGCAGCCGGCCATCTGCAGCATTCATCATGTAGAACATGCCGTGATGGGCAAACACCAGTGGCGCCAGTTCGGACAGGATCAGTGAGGTCACAGCCTGCAGGTCGCGCTGGCCTTGGAGCAATCGAGTAAACCGCGCCAGGTTGGTTTTCAGCCAGTCCTGCTGCGCGTTCTTCTGCGTGGTTTCCTTGAGGTTGCGGATCATCTCGTTGATGTTGTCCTTGAGATAGGACACTTCGCCCTTGGCTTCCACCTGGATGGAGCGCGAAAGGTCACCACGTGTCACCGCAGTCGCCACTTCGGCAATCGCACGCACCTGATTGGTCAGGTTGGCGGCGAGCTGGTTAACGTTCTCAGTCAAGTCTTTCCAGGTACCAGCTGCACCCGGCACACTGGCCTGGCCGCCCAGCTTACCTTCCACACCTACCTCGCGGGCTACGGTAGTTGCCTGGTCGGCGAACACAGCCAGGGTATCGATCATCTCGTTAATTGTGTTGGCCAGCGCGGCAATTTCACCACGGGCTGCCACGGTCAGTTTCTTCTTGAGGTCACCCTGGGCAACAGCACTCACCACACCGGCGATACCGCGCACCTGTGCCGTGAGGTTAGCCGCCATGAAGTTCACGTTGTCGGTCAAGTCCTTCCAGGTACCAGCAGCGCCCGGCACGTTGGCCTGGCCGCCCAGCTTACCTTCAGTACCTACTTCACGGGCGACCCGCGTTACTTCAGAAGCAAAGGAGGAGAGCTGGTCCACCATGACGTTGATGGTGTCTTTCAGTTCGAGAATTTCGCCCTTTACGTCCACGGTAATCTTCTTTGACAGGTCGCCCCGCGCCACAGCGGTGGTCACTGCCGCGATGTTCCGCACCTGAGAAGTCAGGTTGGACGCCATGAAGTTCACGTTGTCGGTCAAGTCCTTCCACGTACCGGCAACACCAGGTACGTGAGCTTGGCCACCCAGCCGTCCTTCGGTACCGACCTCACGTGCCACGCGCGTTACTTCAGAAGCGAATGACCGCAGCTGGTCCACCATGGTGTTGATGGTGTTCTTGAGCTCGAAGATTTCGCCTTTTACGTCCACCGTAATCTTCTTCGAAAGGTCACCGTTGGCCACCGCGGTCGTCACGTCTGCAATATTACGCACCTGGGCCGTGAGGTTACCTGCCATGAAGTTCACATTATCGGTGAGATCCTTCCAGGTACCGGCAACACCCGGCACGTTAGCCTGGCCGCCCAGCTTACCTTCGGTACCTACTTCACGCGCGACACGGGTTACTTCCGAGGCGAAGGAGGAGAGCTGGTCCACCATCACGTTGATGGTGTCTTTGAGTTCGAGAATTTCGCCCTTCACGTCCACAGTAATCTTCTTTGACAAGTCGCCGTTTGCCACAGCGGTCGTCACGTCGGCAATGTTACGCACCTGTGCCGTGAGGTTACCTGCCATGAAGTTCACGTTATCGGTCAAGTCCTTCCAAGTACCACCTACGCCTGGCACGTTGGCCTGGCCGCCCAGCTTACCTTCGGTACCCACTTCACGCGCCACGCGGGTTACTTCGGAAGCGAAGGAGGAGAGCTGGTCCACCATGACGTTGATGGTGTCTTTCAGTTCGAGAATTTCCCCCTTTACGTCAACGGTAATCTTCTTGGACAGGTTGCCGTTTGCCACGGCCGTTGTCACTTCAGCGATGTTCCGAACCTGCGCGGTCAGGTTGGAGGCCATGGAGTTTACGTTGTCGGTCAAGTCTTTCCACGTACCGGCAACGCCCGACACGTTCGCCTGACCGCCCAATTTACCTTCGGTACCGACTTCACGGGCTACACGGGTTACTTCAGAGGCGAAGGAGGAGAGCTGGTCCACCATGGTATTGATGGTGTCTTTCAGTTCGAGAATTTCGCCCTTCACGTCCACGGTAATCTTCTTGGACAGGTTGCCGTTTGCCACGGCTGTTGTCACTTCAGCGATGTTCCGAACCTGCGACGTGAGGTTCGATGCCATCGAATTCACGTTGTCGGTCAAGTCCTTCCACGTACCGGCAACACCCGACACGTTCGCCTGACCACCCAGCTTACCTTCGGTACCTACTTCACGCGCTACACGGGTTACTTCTGAAGCGAAGGAGGAGAGCTGGTCCACCATGGTGTTAATGGTATCTTTCAGTTCGAGAATTTCGCCCTTTACGTCTACCGTGATCTTCTTGGACAGGTTGCCGTTTGCCACGGCCGTTGTCACTTCAGCGATGTTTCGAACCTGCGCGGTCAGGTTGGAGGCCATGAAGTTTACGTTGTCTGTCAGGTCTTTCCAGGTGCCGGCAACGCCTGGTACGTGTGCCTGGCCGCCCAGCTTACCTTCGGTACCGACTTCACGTGCCACACGGGTAACTTCTGAAGCGAAGGACCTCAATTGGTCCACCATGGTGTTGAAAGTATCCTTGAGCTGGAGGATTTCGCCGCGTACGTCCACGGTAATCTTCTTGGAAAGGTCGCCGTTCGCAACGGCCGTCGTCACTTCGGCAATATTACGGACCTGGGAAGTCAGGTTACCTGCCATCGAGTTCACGGAGTCAGTCAGGTCCTTCCAAGTACCGGCAACGCCCTTGACCTGCGCCTGTCCGCCCAACTTACCCTCGGTACCTACTTCACGGGCTACACGGGTTACTTCAGAAGCGAAGGAGGAGAGCTGGTCCACCATGGTGTTTGCGGTAAGCGCGGAGCGCAGGAACTGGCCCTTGAGTGGGCGGCCATCGACCTCCAGTGCCATGGTTTGCGAGAGGTCGCCCTTGGCAACAGCACCAATCACGCGCGCCATTTCGGTGGTCGGACGTACTAAGTCGTCAATCAGGGTGTTAACGGATTTCACCATCGTGCCCCAGCCACCGGTGCCACGGGTCATCAAGGCACGCTCTGTGAGGCGGCCCTCCCGGCCTACAACGCGGCTGACGCCGGAGATGCTTTCCTCAATGAGCTGATTGGTTTCAACGATATCATTGAAGGTATCGGCAATCTTGCCGGCCATGCCCGTCCAGTCAGAGGGAAGACGAGTCGAAAAGTCCCCTTTTTTCAATGCCACTAGCGCCGCAAGCAGCTGCTGTTCGTCTACCTGATTAGTCTTACCTACCCGCATGTCCATGTGTTATTCCTTACAGATCATCACTACAGGTTGTTCTGAGATTTTTAATTATTGTTTACGGCAAAATTTTCGGGTATTGCAAATTCTTCCCACTGTTGGCAAAAATCTTCAAACGCCAAAGGTCTTCCACACAGAAAACCCTGGTATTCGTCGCAGGCCAGGCTTTCAAGTACGAACAGCTGTTTCTCTGTTTCAACGCCTTCTGCCACAACCTTCAGGCTCAGCGCATGCGCCATATGAATAATGGCTTTCACGATGGCTTTGTCATTAGCGTTGGTTGCAAGCTCCCTAATGAATGACTGGTCGATTTTCAGGATATCGATGGGCAATGCCTTGAGTACGGAAAGCGAGGAGTAGCCCGTACCGAAATCATCGATAGCAATGGTAATACCGCTGTCGCTGATTTCTTGCAGGATGCCGCTGGTGCGTTCCAGGTCACGGATAAGCAGTGATTCCGTTATTTCCAGCTGCAAACAGGAGGATGGGATATTGTAAAGGGAGAGGAACTTGTGAATGGTGTAGGGTAAATCGCCGTGCAACTGCGGGGAGGCGATATTGACGGCAATGGGCACTACGGATTCCGGTGCCGTATCCAACCACTCCCGGGCCTGCTTGCAGGCTGCTTCGATCACCCATTCACCGATGGGGATGATCAGGCCGTTGTCGCAGGCGGCGTGAACGAAATCCTCACCGCTAACGATGCCTAACTCTGGATGACGCCAGCGCAGCAGGGCTTCGACACCAATAATGCGCCGACTGGCAAATTCCACTTTTGGCTGGTAATAGAGCTCGAATTCGTCATTTTCCAACGCTTTCTGCAGTTCATGCTCAAGGCGTAAGCGCTCTTGCAGCGGTGCATTGAAATCCTCATGGAAAAACTGGATGGTTCCACGCTGCTGCTTGGCGTGATACATCGCCAAGTCGGCATTGCGCATGAGAACCTGCGGTGTGTCCCCATCCTCCGGGAACAAGCTGATGCCAATGCTGACGGAAGTCTTGATTTTATGGACGCCCACCTGGAAGCTCGGGGAGGTGGCTTCGGCAATCTTTTTGGCGACGCGTCCTGCATCGGCATAGGTGGTCATGCCCTGCATGAGTACGACGAATTCGTCGCCACCGAGCCGCGCCACAACGTCCGACTCACGCACGGAAGCATTGATGCGAGCGGCGATTTGTTGCAACAGACCGTCTCCAACGTCATGGCCCAGCGTGTCATTGATGCTCTTGAACCTGTCCATGTCCAGGAACATGAGAGCAATCTGCTCTTTGCTGCGTTTGGCATGCTTGATGGATTCTTCCAGCCGCTCGATAAGTGAACGGCGATTGTAGAGCCCGGTCAGCGGATCCTTGATGGCCAGCTCGTGTGCCCGTTGCTCAGCCTTTCTGCGGACCGAGATTTCTGCTTCCAGCGCTTTATTGTTGCGCTTGAGCTCGCGCATCTGTTTGACTTGCAAGTTCTTGTTAAGCTCGGCCAGCTCATGGGTTTTGTTTTCCAGCTCCATGTTCTTCTTGGCGAGCTCGACGAATACTTCGACCTTGCTTTTGAGTATCTTGGGGATGATGGGCGTAATCAGGTAATCCACGGCACCCAGTTCATAACCCTTGAGCCGGTTCATCTCGTCGGCGAAATGCGCGGTCACGAAGATGATAGGCGTAGCCGAGGAGCGCGGGTGGGAATGGATAATCTCTGCCGTCTCGAACCCATCCATGCCGGGCATGCTGACGTCCAGCACAATGACGGCAAACTGATCATTGAGCAGGTGCCGCAAGGCATCTTCACCCGAATTTGCAGTCACCACGCTGTAGCCCGTCTCGACTTCATTCTGCATGAGCAGGGCTTCCAGCGCGATCAGGCTGGCGTGATGGTCATTCACGAGCAAGACTTTGGGATTAATCATTTGGAACCTGGAACGGTTGAACGATTAAGTGTAATCCCTGCTCGATATTTGGGATAGCTCTAAGCCAAGGACCAGTGCTGAATTTCTTGCTTGATTCGGGTATAACAGCCGCAAGCGCGATCTTCAATGCTGCGACGATCGTGAATGCCAATGTAGTCGTTACCCAGATCAATCAAACCAATGCTGCGCAGCCTGTCTGTGGTTTCCTGCACGCTCTGCAGGGTCAGGCCCAACTTGTTGGCAATCATCTTTTGCGTCGTTTGCAGTTCCATGGAAGGCAGGCGGTCAAGGCTCTGCAACAGCCAGCGACAGAGCTGCTGTTCGATGGAATGCGAGCGGCGGCAGCCGGTGCTGTGTTTCATCTGCGTGATCAGAATCTGGCTGTAGCGCAACAGGAGCTGTTGCAGTGGAGTATGCAGCTGATATTTCTTGTTCAATGTGTCAGTGCTCAGACGATACGCATATCCTGAGCTGATGACTTCGGTTTTATTGAATGCTGATGCGCCGAGAAAGCTCAGTGAAATACCGACAGCACCTTCGTTGCCGGTGGTTGCGACCTGTACACTATTCGGGCCCTGGCCCTGATACATGCCTGCGACACAATCAAGCGGGAAATGCAGGAATTCCGCAGGCTTCTTGCTGGTGGAAAGCGATGAGCCTTCATCCAGCGATACAAGCTCAAGTTCGGGCATCAGGCTATCAAATTCTTCGGGCTGTAGCGCGGATAGCAGGCTGTTCGATTTGAGTTCAGGCGTATTCGACATTTATCTTCCTTAGTATTAGATGGACCTGTTAATAACTTTTGCCGCCGGCATGACTGAAAAGCCGGTCGCTCTCTTTTTTGAAGACCTGATAGCACTCGCATACGCCGTCTTCTAGCGCTACGCGGTCAAGGATCTGCATATGGCCGCGTGAATAATGAATGGCATTTGCCGTTTGAAACCGGCGTGCTGCCTGGGTGATGCCTTCCCGACGTACGCCGAGAATATTGGAAATCTGTTCGTGGGTAATATCCAGATTCATGTGGTTCAGGCGGTCCAGGCTCAGGAGCAGCCAACGGCAGAATTGCTGGTCAATCGAATGATGTCTATTGCAGACCGCGGTTAAACCCATCTGGGTGATCAGCAATTGGGTATACAGCAAAATCGCATGCTGGAAAGCATCTTCCTGCATGAATTTCTTGATCACGGTGGCTTTAACCCGGTAGGCAAAGCCCGACGTCTGTACGGCGGTATGCATCATGTTGCTTTCCGCACCCATGGCAATCACGACGCCGACAAAACCGTCGTTGCCTGTCATGGCAATTTGGGAAGACTTGCCATTCTCTGTGTCATAGAGAATGGAAACGATGCAGGTGATGGGAAAATAGGCGTAGGTACGAACGTCGCCAGGCCCGTATAAGGTGGTGCCGGAAGGCAGTTCCATGAGTTCGAGTTCGGGTTCCAGGCGTTCATAGAGTTCGTCCGGCAGCAGGGCTAACAGCTGGTTCTGCCGGGGGCTATGAAGAGGGGAGGGCTGAAGGTTCGAACTCAAGTGTCGTACATATTCATGAGTGAAATTAAGCATAGTTATGAGTCTCTTCATGGCTAGCCAATGAGGAAGTTGCGTCACGCACGACGATCAAGCTTATCACGCGAGGACAGGCGAACGCCTGTGTCCCTGGAATCTTTTCTATGATGATCATATTACCCCGCACCCCAGTTTTTCTGAACTTATCATGTGGCATGAGTAAGTGAATTATTATTTTGTTAAGTGGATTTAAGAGTAATGGCCCATATATGTATGTGCGGTATCCCACATAATAAATTCGGGCGCCTGCTTATCATTTGCGAGTAAATTTATTGTAATCAAACACATAGCAAAAAAAGCTTGTTCACGCCAGCATACTCTGGTAAATGTAATAACAAGATAAATACAACGATTCAAATGTTTTCCGACGAGCTCCGCCGTTTTATATTAAGAATTCCTTCCATTCCGTTTCTTGAAGCGCTGTTATTGCTGCGCAGCGCGCCTTCAGAAACCTGGGATGCGGAAATGGTCGCAAGACGTCTCTACATCAATTCCCAGCAGGCGATCGATCTGCTCAAAGGTCTGGCTGCTGCCCATCTCTGTACCGAAGTTAAACGTAATCCCGACCGTTTCATCTACAAGCCAGAATCGGACGAGCTGCGCACACTCATTGATGAGCTCGCGGATGAATATGCACATAATCTCATCGAGGTGACCAATGTGATCCACGCAAATTCAAACAAGGATCAGAAAATTCATTTGCTGGCCGACGCCTTTGTCTGGCGGAAGGAGGGCTAATGGGCAACATTGTCTATGCGTCATGTGCCTTGACTTCCTTACTTTGCGCCTGGCTGCTGTTCCGTGCATTTTATCAATCACGCTATAAGTTATTGTTCTGGAGTGGACTATGCTTTGCCGGCCTTGCGCTCAGCAACCTGGTGCTAGTCCTGGATAAAGTCGTTTATCCTGACGTGGATTTCGGCAATTACAGACTGATCATTGCATTACTGGCCCTTTTGCCACTGCTATACGGCCTTATTTTCGAGGAATAAACATGATGGATGGTTTTCTGGTTGGAGGCATTGCAGCGTTGTCGCTGGTCATCAGTATGTTTTTCTTCCGTTTCTGGCGTAAGACGGGTGACCGTTTCTTCCTGTTCTTCGCGCTTTCCTTCCTGATCGAAGCGGGTAATCGTGCCTTGATGGCAAGCATTCCAGGCTGGCTGGAAAATTCGCCTTCCTACTACATGGTCAGGCTGCTCGCATATACCCTGATCATTGTTGCCATACTCGACAAGAACCGCAAAAAAGGGCCGGTGACCGGTAGCTAATGCACGCCGCAGAAGATGCAGGCTCGGCATATCTGGCTGCGCTGGATGAGGATTGGGCGCGGCTGATCAGCAGTGTAGGGCCCTGCAATCTCAAATTACACACACAGCGTGAACCATATGAAGCGCTCGTTCGCGCAATAGCGTATCAGCAGTTGCACGGTCGGGCAGCGGAAGCCATCCTCGGTAGGCTGATCGCTAACTACCCCGATGTCACTTTTCCCAAACCGCAGCAGATACTGGCCACAGATGACGAAGTACTGCGCGCTTGCGGCTTTTCTGCTGCCAAAATTCGCGCCATCAAGGGTATTGCAAGCGGTGCTTTGGAAGGCGTGGTGCCTACAGCTGCGGTTGCCCAGACGATGAATGACGAAGAGCTGATCAGGCAGCTGGTGGCATTGCGCGGAGTAGGGCAATGGACAGTAGAAATGCTGCTTATCTTTACCCTGGGTCGACCTGACGTATTACCCATGGATGACTTTGGCGTGAGGGAAGGCTGGCGCAAGCTCAAGGGTCTCCCAGTACAGCCCAAGCCTCGCGAATTGGCTGAGCTCGGGAAAGCCTGGAGTCCTTTCAGGTCGACGGCCGCCTGGTACTTGTGGCAGGCCGCAGGCCAAGCTGCTGATCTATAAAGTGCCTGATCCTTGCAATGTGGGCTACCCGCTGGTCAATTCCATTCCTAGGACTACAATAAGCTCGACATTGTCTTATCGAAGGAGGCCGTGATGCAGAAAACGCAACCTCATATTCCCAACCGGCGAACCAATACCGAGATTGAAGACGCTGTGCGTGAAGGTACATCTGCCGCAAGCCTGGGTGAATATACAGAAACGTTGAATACACTCTCGCGACGAGGCGTGCCGAAAGCGGTCATTGAGCGAATTTTTGTCTATCGTCAATGCTGTCGCTCAAGCGATAAATCTCCCACCAAGTAATACGGTTTTCAAACCAAGCAGTACGGCCTAGCTGGGTGATGAGTTGTCACTCATTTGGCGTGCATGACTTGTCTTGCCTGATTACTCTGTGTGCTCCAGATGATGCCTGATTTGATTCAAAATGTAGTCGGTCGTCACTGGCATCGTTTTGCTGATGTAGAGCAATGACGCCTGCGCGTTCGGCATGATGGTCGTCGGATGTGGGAATTTGCCAATGCTGCTCATCATGCCACTCAATGAGACTCCCATGACATTCTCGCTGGCCTTGCTCACGGCCTTCTCCAATCGGTCAAAATCCTGGGAAGGAATGAAATGGGTATGCGTGGAACACAGGCACTCGATATCACCATCATAAGCAGCGGGATTGAGGTTGTCCATGTAATAGGCGCACAGCAGTGAGAAAGAAAAGCGTTGGATGAGCTCGTTCCAGTACCCCTCCAGCATTTTTGCGGCATGCTTGTTACCCGCCTGCCAAAGGATGTTCACCATTTCTCCATAAGCACGAACACTCTTATATTTCCTGCCCGACTGCTCAAAAATGCTGCTGATGGCCGTGTAGCATTTTTCCTTGTCGGGCATGCCATCAACCATGAAAGAGGACAGCAAGAGCTCGGCATCGTAAAAAACGTATTGGTCGGACTGTAGCGCTTTTTCCTGCTCGGGGAGCTCAGCCAACTGCGCCATGATGGCAAGGCGGTGTTCTGCTGTTGCAATGACGACAACCCCTTCCGTGGGGCTTAGCTGATCGGTGATGAAATGACAGACAGCATCAACCAACTGATGGTCATCTTGATACACCTGAACAAAATGATTACCTGTGGACGGCTTGCTTAAGAATTGCTTATAACCTGCTACTTTACCCATGCATTCCCAAAATTGAGTACGGTTGTTTTTATCCGGCTACCTTATATGGCCCGAATGAATGTTGCAAGAACTGATTCCACTTTCTTTTTCCAGCCAACGTGCCAATACCGTCAGCACATATGCAAGCTCATCGGGACTCAACTCGCGCCCTCGTGGTATGCGATGCCATTTTTCCAGACAGTGCCGACAGCAGCATGCCGTTGCATGTTGGGCAACGAATACTGGATGACCGCGGAAAGGCGTTTGTTTGCCATCGTTGGGAATAACAGCTGGCTGCAAACGTTTGGCGAGGAAGTCTCGCGCATGCTCCAGTATGACTGCTAAGCCCTTCTGCCGTAAATAGGTGAGGTCTTTGCCGCGCAATTTAAACCCTCTGCGAAAGGAGGAGTTTTGTAGTGCGGCCAATACTTCTTCTATAGACCTCATGTCAGATGCAGGAGCACTCAAATATCCATCTTAAGCATTATCCAGGTTATACGCCTAGTTCTGTACGTATGCGAACGGAAGAGATAAAAGGATTCATCAATGATTGGGCTATTGTGGCCATCTAATAACATATGAAATCACCTGAAAAGCCCATAAATGAACAGGCCAGACTGGACACCTTGCGGTCACTGAATATCCTTGATTCCGTCCGTGAGGAAAGATTCGATCGCTTGACTCGTCTGGCTCGCCGGCTGTTCAATGTCCCTATTGCCATGGTAAGCATCGTGGATGCCGAACGCGAATGGTTCAAATCGTCGCTCGGGGTTGAGTTGACTGAGACTTCACGTGCAATTTCTTTCAGCGGGCATGCCATTCTCGGCGACGATCTGCTCGTCGTGCCGGACGCAGCCAAGGACGAACGTTTTTATGACAACCCCTTGGTGATCAATACACCGAATATCCGCTTTTATGCAGGCTGTCCTATCACTGCACGTAACGGCACCAAACTTGGCACCTTCTCCATCATGGATCACAAGCCGCGAGAGCTCAACGAAAGCGAGCGAGAACTCATGCATGATCTCGCCGGCATGGTGGAGCAGGAGATTGCGGCCGCGAAGCATGAAACCATCGACGAACTGACTATGCTGTCAAATCGTCATGGCTTTGAAACACTGGCAGAACGTGCCCTCAAGGTATGCAAGCGCTCAGATGCGCCGGCAACGCTACTTCTGTTTAATCTCAAGAATTTCAGGCAGGTCAACGATCGGTTCGGTTACGCAGAAGGCGATCGTGGGCTGGGCGCTTTCAGCACGATGCTGGTGGAGATTTTTCGAGAGTCTGACGTCATCGGCCGCATCGGTGGCGATGAATTCGTGGTATTGCTGACCAATACGGCCAAGACAGAAAGTCCGGGAGTGCTGGAGCGTCTGACCGTAGCGCTGGATAGCTATAACGGGCTTTCAAACCGCGGTTATGCGCTGGCCTATACGGTGGAAGCAGTAGAATACGATCCGGAGATGCACCACTCGATTGGGGAGCTGCTGCAGGAAGCAGATACCCACATGTTCCAGAACAAAAAGGTTAATGTCCGCGCAAACTAATTCGCCCGAACATGTAGCATCTAGAAAATCTCGCGAGTTTCCAGGAACTGAATATCCGGATAGCGCTCCTGAGCCATCTGCAGGTTCACGCGGTTGGGCGCGAGGTAGACATACTCGTCCGCACCATCCAGGGCGACGTTGAACCCATACTTATCGGCAATTGCCTTAAGGTCAGTATCAGAGCCGCGCAGCCAGCGTGCAGTCGAACAGTCATAGTTCTCAAATGCCACATCCACGCCGTATTCATGTTCAAGCCGATGTGCGACGACATCGAACTGCAGCGTACCGACTGCGCCGAGGATCAGGTCGTTGCTCAGCAGAGGCCTGAACAACTGCGTGGCGCCTTCTTCGGCCAGCTGCTTGAGACCGAGCTGGAGCTGCTTCATCTTCATCGGATTCTTGATGTGTGCACGCCGGAAGAATTCAGGCGCGAAGGAGGGGATGCCGATGAACTTGAGTGCTTCATTTTCGGTGAAGGTGTCACCCAGTTTGATGGTGCCATGGTTGGGGATGCCAATAATGTCCCCGGAATAGGCTTCATCCATGGTCGTGCGGTCTTGCGCCATGAAGGTGATCGCGTTATTGACCGACATCAGCTTGCCGGTTGAGACCTGCTTGATCTTCATACCACGCTCAAAGCGACCAGAACAGACGCGCATAAAAGCGATGCGGTCGCGATGCTTGGGGTCCATGTTGGCCTGGATCTTGAACACGAAACCGGAGAACTTGCCTTCATCAGGCTCAACCGGGCGTGTAGCGGTCTGACGGGCGAGCGGAGCAGGAGAGAGGTCAACTACGGCATCCAACAGCGACTGCACGCCGAAGTTGTTGATGGCAGAGCCGAAGAACACGGGTGTTTGCTTGCCGCTGAGGTAATCTGATTTACTGAAAGTATGTGAAGCGCCGCGTACCAGTTCTACATCCAATCTTAGCTCGTCTGCCTGGCTGCCGATGAGCTCGTCCAATCGCGTATTGTCCAGCCCCTTGATGGTTTCGGAGGTGCCTTTCTCGGCACGCGGATCGAAGAAGGAAATGCTGTCGTTGTAGAGATGGTAGACACCGCGGAAACTCTTGCCCATGCCAATCGGCCAGGTCATGGGTGCACATTGCATACCAAGCACAGATTCAATTTCATCCAGCAGCTCGATAGGTGCTCGCGATTCGCGGTCCAGCTTGTTGATAAAGGTGACAATAGGGGTGTCGCGCATGCGGCAGACGTTAAGGAGCTTGATGGTTTGCGCTTCAACGCCATTAACCGAGTCGATCACCATCACGGCCGAGTCTACGGCTGTAAGCGTTCGATAGGTATCTTCCGAGAAGTCATCATGGCCCGGCGTATCCAGCAGGTTGATCATGTGTTCCCGGTACGGGAACTGCATGACGGATGAGGTGACTGAAATGCCGCGCTGCTTCTCGAGCTCCATCCAGTCCGAGGTGGCATGTCGTGCCGCCTTGCGACCGCGCACTTCACCGGCTACCTGAATAGCGCCGCCGAACCACAACAGCTTTTCAGTCAGCGTGGTCTTACCCGCATCCGGGTGCGAGATGATGGCAAAGGTACGGCGGCGGCGGATTTCTTCCTGGATACTGCTCATGCGATAAGTGTCGGATGCAAAAGGGCGCTATTGTAAAACAATAACGCCCAGGTTCATGGTTGTAAGGGGAAATTAAGAAACAACCTGTTTGAGCTGCTCGAGGATGCCCGGATTATCGAGGGTTGAGATATCGGAAGTGATTTCCTCGCCGCGTGCCAATGAACGCAACAGGCGGCGCATGATCTTGCCGGAACGCGTCTTCGGCAGGTTTTCCCCAAACCGTATCTCATCCGGCTTGGCGATAGGGCCGATTTCCTTGCCTACCCATTCACGCAGATCAGCCACGATCTTTTTGGCCGCATCACCTTCTGGGCGAGCGCCTTTTAGCACAACATACGCCACCACCGCTTCCCCCTTGATCTCATGAGGCCTGCCGACCACGGCCGCTTCGGCAACCAGCGGGTTGGCAACTAGCGCTGACTCAATCTCCATGGTGCCCAGGCGATGGCCCGAAACATTCAGCACATCATCAATGCGCCCCATGATCCAGAAATAGCCGTCTTCATCACGGTGGGCAGAATCCCCAGCCAGATAGTAGCCGCCAAAGTTGTCTGGGAAGTAGGTTTGCTGGAAGCGCTCTGGGTCCCCAGCAATCGTACGCGCGAGCGAGGGAAAGGGCTTCTTGATGACAAGGAAGCCACCGCCTGTACCTTTGATCGGATGGCCTTCCTCATCCACAATATCCGCCATGATGCCGGGAAGCGGCAAAGTGCAGGACCCAGGTTTTGTCGGGATCGCGCCGGGCAACGGGGCAATCATATGTGCACCGGTTTCTGTCTGCCACCAGGTGTCGGCGATTGGGCAACGCTCCTTGCCAACCACGGTGTAATACCACATCCAGGCTTCCGGGTTGATGGGCTCACCCACCGTGCCCAGCAGGCGCAGACTCGATAGGTCATATTGGTTGGGCGTATCACTACCCAATTTGATTAGCGAACGAATGGCCGTAGGCGCGGTGTAAAACACGGTGACCTTGTGCCGTTCGATCATCTGCCAGAAACGGCCAGCATCAGGCCAGGTCGGCACGCCCTCGAATATCACCTGCGTGGCGCCTAGGGCGAGTGGTCCGTAGACCACGTAGCTGTGACCTGTTATCCAACCCACATCGGCGGTACACCAGAAGATGTCATCAGGCTTGTGGTCGAATACCCATTTCATGCTCATGATAGCGCCCAGCAGATAGCCTGCAGTGGAATGCTGGATGCCTTTGGGCTTACCGGTGGAGCCCGATGTGTACAGGATGAACAGCGGATGCTCAGCGTTGACCCACGTCGGCTCGCATTCGTCGGGTGCGATGTTTTCCAGTTCGTGCCACCATTTGTCGAGGCCCGGATTCCAACTGATCTGACCACCGGTGCGTCGATAGACGATGACATTGGTGACGGCGCTGCAGCCGCCCATGGTTAGCGCTTCATCCACTGCTGCCTTGAGTGGAACCGCCTTGCCGCCTCGCATGCCCTCGTCGGCGGTAATGATAAGCTCGGCACCCAGATTGGTAATACGCTCATGCAGGCTTTTGGCGGAGAAACCACCGAAAACCACGGAATGGAATGCGCCTAGTCGTGCACAGGCTTGCATCGCCACAACCGCCTCGATACTCATGGGCAGGTAGATGATGACGCGATCTGCAGCTTGAATGCCCAGGCTTTCCAAGGCATTGGCCATGCGACATACACGTTTGTGCAGTTCGCGATAAGTAATGGTGGTGACTGTGCCATCGTCAGCTTCAAAGATCAGCGCCGTCTTGTCGCCTTTGGTTTCCAGATGGCGATCCAGGCAGTTATATGAGGCATTGAGCAGGCCATCATGGAACCAGCAGTAGAAGGGCGGATTGCTGTCGTCAAGAATTTGCGTGAAGGGTTGGTGCCAGCTGATTTCGTTGCGGGCAAGCTCGGCCCAGAATCCTAGATAATCCTGTTCGGCTTTTGCGCAAAGATCTCGATAGGCTTGCATCCCCGAGACGTTGGCTGTTTGCTCGAACGCCTGGGGTGGGTTGAACACACGGGTTTCGGTCAGAACAGACTCAATCGACGACATCAATCTACTCCCAGCCATATAATGAGGTTTATCAGGCCAAATAATAGCATTACCGTCACGGAAGATTGATGCCTAACCTCGACCATATCAGCGATCCCAATGCCGCACTTTCGGATGATGAAGCACGCATTCGCCAACCATGCGCTGCAGTCCTTTCGCACGGCGCCTGTTGAATGCCAATGCTGCGCTATTGCCAGAGCTGCTGCAAAACATGCATAAGCCATGGCTGGAGCGGGATATGCGGGACTGGCTGGCGAGCCAGGCGGTATCGGATGAAGATAGCCTGAAACGCGTACTGCGGCAATTGCGGCAGCGCGTCATGCTGCGCACCATCGTGCGCGACCTGAACGGCATGGATGCCTTGGACTTTGTTTCAAATCTTGATGAAGTCATGCATACCATGAGCAGCCTGGCGGAAGTGGCCGTGCAGTTCGCACTGCAACATCTCTACGCATGGCAGGAGTCCATTCACGGGATGCCTGTTGATGCCAATCACAACAGGCAGGAGCTGATTGTCGTAGGCATGGGAAAACTCGGCGGGCGGGAGCTTAATGTTTCCTCGGATGTGGATCTAATTTTTGCATATCAGGAGAGTGGCGACACCACTGGGGACAATACAGCTGGCAAAGTGATCAGCAACCATGAGTTTTTCCTTAAATTATCCAAGAAGCTGATCTCCGCGCTTGAAGAAATCACGCAGGATGGTTTTGTCTTCCGGGTGGATATGCGCCTGCGCCCCTATGGCTCTGATGGTCCGCTTGCCTGCAGTTTTGCCATGCTGGAAGATTATTACCAGAACCAGGGCCGCGAGTGGGAGCGCTACGCCTGGATCAAGGGTCGTGTCATTGCCGGCCCAGGGGATGAACTTGCCCGAATGCTGCGGCCGTTTGTGTTTCGCAAGTACCTGGACTATGGCGCTTTCGCTTCCATGCGGGACCTCAAGATACAAATCCAGCGTGATGTGAACCGGCGTGATCTGCACGACAACATCAAGTTAGGGCGGGGAGGCATACGCGAGATTGAATTCATCGCACAGGTATTCCAGCTGATCCGTGGCGGACGAGATGCCAGCCTGCAAATCAGACCCACACTTAACGTACTGCAAGTACTGGAAAGCAAGGGACTGCTTTCATCAAAGACGGTGGACGCGCTGCATGATGCGTATGTGTTCCTGCGCAATCTGGAACACCGGTTGCAATACGTGGAAGATGCCCAAACCCATCATCTCCCCATAACAGCGGAAGCCCAGGCACGCATCGCCTTCGCCATGGGATATGGAGATTGGGCATCAATGAAGGAAGTGTTGGAAAGACATAGGTGCGTGGTGCAGCAACACTTTGATGAAGTTTTCAAAGATGCGCCCGCACAAAGTGCTGGTGCCGAATACAAGGATGCAGCAGAAGTGTGGCAAGGCGTGGTGCCGGAACCCGAAGCTGCTGCTCGGCTGCAAGGGTTGGGCTACAAGGAACAGATAGAGACGCTGCGGCGGCTGGCGGTATTACATTCCTCTTCCAGATACCGGCAACTCCCTGCAGCAAGTCGCCAGCGTTTTGATGCACTGGTGCCTATTGTGATGAATAAAGCTGCACAGGAGGCGAACCCAGACCAAACCTTGTCGCGCACATTGGATCTGCTCGACAGCATTTGCCGCCGTGCCAGCTACCTCGCACTACTAGCAGAATCTTCGGCAGCGCTCACCATGGTGGTCAAGCTGGTAGGTGCAAGCCCTTGGCTGGCGCAATATCTGGCGCAGCATCCCATCCTTCTGGATGAGCTGCTGGATACACGCAATCTGTATGCAGCACCTGATTTTGGCCTTATGTATCACGAGCTCAAGCAGCGATTGGCTGAGAACGAGGGTGACGTCGAGCGACAGATGGACATCATGCGGCATTTCAGGCATGCCGCGGTATTCCGTTTGGCCGCCCAGGATATTGCAGGCGAATTACGGCTGGAGAAACTTTCTGATTACCTGAGTGCGCTGGCCGACATGATCCTGCAAGTGACAATCGAAGTGATCTGGCCAACGATACGCGGCAAGCATCGCGAAGTGCCCCAGTTCGCAATCATTGGCTACGGCAAATTGGGTGGCAAGGAACTGGGTTATGCCTCTGATCTCGACATTATCTATCTCTTTGATGACGACGCGACAGGGGCCGGCGAAGTGTATGCCCGGCTCGCTCAGCGCATCAATACCTGGCTCGGTAGCATGACGGCGGCAGGCACACTCTATGAAACAGATATCGAATTGCGGCCAGACGGCGCGAGTGGACTACTGGTCAGTTCAATTCATGCGTTCCGCGAATACCAGCTGCATAAAGCCTGGACTTGGGAACACCAGGCGCTGACGCGTGCCAGGTTCTGTGCTGGTGATAGGAAAATAGGCGATACCTTTGAAGCCATCCGCCATGAAGTGTTGAGTCAGCAGCGTGATCTCGAGAAACTGCGCGTAGAGGTGACTGCGATGCGGCAGAAAATGCTGGATGCGCACCCTAATTCGAGTCAGATGTTCGACCTTAAGCATGATCGCGGTGGCATCATCGACGTCGAATTCATGGTCCAGTACCTTGTGTTGGCGCACGCTGAGAAGCATCCGGAACTCACCAAAAATATCGGCAATATTGCCTTGTTGAAGTTGCTGGGGAAGCTGGATCTTGTAGACAGCAAAAAGGCAGCGGAGGTGGCCGCCGCCTATCGCCTATATCGCCGTCTGCAGCATGGCATACGCCTGCAAGGCGAAACGCGGGCCCGTGTGCCGCAAAAGAAAGTGGCTGTGCACACCCGGGCTGTGCTGGACCTGTGGCAACAGGTATTCCAGCACTAGCCTCCGTTACTTCTTGAGCGCCTTGTCGCGTAGCGACTTGTGCAACTTCACCGGCTCCGCCATTTTTTTGCGCACGCGTATGTTGATCATCTCGACCGCAACCGAGAAGGCCATGGCAAAGTAGATGTAACCCTTGGGCACGTGTACGTCGAAGCCTTCCACCATCAAGGTTACACCGACCAGGATCAGGAACGACAATGCAAGAATCTTGATCGTGGGATGCGCATCAACAAAATCGCCAATGGGCTTGGCCGCAAACAACATGACGCCGACTGCAGCAATAATGGCAATCGCCATGATCGAGATATGATCTGCCAGCCCGACCGCAGTAATGACCGAATCCAGCGAGAACACGATATCGAGGATGGCGATCTGGGCGAGAATCATGCCCATGCCACCTGCCACGATTTTTCTCCCGCTGTCGTCTTCGCCCTCCAGGCTGCCATGAATCTCGTGAGTGGCCTTGAACAACAGGAATAGTCCGCCGCCGATGAGAATGACGTCACGTCCCGAGATCTCCTCGCCGAGAATGCTAAACCACGGCTCGGTGAGTCCCATGACCCAGGAGATGGAGAAGAGCAGAGCTAACCGCGTTACCATGGCGAGCCCCAAGCCCATTCTTCTGGCAAAGGCGCGTTGTTTTTCGGGTAGTCGCCCGACCAGGATGGAGATGAAAATAATATTGTCGATGCCCAGCACAATCTCCAGCGCTGTAAGCGTTGCCAATGCAATCCAAGCTTCTGGGCTTGCAAACCATTCAAACATGTATATCTCCTGAATTATTGTTGTGAGAGTTACAGCTATTCATCCTGCACTTTGCCTTGCTTGCCGGATTTGTCCCAGTTACGGCTCAGGTGGGGTACCAGGTAAAAGATAGCCAAGCCGAAAAGGGCGCACAAAAGGGCAGATGTTTCGCGGCCCATGCCGACGGTAACGCCGATTGCAGCGGTGAGCCAAATGCCAGCTGCCGTAGTCAATCCGGTGATATGTTCATCGTTATTGCCCTTGATGATGGCACCTGCGCCTAAAAAGCCGATGCCTGCCACTACGCCCTGGATGATACGGCTTATTTCGGCATCCGACACACCGGCTTGCTCCGGGATCAATACAAAAAGCGCCGAGCCCAGTGCGACCAGCATGTGCGTCTTGACACCCGCGGCCTTGCCTTTGCGTTCCCGCTCGTAACCCAGCAGCCCGCCCAATAGGGCTGCCAGAAACAGGCGCAAGGTAATGCGCGTCATTTCGGCGATGTCCGAAATGTCGGAAAATTCGGCAATGATGGTGTTACTAACTACTTGCCACCACTCCATGGCATGACCTCTTCATCTTTGCCCCTCAAGAGGGGTTCAATCAAATATTTACCACAAGTACAAACAGATTTTCTGTCTGGATGGCGACAAGGATCAGCTGCTTTCTCTTATAGACTGCGGCCGTCAAATTGTCTGCGTTCCAGGTTTTCCAGATCTACCCCTTCAAGACAGCGTACATTGATGGCAGCAGTTTCTTCTTTTGCGCCTGGAGGTTTCCCTATACCAAATGTGGTGCAACCGCAGACATGACAGAAATGGTGCTGCACGTTATGCGTGCCAAACGTGTAGACCGTTAAGGCATCTTCACCCGTCAGCATGTTTAGCTTGGTGCGTGGCGTGAACCACAACAGCGTCCCCTTGCGGCTGCAGATGGAACAGTTGCATTCCAGTACAGGTCCGGGCTCAACGTCCACTTCATAAGTCACGGAGCCACAGTGACAGCTGCCTTTGTAGTTCATGGGAGTCTCCTGGTAATCAAAAATAGCGCAGGACCAGATAGCCAATGACAATGATGCAAATAACGATGCCCGGTATGGCAACCAGAGAAATGGTACGCTGGCGTTGCAAGGCCAACCTTTGTAGTCCGACTGATTCTTCGATGCTATCTCGTGAGTGTTTGATTTGTTCTGCTGCCAAGGCATGCTGAGCCGACAATAGCTGAATGATTTCCTGCTGGCCGTCGTGTATTTCCCTTAATACCTGAAGTAGATCCTGAGTGCGTTGTTCTTCTGCCATTCCCGTTCCCCACAGCTATCTTTTCATAACAAATGATAGACCATAAATTGTTTGCCATGCGGAAGCACAGCAATTCGGGAAGTTATCGAGGTGGTTTTCCGGAATTGACTTCCAATCTGTCTTCGAGCTCACCAATGTAAGCGGAGAGTGTATTTCCGGTTTGCTCGATTGTGATGTTGAGTGCTTGTTCAAGCTGGGTCAGCCGTAAGCCCAGGTGATCTTCGAGCTCCTGGGTGCTTGCGTTGATCTTCTGCAACTCGGTTTCAAGATATACATGAAGTTCGGAAAAACGTGAAGCCTCTGCCTGGTTTGCCAGCTCGCGCTGGGCTTCGAGTTCGCGCGATACGCGTTGCCTCTCCATCAGCATCGAGCTTTGCATGTAGACCATGAAACCAAGGAAAAACACTGAGAGCAAGGCTGTAATGGTCAGCAGGAGCAGGCCTAGCGGTGCCTGAATAGTGGTAAAGATCAATGAAACGGTTGTTGGCTCGACAATGGCTGTCCAGTTGACGGCTGCAAAAATCACCAGCAGGCTCAGAACGAAGATCAACAGAATATGGCGTAAGTGCATGATGGCCTCCTTGATTATTTCTATCAGCCAAATCTAGCACAGGGTAAGGGCATTACTGTGCAAAAAGCTCAAGAGGCGGCAAATCATTAATGATTTTCATGATTTTTTGCACCCATGACATTACTAAATGCCGCTGAGAGTATTATTCGGTGGATTGAGTCTTTGGCCAAAAAAACGAAGCGTTACAAGACACTGTTATCCAGCTTCATTTATTAATGATTAATCTAAGATGAGCCTTCGTTTCCGCATCAATCTCCTTGTCACTGTGTTGCTGCTGCTGTTCATGCTGGCAATAGGAACCGTCATCATCAATGGCATGCGGACTTCCATTGACGAGGGTGTCGAAGCGGCCACGCGCGTCACGGTGCAGCTGCTCGATACGGTGATCGTCAGTTCTTTCCAGAACCCGGAATGGGGCTATACCCATGTGGTCATGCAAGATTTCCTGAAGTCGATGGGCCACGTTCGGAATACCAAAATCCAGCTTTTCGATAGTCGGGGTGAGCTCTTGTACGATTCGCCCCAATCCAGATTCAGGCTGGACGAGAAGCCGCCGCAATGGTTTGTGAAACTGTTGGAGCCACAACAGGAAATCGTTACGCGTCGTGTGCGCTTCGGCATATTGATCATCGCTTCAAGCCCAGGAGGCGCCATTCGTGAAGCCTGGAGCCGTATGCGGTTCTTGTTGTGGATCGGACTAGGGTTTTTTGTCGTCTTGAATTTCGCCGTTTACTGGATGGTAGGTCGCTGGTTGCGTCCTTTACATGGTGTACTGGATGCCATCAGCAAGGTAGAAAAGGGCGACTTCACCACCCGAATGCCAGACTCTGGTGTGCCCGAGTTTTCGCGCATCGCCAGGAATTTCAATCTCATGAGTAAATCCTTGCAGGAGAGTACCGAAGAGAACCGCCGCTTGGCCCTTATCAGCAAACAGACCGCGGATGCGATCATGATCCATGATCTCAACGGGAATATCTCATTCTGGAACCCGGCGGCGCAACGCATGTTTGGCTACGCTCCGGAAGACATCATAGGAAAATCCGCTTCCCTGCTTACCGTTCCCGGGCGGGAAGTGGAAGTGGAGCATGAGCTTGCCGCCATCGCCAGCAAGCACAAGATCGAGCATTACGACACGCAGCGAATTACCCGCGATGGCCGGTTGGTAGATGTTTCATTGTCGGCAGCGCCACTGATCGATCCCAAG
>Ga0196972_1000373_pt1 | contig 25457 bp, 27 predicted proteins | sample S1v_2013CmetaG_FD_148618 | JGI IMG/M metagenome (GOLD analysis project Ga0196972, IMG submission 148618) | Soil microbial communities from Anza Borrego desert, Southern California, United States - S1+v_20-13C | ecosystem: Environmental > Terrestrial > Soil > Desert | place: USA: California...
ACGTTCGGGTTCGGATAAACGGACGATATACGACCACATCGCGGTGAGCTCCCAAAACTACAGCCTTTCTCTTGGGAGCTTCCAGACCCACATTGAGTTCTGTCAAATCAGGTCGGTTGAGGTACTAGGATTGAGATTGTTGTTGATTCGGTAGCTATGATGGAATCACAGCTAGGGACGACTCTTGATTCTTATTGACTAATTATTGTTTTGATCAACTCTTGGAAATGCGTCGGAATATACTCAGCGTCCTTGTCAGCGCGGAGTTCAACGGAATGCCGCACCGTTTGCGCCAAGCCCGTGCCGCGTCATTTGTCGGCTCTCAGTAAATCAGGGCAGCAACGCAAGATGCGAAATCTTTCGCTTCCTCGGGGAGTTCGGTATGCCCGGCCGGGAGGGCGGGATCGGAAAACGTGAACGACCCCATCATCTTCGGAGCCGTGCCGGTTGTGTCTACGCTTCCCGCGATGTTAAAGGAATAAGATTTACCGGCTGGCAGAAAGCCGATACATCCTTCGATAGTGTTTCCGGCACCCGCACTGTGGATGATGGCGAGCGAGCTTACAAGGGCGAAACTCCCGACGATTCCGATCGTAATCAAAATAAGGTTTTTCATATTTCTTCTTTTCAAGATCATCCGATTAGCGCTGTAGCTCAGCCGAACCCAACAATGTGACAAACACACCGGCTCCACCAACCTTGTTCATGCACTCGTGAGCCCCAGGGCAAGGCAGATCAACCGAGTTAACAAAACGGGCTGAATGGCAGATCCAGAAGCGCCTGACAAAACACGCTAGAAAACGTCAAATGAGAGTGAAATTACCCGGCGTGATACCGCCTTAGAAAACGCGCAAAGAAGGTGACGGTCAAGTCGGTAAAATGCGGAAAACCTTGTAAGACTGGGCTGACGCGTCGACCCATCTCAAGTGAAGTGGGCTGAATGAAGAGAAAAAGCAGAATGGGCGATCAGATTTTTTGTGGTTTATGGAGCGTATTATGAACTTAAGACATGGAAAGGAATGCCCTTTGGCTATGTGAGACAAGCGAAAGCCAGAAAGTGAAGGCCGGCCACGATATGCGGCGGACACTCGCCGTCACAGGCCGGCCACGTTATTCAGGTATACCCATTCGCCTGAATAACGTTCGTAACCGGCTCCTCTAACCCGCGATCTGCACCCGTGGCGTCGCGCGCTGAAGCGTGCTATTACCGGCTGCGCCTTTCAATCCCGGTTTGCGATTGCATTTCTTTGTGCCATACGGATGCGTTCCGCGATGCCCAGCGGGCTCGATTCGTAGGCGGCCCTGGCCGCGTCCACCGCGGTTTGGGCGGTAGCGGCTTCTTCCGCCGTCAGCGGCAAGCGGCCTGCGACGTGCGTGGCGTTCGGCACGGCATTCAGAATGGCCGCACGGTTCGGGTGCTCGTGGATCGGGATCAGCCGATCGGCCTCCTTCTTGCCGGCGAGACAGATGACCATCCCTATGACCTCTACCTTGCGGCCATCTTCGGTGGTTTTGATATAGGTGCTCATGGCGGTTTTTTATCCTGACATTCGAAATTTCTGTTTCGCTACGGCTTGATGCGCGGACGTTCAGAAGCGGCGTAGTGGCTGAAATGGCCCTCTCGCGCCGCTTGCGTGCGGGCTCTCGACACCATGCCGGCTGTCTTGCTCTGCGGAGCCGTCAAAGACGGCAGTTTTTCCAGGGTGTTGCTTCCGCACTCCGGGCACGCCGGAACGGCGGCGAGGCTGACCAGCAGTTCGAAGGTTTTATCGCACTGGCTGCAATGGTAATCGTAAATCGGCATAGATCGATCTCCTGTCGGTCAATCAAAAACCATCCCGCAGGTTTAATTTAAAGACGGAGCGCCAGGGCCGGCGACAGTGCCGCTTTGCTGCTGCCACTGCCATTCGGAAGGGGTATAGACCTTCATGCTGATGGCGTGCAACGCGCCGCTTGCCAGGGGTTCCTTGACCGTCGCCAGAACCTTTTGCTGACGCTGGACCGCTGTCAGTCCTTCGAAAACCTCTCCGACCACCACTACCGAGAAATTGCAGCCTTCGCCTTCAACGAAAAGCTGGCAGCCGGGCAGGCCGGTTTCGATGAGGTTTCGGACTTCGACGATTTCCATGATGGTCAGTCCGCTTTTTTGCTGGCGACGGCGGTTTCCAGCATGGATTTGAGTTCTCCCTTCTGAGCGATTTCCGCAACGATATCGCTGCCGCCGACGAGTTCGCCGTTCACGAATAATTGGGGGAACGTGGGCCATTCCGATATGCTCGGCAGCTTCTCCCGAATCGAAGGCGCCTGGAGCACATTGACGTAGGCGAAAGGAACTCCGGTGGACTGGAGCGCCGCAACGGCCTTGGCCGAAAAACCGCACTGCGGCATGTCGGGGACGCCTTTCATGTACAGAAGGACCGGGTGAGTGGCGATCTGTTCGCGGATGGTATTTTCGATGCTCATTGCTGACCCTCTCATTAGTTAATCAATCGGCTTATTCCGTTCGGCATTCGAGTGGACATAGGGTGGGTTAGCCCCCTCGGCTCCGCTCGGGACAGGCTCCGCGTAACCCACCGAACCGAGGCCGCTCGTCGGGTCACGGCCTCGCGGCCTAACCCACCCTACAAAAATGAATTCCTTAATTGAAAGCGATTTGGAATTAGGTCTGCCGGCAGGTGCGAATTTGTCGCATCCGCCACGATTGCGACGGCCGGATCTCAAAATCCGGACGCAAAGCCCAGCAACTCGACGGTAATGTCTTCCGTCCCCAGTACCTTGGCTTGGCAGGCCAGGCGGGATTTGGAGCCGACGCCCACGATCGTGTCCAGTTTCGCGTGCTCCGGAGCAGCGGTCCTAGATACCCCCTTTTTTCCGGCCTGCACGAAGATATGGCAGCTGCCGCATTCGGCGTTGCCCCCGCACTTGTGCATGATGTCTTCGCCGGCCGCCAGTATCGCGTCCAAAAGGCTCATTCCTTCCTGGACATCGACGGTTTTTCCGGATGGCATTATGGTCAGAGTCGACATGTGCTTACCTCGTTTTTGTGGATTGAAAATTCAAGACGCCGCAGAGATCGCATCGATCGGATAGTCCTCATCGTGGCTCACAATCCCGCGGCGAGGGAGCCGATCACCGAGCCGCCGACCGTGTCGGCAGAGTCCAGTTCCCTCAATTTACCGAGTATTTCCTCGCAGCCGCGAGCATCGCCCTGGCGCAAGCGGATGAAGGCCAGCGCCTTGAGCGAAAAAAGGTAGAAATGCTGGGGACTGTCGTGCAGGGTCCAGTCCGCGGTTTCCGGGGTGAGGCTCGCGTAGCTTTCCGGAAAGCCGCCTTGGCGCGCGGCGGTTTTCAAGGCCGAGCGCGCCGCTTCCTCGGCGTCCGCCAGACGGCCCTTGTAGAAATAGAACTTGTAGAGCGAGAAATAGACCGGCAGAGCTTCCGGTGCTTCGTGCCGCGCCTGCTGCAACAGCGCTTCGGCTCGCGCCGTATCGGTATAGGCGCTCATGGCTTCCTCGAGCAAGCCGCCGACCTTGGGCGGTACGCTACCGGCATAAAACACTTCACGCATGGCTGTTCCGCACTCCTCGATCCGGTTTCCTCAAGACCAAATCGCCGGGGGCGCTAACAGGCGTTCCACGGGTTCGCCCTTCTGCAGATGCTCGCTGACGATTTCGCCCACGTCTTCCGGTGTGACTTTGGTGTACATCACGGCATCGGGGTAAACGATGACGGTGGGTCCTACGTCGCAGGCACCGAGACAGCCGGTGCTGGTTAGCTGGAATTTTCCGTGGAGCTGGCCGGCCTCGAATTGCTGGGCAAAGGTCTGGAGCACCGCCGCGCAGCCCGATTGCGCGCAAGATCCGCGGGGATGTCCGGGAGGCCTCGACTGGGCGCAGACGAAGATGTGTTTTTCGGGTTTAGCCATGTTTATTCCTCGTTTCGAGTCGAACGATTTATTTTTTAAACGGCGCCGCGGTTGCTAGCCTCGCGTTTACGGGTCGCAAGGTTGGCCTTCATGCTCTCGAGCGAAATGCTCTTGCCGTCCTGGTCCTGGAAGACCTTGAACACTTTTTCGCGGGCCGCATTGGAGGTCACGAAATCATCGTGGGCGCGGGTCAAATATTCCTTGCAGATGTTCCAGGCCGAGGTTTCGTCCAAGTCGTCCGGGATTGGCGATCGGGCAAGGTATTGGTTGAAGCGTTTCAGAATATGCAGGCGATTGACGTTCACCACATCGGCTTGATACGGGATGCCGAAGAATTCGAAGAATTCCTCGGCTGCGGAGAAACCTTCTATGCGTTTCAGTACCGGATTCATGGGATGCCTTTTCAGGGTTGATTTCGGATGGTCAGTGCATCAGGTCGGCGGGGCAGGGCGGGAATGGGTTCAAATGCAGCCGTTTCCCGATAAAAACTCATGAGCTCGGCGGTGCTCGGCGCTCGCTTGGTCTGATTCGCATGCTGGCGAATGCGCCGGAGAAGCTGAGCGGCGGCGATTTCGTTCAGCTCGATTCCGAGGTCGCGAAATCGCTGGATGACGGCATGCGATCCCGAGTGCTTGCCCAGCACCACCCGATGCTCGCGCCCCAGATCCTTGGGATTGACGCCTTGATAATTGAGCACGTTCTTCAGGAGGCCATCGACGTGGATGCCCGCCTCGTGGGTGAAGACGGCCTCCCCGACGATGCTCTTGTTGGGTGCCACCGGACGTCCGGACGCTTTGGCGACGAGCTCGGAAATCGCACCGAACCGGGTGACGTCGATGCCGGTGGGCCGCTGGTACAACTGGTGCAGGGCCATGACCGTCTCTTCGAGGGCGGCGTTGCCGGCGCGTTCGCCGAGACCGTTGACCGTGGTGTTGACGTGGCTCGCTCCGGCCTGGATCGCAACCAGCGTATTGGCGGTGGCTAGGCCGAAGTCATTGTGGGCGTGCATTTCAACTTCGAGATCGACGGCGTCGACGAGCCGCCGAATGCGCTCGAACGTGGCAATCGGGTCGAGTATCCCCAGGGTGTCGGCAAAGCGGATGCGCCTCGCACCTGCCCGCTGGGCGGTTTCCGCGACCCGCAGCAGAAAATCCGGATCCGCCCGTGAGGCGTCCTCGGTACCGACGCAAACATCCATGCCGGTCTCCAGCGCGCGTCCGACGATGCGGGATACGGTCGCGACTGCCCAGTCGCGATCGCGGCCGAGCTTGTGGCGCAACTGGATATCGGAAACCGGAATCGACAGATTGACCAGATGAGCGCCGCAGCCGCTGGCCGCTTCCAGATCGGCTTCGCACATCCGGCCCCAGACCATGAGCCGCGAGGGCAGGCGCCGAGCCGCAATGGCGGCGATGATCTCGCGTTCCTCCGGTCCCATCGTCGGGATGCCGATTTCCATTTCGGGAACGCCGGCCGCAGCCAGGGCACTCGCGATGGCGAGCTTTTCCTCCGCGTTGAAGGCGACCCCGGCGGTCTGCTCGCCGTCGCGCAGGGTGGTATCGTTGATGACGACCTTCCTAGATTCCATCGTCAGGCCTTCTTTTCCTTGGCGAGGTTCCGGCTGTAGCGCGGAATCTCGATGGTCAAGTCGGCGCCGTTGACGAACGCCTGGCAAGCCAGCCGGGAATGAGGCTCAAGCCCCCAGGCGCGGTCCAGCATGTCTTCCTCGTTTTCGTCGGCGCTATCCAGCGTCGAGTAGCCTTCCCGCACGATGACGTGGCAGGTCGAGCAGGCGCAGGCGTGTTCGCAGGCGTGCTCGATTTCGATGCCCGCATCGAGCAACGCCTCGGCGATGGTTTGTCCTCTGCGGGCGGTGACGACCGCGCCTTCCGGACAGATTTCGGCGTGAGGGAGGACGGTGATGTTCGACATGATTAGCCCCTCCTTCCCGCGTAGCGATGAAATAGATGCGTATTCATGATCATGCGTCCAGTTCTTCCAGTTTCTGTCCGGCCAATGCCTTCCTGATGCTGTGGTCCATGCGCCGTCCGGCGAACTCGGTGCTTGCGGCGTTCAGTGCATCGGCGGCCTTCTTGATCGCCTCCCAATCGGTGCCGTCGGCCGCTTGCCTGAGAATCCGCATGCCCTCGGTAATGACCGCGAGTTCGTTCGCGGACAGAAGTTCGGAATCTTCGGCCAAGGCCGCTTCGGTCGCCTCGAGCAGGCGAAGCGCCTCGACTTTCTGTTCGCGCAAGCGCCGTGCCTCGATGTCGTCCTGAGCGTGCTTGTAGGAGTCCTCGATCATGCGGGTGATATCGGCGTCGTTCAGGCCGTAGGACGGTTTCACCTCGATCTTGGCCTCGACCCCGCTGCTTTGCTCGGCGGCCGATACGCTGAGGAGGCCGTCGGCGTCGACCTGGAAAGTCACCCGGACGCGGGCCGCACCCGCCACCATCGGGGGAATGCCGCGCAGCTCGAAGCGCGCCAGCGAGCGGCATTCGCTGACCAGTTCGCGTTCGCCCTGCACCACATGGATGCTCATGGCGGTTTGCCCGTCCTTCCAGGTGGTGAATTCCTGGGCGCGCGCCAGAGGCAGAGTGGAGTTCCTCGGAATGATTTTTTCGGTGAGTCCGCCCATGGTCTCGATACCGAGCGAGAGTGGAATCACGTCGAGCAACAGCCAGTCGTCGCCGCCGCGGTTCCCGGCCAGGGCGTTGGCCTGCAGGGCGGCGCCGATGGCTACTACTTTGTCCGGGTCGAGATCGACGAGCGGCGGCTGCTGGAAGAAATCGGCCACCGCCTTGCGGATGCAGGGCATGCGGGTGGCGCCGCCCACCAGGACGACGCCTTTGATGTCTGCGATGGACAGGCCCGCATCGCGGAGAGCCTTGCGGACCGGTGCCATGGTTCGCTTGACCAAGTCCGAGGTCAAGCTATCGAAGGTTTCCCTCGGCAGGGTGCATTTCACCACCGAGCCGTTGGACAGCGGCGTGTTGATTTGCGCCGTGGCTTGTTCGGAAAGGCGTTCCTTGGCCGCCCGTGCCGCCGTCAGGAGCCTACGCGCATCGCCGGCGGTCGGGGCCAGAAGGCCGGTTTCCCGAAGCAGCCAGTCGTATATGGCCCGGTCGAAATCGTCCCCGCCCAGCGCCGGATCGCCGTTGGTCGCCAGCACTTCGAAGACGCCCCGGGTGAGTTTGAGTATGGAAATGTCGAAGGTGCCGCCACCGAGGTCGTAAACCGCATAAACGCCTTCAGCGGCATGATCGAGTCCATAGGCCACGGCGGCGGCGGTAGGTTCGTTCAACAGGCGGAACACTTCGAGGCCGGCGAGCTTGGCGGCATCCTTGGTGGCTTGGCGCTGGGCATCGTCGAAATAGGCGGGGACCGTGATCACCGCGCCGGCGAGTTCGTCTCCCAAGGTCTGAACCGCCCGTTCGCGCAGAGCTTTGAGAATTTCCGCCGAAACCTGGACCGGGCTCACCATTCCTGCCTGAGTTTCGAACTGCACCATGCCGGGCGTATCGGCAAATCGATAAGGGGCGCCGTGCCGTTCCGGCAGGTCGTCGAGGCCGCGGCCCATGTAGCGTTTGACCGACACGAACGTGTTTTCGGGATCGTCGTTCTGCCACACCATGGCGTCATGGCCGACATCCACCGCGCGATCGGCGCGGTAGTGCACCACCGAAGGCAGCAGGACGCGGCCCTGTCCGTCTTCGAGCACCTCAGGGCCCTGATTGCTGACCGTGGCGACCAGCGAATGGGTGGTGCCGAGATCGATCCCCACCGCGATACGCCGCGGTTTAGGGGCTTTGATGCCGGGTTCGGAAATTTGCAGCAGCATCATTCCTCCAATTCGGTTTGGGCGTGATCGATGTCGCGACCGAGCTTCTCGAGAAAGGCGAGCTGGCGGACTACGTCCGCCGCCGCCGGGTGACGCCGTTCCACATCGAGCAGTGTGGCGAGCGAACTCAGCAAACTGTTCATCTCCGTTCTGAGGCGCGCTGCCAGGCTATCGAGTGCCGTAAGGCTCTTGAGGGCCATTGCGGCATGCAGCTCCTCGCGCCACTCGATCTGTTCCAGCAGAAACTCCGCCGGCATGGCCGTATTGTCTTCTTCCCGCGTGTCGACGCCGTGAATCCGGAGCAGATAGCGCGCCCGATCCAAGGGGCGTTTCAGGGTGCTGTAGGCCTCGTTGGCGAGCGTCGCCCATTGCAGGGCCAGACGCTTTTCGGTGTCGCTCAGGTGCGCCGCCTTGTCGGGATGGACGCGGGCCTGCATCTCCCGATAGTGACGGTCGAGCTGGTCCAGATCGAGCTGGAACAGCGGGGGCAGTTGGAACAACTCGAAATAATTGCGGGTCGCTGCCGGAGTCATCATCGCACCTTACACGTTGAAGCTCTCGCCGCAGCCGCACTGGGCCTTAACGTTGGGGTTGTTGAACTTGAAACCTTCGTTCAAGCCTTCCCGCACGTAATCCAGCTCGGTTCCGTCGAGATAAGCCAAGCTTTTCGGATCGACCAGCAGGGTGACGCCGAAACTCTCGAACGTGTGATCCTCCGGGGCGGACTCATCGACGAACTCCAAGGCGTAGGCGAGCCCCGAACACCCGGAGGTCTTGACCGCCACTCTCAGGCCCAGACCCGTGCCGCGAGCGGCCAGGTGCTTTTGCACTTGGCGCGCGGCTTTTTCCGTCAAGGTTACTGGCATAGTTTGAACTCCCGTTTATCGCCGAAGATTTACTGGGACGAACAGCCGGAGCCGACCGAGAACGAGCTGCCGCAACTGCAGGTCGACGCGGCATTCGGGTTCTTGATCACGAAGCGCGAGCCTTCCAGTCCTTCCTGGTAATCGATCTCGGCGCCGGCCAGATATTGCAGGCTGGCCGGATCGATCATGAGGATCACCCCGTCGGTTTCGACCGTGGTGTCGTCATCGCCGATGAAGTCTTCGAAGGAAAAACCATACTGAAAGCCGGAACAGCCACCCCCGGAGACATAGACGCGGAGCTTCAGATCCGGATTGCCTTCTTCGGCGATCAGTTCGCTGACCTTGGCGGCCGCATTGCTGCTGAAGATGACGGGAGGCGGAGGCGGGGTCAGGTCTTGAATGTCAATCACGGCACTCATGATGCTCTCCTCGTTTTACGCAGCGGATTTACAGACGTCGTACCCGGCTTCGGCCGTGCCGCTTTTCGCCCGGTAATCGTTGACGGCGGCTTTGATGGCATCCTCGGCGAGAACCGAACAGTGGATTTTCACCGGCGGCAGAGCCAGGGCTTCGGCGATCTCGGAATTCTTGATAGCCAGAGCCTCGTCGACGGTTTTGCCCTTGACCCATTCGGTCACCAGGGAGCTCGATGCGATCGCTGACCCGCAGCCGTAGGTTTTGAACTTCGCGTCTTCGATCACGCCTTCGTCGTTGACCTTGATTTGCAGTTTCATCACATCGCCGCAAGCGGGCGCACCGACGACGCCGGTACCGACACCTTCTTCCTCTTTGCCGAAGGAGCCTACGTTGCGGGGATTTTCATAGTGGTCGATCACTTTTTCGTTGTACGCCATGGTGGTCTCCAGTGAGTGGATGGTTTGTCAAATCCGCTTAATGCGCGGCGGCCCATTGGACCGAGTCGAGATCGATGCCTTCCTTGTACATCTCCCACAACGGAGAGAGGTCGCGCAGTCGATCGACTTTTTCCTTGATCAGGGAGATCGCGAAATCCACCTCCTCCTCGGTGGTGTAGCGGCCCAGGGTGAACCGTATGGAACTGTGCGCCAGCTCGTCGCTGCGTCCGAGCGCCCGAAGGACGTAGGAGGGTTCGAGGCTGGCCGAGGTACAGGCGGAACCGCTGGATACGGCGAGATCCTTGAGCGCCATCATCAGGGATTCGCCTTCGACGTAGTTGAAGCTGATGTTGAGGTTGTGGGGTATCCGCTGTTCGAGGTCGCCGTTAATGTAAACCTCCTCGATATCCTTCACGGCGGCGAGCAGCTTGTCCCGGAGCTTCCTGATCCGTTTCGATTCCTCGGCCATTTCCTCGCGGGCCAGACGGAACGCTTCGCCCATGCCGACGATCTGATGGGTGGCCAGGGTGCCGGAACGCAAGCCGCGTTCGTGCCCGCCGCCGTGCATCATCGCCTTCAGCCGCACCCGCGGCTGACGCCGGACGTAAAGCGCGCCGATCCCCTTGGGACCGTAAGTCTTGTGAGCGGAAAAAGACATCAGATCGACCGGCAGGCGGGCCAGATCGATTTCGACCTTGCCAGTGGACTGCGCGGCGTCGACGTGGAAAATCACGCGCTGCTCGCGGCAGATCGCGCCGATCGCGGCGATATCCTGCACCACGCCGATTTCGTTGTTGACGTGCATCACCGAGGCGAGAATCGTGTCGGGACGGATCGCCGCGCGGAACGCCTCCAGATCGAGAAGGCCGTTGGGCAGCGGATCGAGGTAGGTCACTTCGAAGCCTTGGGCTTCCAACTCCCGCATGGTGTCGAGCACCGCCTTGTGTTCGGTCTTGACGGTAATGAGATGGCGGCCCTTGGTCTGATAGAAATAGGCCGCCCCCTTGATCGCCAGGTTGTCCGATTCGGTCGCACCGGACGTCCAGACGATTTCCTTGGGATCGGCATTGACCAGTTTCGCGACCTCCGCGCGGGCGTTTTCCACGGCCTCTTCGGCGGTCCAGCCGAAGCTATGGGAGCGGCTGGCCGGATTGCCGAACGCTTCGGTCAGAAAGGGAATCATTTTCTCCGCAACGCGCGGATCAACCGGGGTAGTCGCCGAATAGTCGAGATAAATCGGTAGTTTCATGGACATTGGTTTCTCCGGGTTCGCTTTCAACAAGTCCCTGGTCGCTCGCCCCGAGCGGCGGGTCTTGTCGGTCTATATACGACTAAGCAAAGCCTGTACCAACATGTTATGTCTATGTAAGCTTTTGAGTTATAAAAGAAAACCTTGTTGAAAGTAGCGTGTAGATTTGTCAGGTTTTAAACAAAGCCGTTCGGAATTGGTTGATGCAAGGGGCTTGCCGGGATATTTGCCGGTTCGTCCCCGGACCGGGAGGTTCCGTCCGAGCTGACTAAACTAAGGGCCATGCTGTCTTTTGTTCGCGGCCCGATTCTTCCTTCGCAAGGCAGTTCGGCCGTTTGTCACGTTCACTACAAAAATCGTCCTATCGTCCGGAATTCGTAACAAATCTAACAAGCGGCTTCGATTCGAGTACCCGGGGAAAAGGCTGATTCCTGGTCGGTTTGATCTTAAAAAATGACCGATGGCACGCCTTCTGCTTGATACGGACCCAAATACCGTACAAGTTGAGGGGTAAATTCGATCATGAATCTTACGCAGCGCTGCGCCACGGTCGGCGAGCCAATCGCCCGACGCGATTTCACCTTGGGTATTCCGGGCTTCGATTACCGGGACCTGTATGATCCCGCGCGCCTTAAAGCACTTTACGACGTTTTCGATCAGACCGTGGCAACGGAAGACCCCGAGGCTTACCGTGCCTATGACGCCTGCCGTACCGATAAGGACGGGAAATTGCCCCCGGCGGAGATCGCCAATGCGCTGCTCCGGGTTGCGCCTCATCTCGGACGGTTCATCGCGCGCCTATTTAATGTAGAGGAAGAGCGCGAGGCGCAAAGGGCTATAGCAGCCCGCGAGTTCGAAAGCGTGTTCGCCTTCAAGAATACGGTGGTCAAACGCGCCGCCCAGAAGTTCAACGCCCATGCGCTGGCTACCTTCGATATCGAGGAAGTCGGCGCCGCGATCGAAGATTTAATGCGAGCAGGTCTTGGGGACGGCGCGCGGAATCTTGATCCCGAACTGGCGCTGGCTACGGTTGCGATGCGGCTGGACGCGCTGGCGAAGCAATACCAAGCGCAAGCCAAGGGAGAAGCTGGAAATTATGAAGGCAATGCCGACGCCGATGCGGCTGCGTTGCGCCAAAGCCTCGAAACCGATGAAAGCGCCCGCGTACGGTTTGCGGCGGCGCTGGCGGAATCCGAACAGCCCGCCTTTATTCAGCGGCTGCTCGATTCGGTAGAACGCTGGAGCTATGCGGCCCTGCACCGTCCCACCATCCGCGCGAAGGTCACGGATTGGGTTTCCCTCAAGCAGCCGGAACGCATCGATTACGAGTATCTAGTCGAATGCCATGCCGAACCGCGCAAGGGCTTCGAAGTGCTGGCGGGGCCTCTGGACAAGCGCCGCCGGCGCGACGGGTTCGCGCTGACCGATCTACGCGCCTCGGGCCGCGAAGCGAATTACGAAGTGGATCGCTGCGTCATCTGTCACGAACGCAACAACGATTACTGCTCCAAGGGGCAACGCACCAAAGAGGGCGAGTTCCGCCACAATCCGCTGGATGTGACGCAGATCGGCTGTCCTTTGGAGGAGCGCATCTCGGAAGCCTTCGCCCTGAAGCGGCAGGGGGACAATATCGCCGCCTTGGCCATGATCGTGGCGGACAATCCCATGGCCCCCGGCACCGGCCATCGCATCTGCAACGAATGCATGAAAGCCTGCGTGTTCCAGCGCGTCACCGAACCGGTCAACATCCCGCAAGTGGAGACCAACATCCTCACGGACGTGCTATTCATGCCGTACGGCTTCGAGATCTACAGCCTCCTGACCCGCTGGAATCCCCTGAATCTCAAGCGGCCTTACGCCCTGTCTTACAACGGGAAGAAGATACTGGTGGTGGGCTTGGGACCGGCCGGCTACACGCTGTCCCACCTTCTCCTCAATGAAGGTTTCGGAGTCGTGGCCATCGACGCCCTGAAGATCGAACCCCTGCCGGAAGAGCTGACCGGGAAGGACGCGGGGCTTCCCGAGGCAGTGGACGATTTCCACATGCTGTACGAGAACCTCGACGAGCGCGTTTTGATGGGCTTCGGCGGCGTCGCCGAGTACGGCATTACCGTGCGCTGGGACAAGAACTTCCTCAAGGTGATTTATCTGACGCTGGCCCGGCGCGGCAATTTCAGCCTCTACGGCGGGGTAAGGCTAGGTAGCACGCTGTCCATAGACGATGCCTGGGCGCTGGGCTTCGACCATATCGCCATCGCCAGCGGGGCGGGCAAGCCGACCATGATCGGCCTCAAGAACAATCTCGCCCGCGGTATCCGCAAGGCCTCGGATTTTCTCATGGCATTGCAGCTCTCGGGGGCGGCCAAACAGTCTTCGCTCTCCAATCTTCAAGTGCGGCTGCCGGCGGGTGTGATCGGCGGCGGGCTCACCGCAACCGACGCCGTAACCGAGCTCTTGGCCTATTACCCGGTGCAAGTGGAAAAGACGCTCGATCGTTACGAGCGCCTCGTCGCCCGTTATGGAGAAACTCAGGTGCGTTCGCGTTTCGACGGTGAAGAGCTGATCATTTTGGACGAATTTCTGGACCATGGCCGAGCGATCCGCGCCGAGCGCTGGCGCGCCGAAGCAACCGGGGAAACGCCCGATTTCGAGCCGCTCATCCGGCAATGGGGCGGCGTGACGCTGTTCTACCGCAAGGGCATGAACGATTCGCCGGCCTATCGCCAGAACCACGAAGAAATCATCAAGGCGATGGAGGAAGGGTTGGTGTTCGCCGAGGGGATGAACCCGCAAGAGGCGATCACCGACGAGTACGGTTATTTGCAGGCCGTGCGTTTCGAAAAGCTGGTCAAGCGCGACGACGGGCGCTGGGTCGATTCGGGCGAACAGCCTGTGGTGCCCATGCGTACTCTCCTGGTCGCCGCCGGCACCTCGCCGAACACCATCTACGAAAACGAATTCCCCGGCACATTCCAGCTCGACGGCAATTTTTTCCAGCGCTTCGAACCCGTTTGGAACGGAAACGGCGCACCGCAAATGGAAGCCAAGAACGGCTGGGGGATGCCGAAAGAAATGACCCCGGCACCCTTTACTTCCTACGGAAAGGATGGAAAGTACATCACGTACTACGGCGACAATCATCCCGTCTACGCCGGCAACGTAGTCAAGGCCATGGCCAGCGCCAAAGATGGTTACCCTTATGTGGTCAAGCTTTTCGAAGAGGAACTCCGCCGGCTCGATGCCGCGGCGCAAGCCGAGCGGGACGCGGAACTCGCGGCGTTTCAGGCGCAATTGGACGAACTGCTGACGGCTAGGGTCTTGGAAGTCAAGCGGCTGACGCCCACCATCGTCGAAATCACCATCGAGGCACCCATGGCCGCCCGCAAGTTTCAGCCGGGACAGTTCTACCGGGTGCAGAACTTCGAATCTTACGCGCCGCGACTGAACGGCACCTCGCTGGCAACGGAAGGCATCGCCCTGACCGGTGCCTGGGTAGACCGGGAAAAAGGCCTGGTCGGCGTCATTGCCCTGGAAATGGGCACCTCCTCGCGCCTCTCCGCCACCTGGAAACCGGGCGACCCGGTCGTGCTGATGGGACCGACCGGCGCGCCCACCGAGATTCCCAAGGGCGAGACAGTGCTTCTGCTCGGCGGCGGCCTCGGCAATGCCGTGCTGTTCTCCATCGGCAAGGCGCTCCGCGAGAACGGCAACCGGGTTTTGTATTTCGCCGGCTACCGGAGCACCCAGGACGTCTTTAAGGTCAAGGAGATCGAGGACGCTTCCGACGTGATCGTCTGGTCCGTCGACAAGGGCAAGGGCAGTGCCCCGATCCCGACCACGCGCCCACAGGACAAAACCTTCGTCGGCAACATCGTGGAGGCGATGGTCGCCTACGCCAGCGGAGCCTTGGGCGAGATTCCCATCCCGCTCGATGCCGCCGACCGCATCATCGCGATCGGTTCGGACCGCATGATGGCGGCGGTCAAAGCGGCTAGGTTTGGGGTATTGCAGCCTTATCTCAAGGAAAACCACGTCGCTTTAGGCTCCATCAACTCGCCCATGCAATGCATGATGAAAGGCGTGTGCGCCCAGTGCATGTGCAGGCAGACGGACCCGGCGACCGGCAAGGAGCGCTTCGTTTATACCTGTTTCAACCAGGACCAGGATCTGGACCGGGTCGATTTCCCGCACCTGAACGCCCGTTTGCGGCAGAACACGACCCTGGAGAAAGTGTCCAACCTTTGGCTCGATTATCTTTTCGAGACTCATCCGATGCCGCGCGATTAAGCGATATTGAGGCATCCCTATGTGTAGGCGCTTGCACTCATCCGCGCCCGTGCGCGCAATCATCGCGTTTTTCCGGCTCGGATTCACTGATTCCATCTTTCGCCCCGTGCTCACATTGCGTGCAACCGGAACTGCCGCTTTTCGGTCCTGCTCGCAATCATCCGCCGTCTGCTCAGATTAACTGCAACCGCGAAGAGGCCCTCATGGCGAATCTTTTGCAAGACTTGATCATTAAGGACAGGCGGGATCCCAGATGAGTCGGGCGAGTTCCGTCAAGTCGACATTCTGATCGACGGGACACTTGGGGCAGTCCCGTCGGTTGGGCCGATTGGGGCATTCGGAACACTGCCGGATCAGCATTTCCGCCCGTTCAAGATCACACCTCAAGGTTTCCAGCTCGCTGACCGTCGCATTGATCCAGCCTCGCAGTTCTTCCAGTAGGGGGATGATCTTCGTCACGGCTTCCGCCCCAGAACCGCAGTGCTCTCGAACCTGAGTGAGCCTCTGCACATCGCCAAGTTCTCTCCCCAAACGTGCCAAGCGCAAGGCCGCCGCGAGGCGTTTCGTATCTTTCTTGCGATAGAGCCGGGTACCGCCCGGCGTTCGCTCGGGTGCGATCAGGCCCAGTTCCTCATACAGGCGGATCGTCCTGGGCGTAGTCTTCAGGTCTTCCGCTAATTCACCGATTTTCAGCACATCGCGCTGGTCACGAGGGGGCAGGCGCATTACCATGGGAGCTCCGTTTATTACGTTGACGTTAGATAGTGTTGACGAAATGGAAGGCTCCAGGCTATAACATGCCGGCCGGATAAAGTTCAACCTTGGACGTCTCGGCCGCTATTTTAGCCTTCTCGACCAAGACGTCATGGGCGGATATTTCTCCCGTCCTGGGATGAAAATGCCGAAGACTTGGTCAACCCGCGCTCGCGGTAGAGGCCCTGGTGGTCGGCGCGGTTCCGAACCTCATCGGCCCACCGGGAGCCTTTCCGGGCAAGTGCCCGTAGTCACGCTCTACCCAATGGAGGATTGCATGCGCCTTCCCACCGAACCGATTGGCAGTATTCCGCGTCCTTCGGAACTGCTCGCGTTGTTGCGGGAATTTCGTTCCGGGCGCCTGGCGCCGGAACGTTTGGAGGCCGCTGCCGAAGCGGCGTTGCGGGATACCCTGCGCCGCTTCGCTGAAACCGGGTCTCCCGTCGTTACGGATGGCGAACAAACCAAGCCGAGCTTTGCGACCTATCCCCTCCAGGGGCTCCCCAATGTCGCGCCAGATGGGCTGGTCCTCGCATTCGAGGACGGCCACACGCGCCAGTTACCCCGGCTGACGGCGGGACCGTTCCGCTATGGGGTTTATGCCGACGCCTATCTGCGGGCCGCTCGGCGGCTGACCGCGCTGCCCGTGAAGCAGGCGGTGATTTCGGCCTCGGCGCTGAGCTTGATCTATCCTGCGGAGGGTATCGAAGGCTATCCGCGGGAGGTCTTCCTCGACGATCTCGTTCGCGAGACCGTGCGGGATATCCGCGGTTGCTTGGACGCCGGCGCCCATCGCGTCCAAATCGATTTCACGGAGGGCCGGCTCGCCGTCAAGCTGGATTCATCGAAGCGCTTGCTACGGGAATTCATCGCCTTGAATAACCGGGTACTCGACCATTTCACCCCCGAGGAATGGCAACGGATCGGCGTTCATACCTGTCCCGGCGGCGACCACGATTCGACTCACAGCGCGGACGTGGACTATGCCGAGCTTTTGCCGGATCTGCTGGCGCTCAAGGCCGGCAATTTTTATGTGCAGCTTGCGAGCGAGAAAAATCCCGCCCGCGCCCTGGCCGTGCTCCGGCAGCACCTGCGGCCGGGACAGCGGATTTTTATCGGTGTCATTGATGTGCTCGATCCGGCCATCGAGGCGCCCGAGGTGGTCCGTGACCGCGTGCTGCAGGCCGCCGAATACCTCCCGCTCGATCAACTGGGGACCACCGACGACTGCGGTTTTTCACCGTTCGAGGACGATACCTCGACGGGGCGCGATACGGCGTTCGGAAAAATTCAAGCTCGGGTCCTGGGTACCCGGCTCGCCGAAGCGTGCTTGAAACACCGATGCCAGGGAGCCGGATGAGGACCTGATCGCCATCGGCCTCGGCTATCCGATCGCCGAAGCAGCCAGGTTTTCGCCCTTCGGTAACGTTCATGTATCAACAGTCAGGAATCCCACCCCATGAAAAAAAACGTTCTGTTGTTTACTGCGCTATGGACATTCACCGCAGCATCTCCCGCCGAGGAAGTCAAGCCCGCTTCCGGGGCTGATGGGATCGCCAAGCCCACTGACTACCGGGATTTCCGCCTGATCGCCGTATCCCAGCGCGCGGATGATCAGACGCTCAGGGCCATTCTCGGCAACGCGGTGGCCATCGAGGCCGTGCGGACGGGCACAACCCGTCCTTGGCCCAACGGAACGATCCTCGCCAAACTGAGCTGGAAACAGAAGCCCAGCACCCAATTTCCCGCCGCCCTCCTTCCCGGTGAGTTCGCCAGTGCCGCCTTCATGGTGAAGGCTGATGGGAAGTACGCCGCCACCGGCGGTTGGGGGTGGGGCGAGTGGATCGGCCTGGAGCAGAAGCCGTATGACAAGCCAGGGTTCGCCCAGGAATGCGTCGCCTGTCATGCCTCGGTCAAGGATCAGGACTGGGTCTTCACTCAGCCGGTAAAACTGCCTTGAACAGGTGAGGACAGCGCGCCCTTCTTCGCAAGGGCGATGGCGGTAACTGCGGACCATTCTCCAACCGCGGCTTACGAGGTTGCCGTCGGCGAAATCCCGTCAGATCGGCACCCCAGCGGCCTGCAGGCGCTCCCGCAACTCGGAAGCCCGCGCCGGGTCCAGCTGATTCCCGAACCAGGCCCGGATCTCCGCCGGCTTGGCGTCGAACTGCTCCACCAGGTCGCGCAGCCGATAGCCGTGGCGGGCCAGGGTGGGTTCCAGGTCGTCGAGCTGCTTGGAGAGGACCGCCTCCACCAGCTCGGCCGAGACCGGGCTTTCGCCGGTCTGGTAGCCGGCTTCCAGGGCCAGCGTGAGATGCATCTGAATTTGCAGCGGCGTCCTGAGGCGAGTGGCCAAAAGATCCTGAGCGGCCTCGGTCAGGATGGCCTCGGGGGCGACCTTGCCGTGCATGCAGGCGGCGAGAAGCCAGAGCAGGTAGTCCCGTTGGCTGCCGGCGATGCCGTCCAAGGTGAACACATCGGTGCGGTAGCCGATTTCCTCCAGGCTGGGCCGGCGCAAATCGTTCTTGAGCTTGGGGTGGCCGGCCAGGACCACCGACAGCCGGCCGCCGCCACTCTCCACCACTTCCAGGAGTCGCTTCAGGCCGATCAGGGTGGTCGGGTGGAGGTCGTGGGCTTCGTCGATGAACAGTGCCACCGGCCGCTTGCTCTTTTTCACCAGGGCCTGGAGTTCGCGCTCGCGCTTTTCGCCCTGGGCCGGAATCCGGACCTGCTTGTCCGTCGACAGATCGTAGAACAGCGCGGTGATGAGGGTGCCGAGCCGGATGTTCTGCTTCTCGACCGCCAGGGACTGGGACACCAGGACCCGGTTCTCCTCCCGCAGTTGGTGCTGCAGGCGGCGGATCGTCAGGGTCTTGCCGCAGCCGACCACGCCGCACACCGCGATCAGTCGTCCCTCCGGCACGGCCTCCCGGATGTCCTTGAGGATTTGCTTGTGGTGGTCGGTTTCGTAGTAGCCGGCCTGGCTCAAGGGCTGAACCAGGCCATAGTACTGCATCACTTCAACCCGCATGGTCGTGTCCTCTTTGGCAGTGCGGTTTGGCGCGGAAATACTCACGAATCCGTTGGAGCACGACGGCGCGCAGCAGGGTTTCGCCGAGCACCTGGTCGATGAAGCACCGCTCCTCTTGGGAGAGCTTCGCCAACGGCCGCGCCAGTTCGTCGGCAATGGCGAGCTTGGCGGCGATCACCGTCGGATAACGGTCCTCCGAGGCCGGCGGGAACGGTTGCTTTTTGATTTCAGAGAGCCCGGCCGCCGGAGTCAGCCGGACCTTCGTTTCGCCCGCCAAGGCGGCGCGGGGCAGGCCGAGCTGAGCGGCCAGCTGCTCAATCCGATCGGAGCGCGCCTCGGTCTGGCTTTTCCTGAAGGCCCGGTAGCGGTGCAGCGGAATCGGCCCGGCCACCGGGGCGTAAGGGCCGAACCGGCGGTCCCGGTATTCGACGTACAGCTCGGTATCGAACAGGCCCCACCAGAGCACGACGGTTTCGCCGGCCAGGTCCGGGTCCACCTCGTAGACCGTGCCGTCCAAGGTGATTCGGGCATCGACGCCGACCTTGCGCCGTTCCGGCTCCCGCGCGAAGGCGCAGAACCGGTCGAAGCTGCACATCTCGCGGAGACCTTCGGCCGGCAAATGGGCCAGCCAGTCATCCAGCCGGGAATGAGGTTCGCTCCGGTGGGACTGGCGGTTGTAGTTCACGAGATAGCGGTGCAGCCACAGGTTGGCCTCAGCCTCATCGCGCGGCTGATGGAAGTGGTAGAGGGTTTCGTGGGCTTCCTTGACCGTGCGGAACGGCCGCTCGACCTTGCCCTTGGCGCGGGCGGTGGCGTAGCGCCTGGCCTCGCTCGCCGGACGGTGGGTCTGCCAGGTGATGCCGAGCCGTTCCATGACCCGTTGAAATACCCGGCTTTTGGCCACCGGGCCGTTGTCAAGGTAGAGGAATTTGGGCCGCCCTTCGAAGGGAAAGTCCGAATCGGCCTTGGGCGCCATGGCGTTGAACAGGAAGCGCAGGGCCGCTTCGACCTCCTCGCCGTAGACGCAGCGGTATTCCTGGTAACAGACCCCACTGCGGTCATCGACCACGCTGAACAGCATGAGGGTGGGCCGGCCCCGGCCGGGTTCGAACCACAAGGGCGCTTCGACCTGCTTCAGGTCCGAGGGGGACAGATCGAACTGCCAGCCGTCGTTGCTGTACTCGGCCTGGAAACGCACCGCCGGCGGCGCCCGCGTCAGCCGGGGCAGGTCGAGGCCCCAGTGCCGCAAATAGCGGTCCACCGTGGCGCGGGTCAGGAGGCCGGGCGGGGCCTGGACCAGGCCTTGCGGTGTTTCCACGCCGTACTGTTCCAGGAGTTCCAGTGCCCGCGCGGTGGAAAGATGGCGGCCCTGTCGATTGGTGGTCCTGACTTTCAACGCCGCCACCAGTTCGCAGTAGCGTTCCATCTCGGCGGTCGGCATCCGGCGGGACTGGCCGCGATCGGCCCGGCCCACGGCCTTGGGCTTGTGGAAGTGGCGCAAGGCCCGGTACACCGTGGCAGGCGAGACGCCGTATAGGGTGGCGGTCCCGGCAATCAGAACTTTCCGTTCCGGGGCACGGGGCGGCAGATCGTCCAGCCGCTGCCGGAGCGCCAGAAGGGCTTCGACGGGCAGCGGTTTAGGCCGCGTCGAGGGCATCGGCCTCGGCCAGATAGCTGTAGAGGGTCGGCTTGGAAATGCCCACCAGCCGGCAAATCTCGGCGATGGGGTGCTGGCGTTCCCGGTAGAGCCGGACCGCCAGCTTGCGCTTGGCCGGGTCGAGCGCCTTCGGCCGTCCGCCCTTACGGCCCCGCGCCCGAGCCGCCGTGAGGCCGGCCTGGGTCCGCTCGCGGAGCAGAGTGCGTTCGAACTCCGCCAGGGCACCAAACAGATGGAAGACCAGCTTGCCGCCGCTCGAGGTGGTGTCGATGTTTTCCTTAAGGCTCTTGAGGCCGATGCCCTTGGCTTCGAGGGTTTCGACCAGGGCGATCAGGTCTTTCAGGGAGCGCCCCAGCCGATCCAGCCGCCACACCACCAGGGTGTCGCCTTCCCGCAGAACTTCCAGGGCTAGGGTCAGGCCGGGACGCCCGGCCTTGGCGCCGCTTTCCCGATCCTCGTAAAGCTTGGGGCAGCCGGCTTGGGCCAAGGCATCCCGTTGCAGGTCGAGATGCTGGTCGTCGGTCGAAACCCGGGCGTAACCGATCAACATGGGGTGTCACCCGCGAAGGTTGAAAAGCTAATTGAGGCGGCGCTGACCTGCGGCGTCGGTCAAGAAACTCGTGCCGCTGTAGGACAGCTTGCCGTTGAATTCTATACCGGGTTTCTTGCCCGGAAAACGGCGGGATTCAACCCGAAAAAGCGGGCTCCGGACGTAGGAAAGAAGACCTTCCTTTTCCTGCCCGCTCAGTTGCACTTAATGTGAGCAAGGCGCGGATGATTGCGAGCAGAGCCCGGCGGCGGTGTCCTCGGTGGCAGGCAATGTGAGCACGGCCCGAAAGATAGAATCACGTAATCCGAGCCGGAAAAACGCGATGATTGCGCGCACGGGCGCGGATGAGTGCAAGCGCCTACACCTATGTATATCTGCATCTGCAAAGCGGTTACCGAAAGCCAGATCTGCGAGGCGATACGCTCGGGGGCGTGCACGCGCAGGGATATCACCGCCTGTCTCAAGGCGGGCACCGCTTGCGGCAAGTGCAACCGCGAGATTCGTGATCTGTTGCGCCTCGCTCGATTGGAAAGCGGTGACGCCCCAAGCGTGGGGGCGAGCGAGGCGGCGGTGTATCGGAGGCGAGCAAGCGGCGGCCCGGAGCTCTGCGCGTAAGAAGAAGCGGCGTTAGCCTTCGGCAGGCTGATTCGGCGGGGACGATTGTTTCAGGCGAAGAACGGAGTTCTCGCTCCAGATTATCTTTGATGTTCGCCATGTCTTGCCGCGGAACGGTTGTTAGGTTGCCGTTTCGCGGTCTTTTTCGGCGTCCGGTTTTCGATTCGAGCTCGTGACCGTAAGTTTTTAGGTATGAGTTCGCGCCCGGCTATCCACAAATCCCGTGGACAACCCTGTGGATAAGCATGGGGATGGACAGCGCAGCCGCCCATTCGTCCGGAGTATTCGTTAGCTTGATCAGGTTCTGTTCAAGTTCGATGACAAATTGCTATGTCATTGATTATCCAGGCTCATCAGGGACCGTGCCATGAGTCGCGGGGTTAGGACCAGCATATCGATAAAAAGCGGTTCATCGCGAAACCGTAACGTTTTGACAGTGGATAACGAGCCGTACTGTGTCGAATTCATGCAGCATAAGCCAATCCTATTGTTTCTATAGGCAGGCATTATGCTAAAAAAGAAAAGCGATTATTTCCTAATTAGACACGAAAAAGGGCAACACAACCCTGAAGTTTTGGTTATGATTATTTCCGTAATTTAAATGATAGAGGTGGTTATGCATATTTTGTTGCTCATTGGGATCATCCCATTTGTGTTGCTGTTTGTGGCAGTGAGCTTTTTTGTCTTGATGTCGGTGGCGGCTGCCGTAGCTGAATTCCCGCTGATCGTGCTCGTGCTGATCGCCGTGGGTCTCGGTTTAACTCGCAAAGTCCTGCCGAATCTGAGCAAAAAGCAGAACACGTTATGCGAGCAGATGTAACACTTCGGTCTCTGTCAACTCCAAACAAATCCCAGACCCTTCGGCTGGGATTTGTTGTTTTGGCGACCTGAAAATCGTTTTTGTAGCCTTTCCGACATACCAAAAACGAATATCCGCACAAAATCAATATTATAAGAATGGCATTGCCATTGCTTGACTCTCATCGAGCCAAAACCTATGGGATAGCGCATGAGATCGAGCAAAAATTTCCCCCGACTTCTTCACGAACCGGCTTGCTTGATTAGTCAGAAGCCGATCTCCGGAAAACCGCTCCATGGAACTGGCGATCCGCGCCTTCGCTGAATCGCTGGAACCCTGACATGAAAACGGCCGAACCGATGATCAAAACCCATCAGCCTTTGGGCGAAGCGATTTGTGCGCGGCTGATCAAAGAAATTTACGGGCTGGGGTTCCTGCCGGAACAGATCGCGATGAAGCCGGTTTATAGCGAGGCGCGCTTCGAAACCAGCCGCGATCCCTTCAGCGGCAACCATACCTTATGCGCCTACTGGCACGATCGGAACGGACACCGGATCGGCGAAATGAAGTTTCATGCCGATGGCAGTTTCTTCGCCGAATACGATGTCATTCTGCCACACCCCAAAGACCCGCGCTGGTTCGTAGAAGGCGTGGTCGCCTGGGGGCGTGACGATGTCATTAAATCAGAACCGAAGCTGTTGCCTACGATCGGCGACTAATGGCGCCGTCGGATAGCAAAGCCTAGTGTGCCCATCAAGCACAGTCGGTGCCGAATCCCTCCCAATCGCAAACGGTTGCTTCAGAAAATGACCTCAACACGCCGATTAGGCTGACAATGAGCAATCCTTACGAAATCTACGATCTGCTGCAGGATTACGCCGCCAGTCCATCGCCGGTTCGGGAGGTATTGATCGGGCTGGTGTGGACCTATTGCGAGGCCGAGGCCGTTGGATTGGCGATGAGTCCGGGCATACCGACTCGGACATTGCCTTGGGCCGGCACCTTGCGAGGCAAAGCCATTGCCGAACTGGCCGCATGGGTGCGCGACTTCGATCCTTATCGGGCGACTATCGGCATGGCGGCCATTAACGCCGGCATCAATCGCTTGCAGCTTCCGGCGCCCGGTCTCACGTTGGAGCCCAAGCCGCAAAGTCTGAACAATCTTGCAGTGTTCGAACACTTTTTGCCCGAAATCAGGAGGCGACGGATCGTCGTGGTCGGCCGTTATCCGGGGTTGGATCAATTCGCAGCCGAGCACGCGCTCGATCTTAGCGTCCTGGAGCGCCAGCCAGTGCCGGGCGATCTACCCGATGCAGCCTGTGAATATCTAATACCGGAAGCGGAATGGGTATTCATTACCGCGAGTTCGATTCCCAACAAGACTTTCCCGCGTCTGGCCGAACTGTCCCTCAACGCCGTCAGCGTGTTGATGGGGCCGACTACGCCCTGGCTACCGGAAATGTGCCATTTCGGCATCGACTACCTGGCCGGTGTCGAAATTGCCGATAACGAGTCCCTACGCCAAACTGTGGCGGAAGGCGGCGGTGTGAGGATCTTCGACACCGGCGTACGCTACCGCATTGCGGCGCTCACAACCGCTGCCGCTCAGGCATGGACGCGACAACATATCGCGTGCACCATACAGGAGAGGGAAGATCTGATAGGACAGCTCGGGCGTTTTCCCGATGACGATCGTCTCGAAGCCGCCAACGCCCGATTGTCCCGGCTCGACACCTGTTTTAAACGGCTTTGGGACAAGCACCCTTCTTGATCGGTCGAATCGTAGCGACGCCAGTCCGGACGTTGATGCCGATTCGGTTGGTAGTTCCGCGTTAGAGTCTGATTGCGATCGAGAAAGGTTGCTCCCGGCGCCTTCGTTCCGGAGAGAGAGGGAGACGAGAAATGGCCTGTTGCCGGTTTATGAAAAGGGGGCTGGGCCATTTTCGACTTAGAGTTTAATCTGTTCACTCCCTGATCAAATCTGTACGGGCTTCGATACCCTGGAACGAACGGCTCGACGTGATGGAATCCGGGAAATGAGACTATAAAATACAAAAACCATATTGGATCTGAGTGATTATTTTCGGCGGTGGTGCCATTATGCTGAAACGTGTCGCTTCAGAAACGATATGCTCAACTCTTTTATAACGGGAGGAGGTTATTGTGAATCAATCTGAATTTACGGATTTTTTGCAATATTTGGCGAGCGACGAGTTTCGACTCACGTTAAGCATCATCGCTGCGATCGCCGGCTTTTTGATCGTTCTGGCTATCGTTTATTCCTTCCTGCGAAGAAGGGGTAAATATGCCGTCGTTGCGGATGAGTTGCCGGTGGCCTCTCTCAAGCCGCCGGCGGCCAAAATGCCACGTGATACTACTCCGCAAGATTCAGCGGCCAAAACGCCCCGCCATGTTATACCGCAAGATCCAGCGGCCAAAACACCTCGCCATACTGCTCCGCAAGATTCGGTGCTCCGGCGGCATTATGTGACTCATGTCAGATATATGATCGAGACGCTCACCTTTCCATGCCCGACCGATAGCGTGTTGCGCCGCCATTACGACCATTTGATTACGAGTGAGCTGGAGGCCTGCTTAGGTGACGATGCGCAAATGGAAAGGTTGATTTCCCGTTATGAGGAGCACAGGCGAAGCGCGAGAAGCTAGTCGCTAAGGTCTGCGGTTGCGCACCCTATACGAGTCAGCCACCCAGAGTGGATTAGGTGCGCTCTCACATCACCCGCGTAATTCAGCGAGTCTGCGCGCACCGTAACCCACCAAGGCAAGCGGCAAGATCATTGAGCGTCGCTGTGGTGGGTTACGGCGCACTCGAAGCGCGGTGATCAACGGCCGACCGGTGCTGGAGTGCGCCTAGCCCACTTTAGGAAGCCCTGATTAAGAGCTTATCCGTAAATAGAGGATAATGGCGCTTTTTTCTCGCAAAGCGCACTGATGAAAGCCAAATCCTGGGAAGTAACCGATGAGTTTTGGAAACGAGTGGAGCCTCTGATACCGCCCAACCCAGGGCGT
>Ga0196972_1000374_pt1 | contig 25391 bp, 20 predicted proteins | sample S1v_2013CmetaG_FD_148618 | JGI IMG/M metagenome (GOLD analysis project Ga0196972, IMG submission 148618) | Soil microbial communities from Anza Borrego desert, Southern California, United States - S1+v_20-13C | ecosystem: Environmental > Terrestrial > Soil > Desert | place: USA: California...
AACGTTCCGCACTCACGACGCCTCTGAGTCGTACCCCAGAGACCACCCCCCCAGCTGCTTTAGCCGACGAAGGGGTGTGGACATTGGCGAATGTCAGTGCAACGTTTGGTAATAAGCCTGTTTGTCCTGTCAACGAGAGTGCATTGTTAAGTGGTGTACCTTCTATAGATTATCAACAACATCTAAAAAATTACGATAATCACCTTTATAATAAACAGTCCAATTACTTACATAACAAAACTGAAAGTTCTCTTCTTCGAGAAATGAGAGAACCTTATAAGCACTCTTAAGAACCTTTTTAGCATCTTCCCAACATATTCGCGTGGGGAAAAGGTTTAGAGAGAGTCTTTTAGATACTCTCTTGTCGATTAATATACTATTTCTAAACTTACTATCACCGTATCCCTCTGAATGATGAATTGGTGTCGAGTTAAACTTCAGTCCTTCTTCGTCCCATAAAACCTGCCCTTCCCAGACATGGTTATGAGCTATAATATCTCTTATTACAAAGAGCTCGTACAAAATATCGTAAAGCGAATTTCCTTCAAATGTCTGTTTAAAAAATGCTAAAGCATTTATATCCTTATTAGAGACTCCCATTACATATTTTGTGCGAGTAATAAACGATTCCAGTAAGACAACAGTCAATAAGATTATTGAACACGAATAACCATTCTCATAAACCGAGGTCTGCACTTCATTTGCCCCAGCTAATCTTCCTTCCTGAGCCTTTTCAATAAGAGAGATAATTGGATCAAGCAAAGCTTCACCAATTATCGAAACATAACCACTTGAATTTTCATTCATTATATCCCTCATTTCCAAAAGGTATATCACTTAACGTTCCGCACTCACGACGTCTCTGAGCCAGACCTCAGAGTACTACCCCCTGGCTGCTTTAGCTGGCGAAGAGATGTGGGCTCAGACCTGTAATACTGTAGTTTACACAGTATGTTAAGAGTCGGTTTGCCCTGTCAACGAGAGAGCATTGTTAAGTGGAGTTCCCTGCCCCACAGAGCCAAGCTGCATTTATAACTTCAATAGTACCACACTGTCATTCCTATACCGTTTCTATCTTAACGATGCCATTTATCATCACCCATTATCCTGCCAATAATATGAGCTGCCTCCCAAACTGCAGCCGTTTCCAAACCCTCACATTCTGATTTACTGGCATCCCGAATTATACCTTTGTGATAGATTGAGTAACTACCAGAGATGCTATCATAAATACAAGTAGGTGGTGGCCATGATTCATCTTCACTATTGAATGGACGACTATCAACTATAGTCCAGTCTTCGGATTTTAAAGCGCTCTTATATACACCAACAATAAACTGATAATCTTCCGACTTTGGAAGATCCTCTCTCGAATCCCCAATATATCGGTATATAGCTATACCTGCATCATTAAATATTCTTCCATTACCAAACTTCCCATTTGGTAATGGAATCGCATATATATCACCCAAACGTATTCTCCGACGCTTAGTTCCTGCCAATATAATCACTCTCCCTTGAAACAATTCAATCTAATTCAATCAACAAATACCTTGACGCTGAGTATTTCTGCACTCTGAGCCGCCTTCCATAAAGCAGGGAATTTCACTTAACGTTCCGCACTCACGACGTCCCTGAGCTGTCCCTTAAGGAATACCCCTTGAACGTGCTTGTCACCAGCGAAGGGATGTGCCTCTGTTAACGTGAGTGCATTGTTAACTGATGTCGCCACTTTATTAAAAGCAATTTCATGAAATTGCTACTACTCTTATTTATTTAGCCACCTGCTCAATTCTGTTCCACTATCATTAAGCTCAAAAGCACCTATTCTAATACCATCACCGATGAGTCTACCTGAGTTTGGATGTCTAGTAATACGAGTAATCCATTGATATCCTAAGTCAAATGAATCACCATTAAACCATTTTTGCGGTAGAATCTTATATACCTCATCTCTGGGACTTATTGAAAAAACTGCGTAAGCAGCGTGGTCTGAACCATATGAATCTACAATAAGAATCTCATTTATCTTTTTAAATTCATCTGCTATGTGTAAATGATATGTACCTTCTTCAAGATTTGAATCAAAGCTCAATTCAGAAGTATGCTTACTAAGAGAATAATATGGTAACTTTGAATCTTTAAAGTCAATTGGAATATCAGATAATCTAAATGACTGTAATAAATCTAAATCAAAGCATTGAATACTTATCCTTTGATTACGTGAATACCATATGCCCAAATGATTATCTCCAATTGCAAATGCTCTTGTATATGTATTAAGTACTATTTTAATATCATCAGGTTGGTTATTTTTGTTTAGTGAAACTTGGTATGCATTTTCACCAGTTGTACCATGAAACATCCATAAAAAAGTTTCTCCTGCGCTACTTTTTATTTGGGGAAATGTCTCCCAATACCAAGGTGCAGGACCAATTGCCTTTGTTATGGTCTCAATTGCTACTTTTTCATACGATTTACTGAAGAACACACTTAACCCCTCCAATCAGATATATCACATGCCCGATTTTGCTCTTGAATTAACAATTTTTGCGCGCAGGTGGCGATTTCAGTTAACTACTCCACTAACGTATTTCGTGTTATATCCAAATATGGTATGTAATACGAATTCAATTTCGTATAAGCACCTTATAGCTGTGGATGCATCTCTATAATGATTAACTATTATTTACATTTTACTATATTTTTCCTTTTTAGCATATGACCTTTCTAAATATCCTTACACGCTAGCATTCTATAATGATATTTTGTTCCCATCATCGTCCTTTAGCAATTATTACAACGTGAATTGTAAATTGGTAAAATTTACATAGTTCTTGATTCTCAATAACCGCCAATTTGCAGGGCACTAGCTCGAATATATATGTTAAATAATAAACAAAGTATCACAGGAGATATTTTACATGAGCAATTCAATTGTTAATAATAAACTAATTCTATATCCAGCAACTTCATCAACATCCAAATATCCTAATAGCAGCAATAATAGAGGTGGCAATAAGGATAACTGTAGCGGCGAGTCATTTCAAGATATTTTAATGCAAAAGCTTGAGAGCCAAGTTCAAACTTCTTCTGAAGCCTCACTGATAACATTACAAGCTTTGCTTAGCAAGAGATTGCACTATTAATATATATAGACTTATAGTCACAATAATCCCGTAGGAGACATAGTGCTTTAAGACACTTTCACAATATAAAAATAAAGAACCCGACTGAAGTCAAAATTAGTCTGATTCTTTATCAATGTGCAACATCTGAGTCATAATTTTAAGCTAATACCTCAACTAACTTAGGACACTCTTCTCTCATCATAGAATAGATGTCTAAATCGTGATATTTTCCTCTAGCAAAAAAGGCTCTTCTCAACGTTCCCTCAAATACAAAGCCACACTTTTCAGCTGCTTTTTTTGCCCCTTCATTTTCCTTTGCCGCGCATATTTGCAGCCGTTCTATTGGCTTAAGTTCAAAGATGTAAGCACAGAATAGCTTAACCGCTTCCGTCGTATAACCTTTGCTTCTATCTTCTTTTCTATAGATCTGACATCCTATTTCATAGCCTTCACAGTCTCCTACGCCTTTGAAAAATGTGATAGCGCCCAGTATTCGATTGGATTTATCTACAATCAGCATTCTTCCAAAATCATTTTCCCAAAATCCCCCATCACCATAGTACTTCTGTATCTTAGTCTCATGGTGCAGCTCCACACCTAAGTAATCCCCTCTATCCTCCATACTGTTCATCAAGTTGAGCATTTCCGGCAAATCATTAGCCTGAATTAGTCTAAGGTTGATTTTGTTTCCCACCAACATTCCTGATTCCCCCTCTACCAAACATTATAAAAATATTATAATATTCTTTCTAAATATTAAAAGTAATTAATATATATAACAAAAGTTTCACAAAAACATAATATAAATAATGAATATTATCGAATAACTATTAGTATAATAAGTTATAACATAATATGTTGCTTGCTGCCGGTGATCATACGCTCTATCTACTTACTCAATGCACTGGTCAATGCATTTAAAAAGCAAAACTACCATCATAGATAAAACACACTCAAAGTGCAGGCAACATATTTAGCTCAATGGTCGTAAAGATCTTGAGCTTTTTTTATTGTAAAAAACTGCTATACATTGCTTCGTCATTGCTATCCAAATAGCATATCCTCATAGATCAGCAGTTGATCTCTTCTTAACAATCAAATCCCCTTCCACAAAATCAACCCCCTACAATAGTCGTTAGACTACATAGGGGGTTGATTAACCATTTAAATTGCTTACGCGCTAATTTTTACAGAAGGTTTCTTATACTTATACCATTGATATACTAAACCTAAACCGATTGTTGCAATACCCATTACATCTGTAAATACGCCCGGATCTATAAGCGCTAGACCTCCAAGCATGAATAGGATTCTTAATAGCACGTTTACTTTTCCGAATATATACCCTTGCATTGCAACACCAACTCCAAACATACCTATCAAGGAAGTGGTTGCAATTCTTATGATCTCACCACCTGTTGTATCAATCAACAGCAACTGCGGATTGAGTACAAACATATATGGTATCAGGAATGCTGCTATAGCCAGCTTGCTGGCATTGAAGCCGGTTTTTATAGGATCGCTCTTTGCGATTGCTGAACCAGCAAATGCTGCTAGTGCAACCGGCGGAGTGATGTCAGCTATGATGCCGAAGTAGAATACGAACATGTGAGCTGTCAACGGGTGTACCCCTAACTTTAACAACGCAGGAGCTGCAATTGTTGAAGTTATAATATAGTTAGCTGTTGTTGGAGCACCCATTCCAAGAATAAGCGATGATATCATTGTCAGTGCCAAAGTCGGCAATAGATATCCTCCAGCCAGGTCAACCAGCCCGTTACCCATCTTAAGGCCTAGACCTGTCAATGTAACAGTACCTACTATGATACCTGCGCAAGCACAGGCTATGGCAACACCTAAAGCGCCCTTTGCACCCATTTCAAAGGCTTCCAGCAGAGTCTTCAGGTTCATTCTAGTTTCTTTTCTAATCATACCAACGATAACTGCAGATAGAATTCCGTATAAAGCAGCTTTTATTGGTGTTGTACCGTTCATCAGCATGTATACGATAACAAAGATAGGTAGTATCAAGAACCATCTTTCTTTAAGAACCCTAGCAAGCTTTGGAAGCTTGGACTCATCCAGTCCCTTCATTCCTGTCTTTCTTGCTTCTAAGTCAACCATGATCCAGATACCTGTAAAATAAAGCAAAGCTGGTATAACAGCTGCTTTTGCAATGCTGCTGTATGGAATTCCTATGAACTCCGCCATTAGGAATGCTGCAGCACCCATGATTGGCGGCATGATTTGACCGCCAGTTGAAGCTGCTGCTTCAACCGCACCTGCAAATTCAGGCTTATAGCCTAAGCTTTTCATAAGCGGAATCGTAAAGCTTCCGGTACCAACTGTGTTTGCAACTGAGCTTCCGGATATTGTACCAGTCAAAGCACTGCTGAGTACTGCAACCTTTGCTGGTCCGCCTACCGCTTTACCTGCAATTGCATTAGCCAGGTCGATGAAAAACTTTCCGATACCTGTCTTATCCAAGAACGCCCCGAATAATATAAATAAGAAAATGAAGGTTGCGGATACCGCTATAGGTGTTCCTAGTATACCTTCAGTTGTAAAATACATATGGCTTACGATTCTTTCTATGGAGTAACCCCTGTGATTCAAGAACCCAGGCAGATATGCACCGAATTTCGCATAAAGCAAAAATGTACTTGCTATGATTACAATTGGCATACCTACTACTCTTCTTGCAGCTTCTAATACAAACAATACTGCCAGTATCGCTACAAAAATATCAGTTGGTGTCTGATCTCCCGCTCTCATAAGAAGGTTATTGTAATTGAAGGTTATATATAATCCTACAGAACCAGCAATTGTAGCAAGAACCACATCCAACCAGTGCATTTTATTTTTAGGCATCTTTTTACTGGTCGGGTACATGAGATATGCTAACACAAAGGCAAAGCTAAGATGTATGGATCTTTGCAATTGTGCAGGCAGCACACCAAAAATAGCTGTATATAACTGAAATAAAGTAAACATAATTGCGATAGCTGTGATGATCTTCCCCGGAAGACCAGATAGCTTTCTATGATTCGATTCTTTATCATATTTTGCTATGATTTCATCCAAGTCTAATTCTTGTACTTGCTCTTTAAGAATCTTATTGTTATCCATATGCTCCCTCCTCTTGACCGAATTCATTGATATTTGTTATAAAACAACCTAAGAGTTGATTATGATCTTATTAAATTGTGCTTTATCAGCTCAAGCAGTGTGACTTTCTCGATACTGAAAAAAGCAGGGTTTTGCGGTTTTACCAGCTCGGAAAGCTTCATGCTCTTATCGTTATAGGTCAGCGTGTGTTCTGCATAAGTACCTACTATATAAGTGAAATTTTCAAGCTCTCTATTGATATTCTCAATCTGTACAAGTCCATTTTCTATGGTAAGCTTCTGTCCACTTCCCGGATCATACTCCGGCATGCCTGCACCATAGGAAAAGAAGGTTGTTTTGTACACCATGAATTTATTTTCTTGTATCTTGATGAATTCATTAACCGGCGTGCGGTTAACAGAATGTTTAAAGCTAACGACAAAGTCTTTCGCATTGCCAAGTTGATCCATATAAACAATTTCTCCGGTTTTTCCGTTAGAGATTGTAAACCTGTCTAACAATGGAATATTTAATACTATGACAATGCCTACAAGAAAAATCAGCAGTACCTTGTACTTCTTCATAATAAAGAAGCCGGACCGGATATTTCCAGCCCGGCAATCCTCCTAATTATTTTATAGCTCCAACTTCCTTGAAGTACTTTTCTGCTCCAGGATGGAATGGAACTGATATACCCTTAACTGCCTCTTGAAGATTCAACTCTTTGCCCTTTGCGTGACCAGCAGCTAATTCTGCCTGGTTCTCAAATAGAGCCTTTGTCAAATCATAAACTACAGATTCTGATACTTCTGAACCAACAATCAAAGTAGCCTTAACAGCAATTGTCTTAACCTCTGCATCTTGGCCTTTGTATGTGCCAGCAGGGATCGTGTATGCTGTAAAAAATGGGTACTTTGTTGTTAATTGTTGTATCACATCATCTGGGATTGATACAAACTTAAGCGCAGTTGTTGTAGCTGTATCTTGTATAGCTGCATTTGGTATACCTGAAGTAAATAGGAAACCGTCAATGTGCTTATCCTTTAAAGAATCAGCTGATTCTGAGAAGGATAGATAGTTTGCAGAGAAATCATTGTAAGTCATACCTAGAACATCTAGGATCTGTCTTGCGTTTGCTTCAACACCGCTTCCAGGTGCACCAACGGAGAATTTCTTGCCTTTGATGTCCTGAAGTGTATTTATTCCACTTTCTGCAGTAGCAACGATTTGAATTACTTCTGGATAAAGTGTAGCAATCGCTCTAACATTTTCAATCTTACCATCCTTGAATGCCTCTAAGCCGTTATAAGCGTAGTCAGTCATATCGTTTTGAACGATTGCGATTTCCGCTTCTTTCTTGCCTATAAGCTTTAGGTTTTCAACAGAAGCACCTGTTGATTGAGCAGTTACGTTCATGTTTTCAATCTTTGAATTGAATATTTGAGCCATTGCTCCACCAAATGGATAGTATGTACCTGATGTACCACCAGTTGCCAATATCAGGTTAGTCTTTTGTGGCGCACAACCTGTCAAAGCTATTGAAAAAACTAGTGCAATAGCTAAGGCTAATACTAAGTACTTTTTCATAGAATCCCTCCTCCTATTTGTTAAAATAATTTTACAATTACCATAACAAATAATAACAGAAAGGAACGTAAATTTACACGAACCGATATTGAAAATTTAGAAAATTGAAGCCAAGCCTATACAATCATGCAATTTGCTCTACCAATACCAAAAGTCGCTTGATGAAGGATTTTATATTTACTTTCCCCCCATAGGTGGCTTTGCCTCTTAAGTAATCCATTTCCATCTTAACATCTGTATAATCAAACAGGGATGAACTGTAAAGAATGAACTTTTCATTGCTGAAGTCCTCAATACCCATAGAAGCAATATTCTTCATGGCTTTGCCTACCGTTCTCCTCATTCGCATCTCTATAGCCTTGAAATCGCTTCCGGCCCCTTTTCCCTCTGAGGAATACTTGCTTTGCAGCCGCTTCAGCAGCTCACTGAGTTGAGTTTCCTCCAAGGCCTCCCCCAAATCTACATTTTCGTATAGCAGAGTACAGATATTAATGATGTCTCTGCTTCCTAAGTCACCCAGTATCCCCAAATCAGCCATGATGTGGTTCAGCTCTTTCCTGATGCTATTCAGCTTTCTGGTGTTGTTTTCCGCTCCGCTTCTGCTTAGGGTCAATGCAGTAGATTCAATGGCTTCAAAGGTCTTTTTCAAGGCCAGGTATTCCTTCACCCTTTTTATAACATTCACTACCTCAATAACATTGATAGGCTTGCTTATAAAAAACTCAATACCATATTCATAGGCCTTGGCTATCATATCCTTATCGCTGACCTGAGACAGCATGATAAACATACTCTTTACGTTCTGAGCCTTTACCTTCTTTATGATAGATATTCCATCCTGCTGCGGTAATAGTAGGTCAATAATCACAATATCAGGCTTAAACTTTAGAATCAGTTCCTCCCCGGCAAGACCGTCCTCTGCTTCCGCATATACATCACCCAGATTGTATTGCTCGATTATCTTAGTAAGCACACTTCTTACGGTTCTATCATCATCAATAACTATAAAGCTAGACATCGTCATCCCCCTCATAAATTATAATGTTTTCCGGAAACTCCAATCGAAACTCAGTAATTCCCTCGATATTATTATCCAAGCCTACCCTTCCCTGTAAGTGCTCCACTAGCAGTTTTATATGGGTCAAGCCTAGACCGGTAGACACCTGACCTGTCTCAGGGTTGAACTTTGTGGTGAAGCCCGGTTCAAATATAAGGTCCTGCTCTTTTTCCTTGATTCCTTTCCCATTATCCTCAATACTAAAAATTACGTTGGTGTCATGCCTGAAGCATTTGACTTTTACATAGGAATCGCTCCGATAACATGCCTCTACTGAGTTTTGGATTAGATTATTCAGTACCGATATGACCACAAAATACTCACTGGTTTTGAAGTCCCTGTCAAGTTCGAAGCTGAGTCTGATATCCTTATTGATCACCTCAAGATACCTTGTGAATATATCTTGTATCGTTTCAAAAACCTCACTGATTTTCATGGTTTTGTAGTGGTCATCAGCAGGCATGAGCTTTTCCATGCTGATTACGATTCTATTATAGTCCTTTTTAATTTCATGTATATCAATGGATAAATTCAGACAATCCGTCATCAAGTGATTGTAAGAGGGCTGATCTAGGGGACTGCTTTCTTTAAGGTTATTGTAGATGGAATAGCTTTTTGCCATCGCTCCCTCTATGTCCTGCATGGACTTCTTCAGGAAGAAAACTTCGGATTTCAGCTTAGCAGTCAAGAGCAGCAAATCCTTATACCTTCTCTGATGCTCTTCTTCTGAGATAAATAAGCTGTAGTGCCTGATTATCCAAAATAGCGCCAATACAAGACAGCTTCTTATAACTGCTGCCAGCATAATGGTGGAGAAAATTGCATCAAAAGTTTTAGTATGAAACTGATTTCTAATCAAGAGCTCAAAGAAATTAGACATTGTATCGGCTGTTGTTAGCGCCACAATGAAATAGACAGGCTTTTCAAAAAGCCTTCTGAAGTTTGCAACCTCTATAATAATACCATAGGATATATAATAAATAAGTGCGGGTATATGCTTTAAATAAGCTGCATCAAGGCTTGCCGAATTGATGAACAAATCAATCCCAACCCTTACAAACAATACGGAAATGCCCGTCACAATCGAGGTAGACACAATTGGCAGGGAATGAAAATAAAGCAGCATGAAGGTGAATATTACTACTCCTATGGTGATTCTAAAATCCGTACCAAAGGGATAAAAGTTTACTTGACCCATAAATGCAGTAAAAAGTCCTACCATAAGTATTTCTTTTAATTTACTCTTCATAAAATCACCCCCAAATCTATTGTCGCAATATTCATTTAAGGTTTCATTAGTTATTATATCATATAGAGATAACTTAGCTAAGACAAGTTTATGTCAAATTAAGATCCTATCATGGCTATAAATAGGAAGAGACCTGCAATCATTGGGATTCCAGGTCTCTTCCTATTTATATAAACTATTTGTTATTTGCGGTAAGTTTCTTAAACAGTTCTTTTGTTGCAGGGTATATTTCAGTGAACTTCTTATATTTCTTGTCATAAAGCTCTGCATTGGCTTTATTTGGTTCAATGCTATCCGTAGTTTTGATATAGGCTTCGCAAGCAGCTTCAACAGTGTCAAACTGTCCGTAGCCCACCGCTGCCAGGATTGCCGCACCGTATGCAGGTCCTTCATTGGCATTGACCTTGACGACATTGACATTCAGCACATCAGCTATAATCTCGCACCAAAGCCTGCTTTTTGCTCCGCCCCCATTGACACTGACCACAGGAATTTTTATGCCCATGTTTTTCATGATTTCAAAGGTATCTCTCAGGGAGAACGCTACTCCCTCCAATACCGCCCTTGTCATATGCTTTCTTTCATGGGTCATGTTCATACCCATAAAGGTTCCTCTGCAGTTTGGATCATTGTGGGGTGTTCTTTCACCCATCAAATATGGCAGATAGAATACATGATCATCGATTCTCGCATCTGCCGCTTCCGCCAGCAATCCATCAAAATCATCCGTCTTGTTCACTTCCTCGACCCACCATTTTAGTGAAGCCGCTGCGGCAAGCGTTACGCCCATCTGATGATACTTTCCATTGGCATGACAGAAGGAATGCAGACTGTTCTTGTCATCAACAAAGAAGTTCTCTGTTGAAGCAAAGACCACACCGGATGTTCCAAGGGATAAGGAACAAGCATCTCCGCTCACAACTCCGCCGCCCACTGCTGCAACTGCTTGGTCGCCTCCACCGATGACAACCTTTACATCCTCATTCAGACCCAGCCATTCCGCAACGCCCTTCTTTATAGTGCCTACAACTTCGTAAGATTCATACAGTTTAGGCAGTTGGTTCTCTGATATTCCCAGAAGCTCCAGCATCGGCTTTGACCAGGTCCTGTTCTTTACATCCAGATATAATGTACCGGATGCGTCAGACATATCTGTTGCAAAAACACCAGAAAGCTTATATGCTACATAATCCTTCGGAAGCATGAGCTTTTTGATTCTTGCAAAGTTTTCAGGCTCATTCTTCTTTAGCCATAGAACTTTAGGAGCAGTAAACCCTGTAAGAGCCAGGTTTCCGGTCCACTTTGAAATGGTCTCCTGCCCGATTTCCTCATTGAGATAACTGCATTCCTTTTCTGTTCTTTGATCATTCCATAATATTGCAGGTCTTATAACCTCATCACGCTCATCTAGTACAACCATTCCATGCATTTGACCGCTAAAGCTGATTGATTTCACTTGCTGCTTATCCAGTCCCGTCAAAAGAATCTCCAAACCTGCCATTGTCTGTTTCAGCCAATCCTCAGGATTCTGCTCGGACCACAGCGGCTTTGGAAAGTAGATAGGGTATTCCAAACTGGTTGACTTGGCTACCTTGCCTGACTCGTCTACCGCCACCAGTTTTACAGAGGTCGTTCCTATATCTATACCTATAAAATACATAGCTACCCTTCCTTCGATTTATTTTATCCGATCTTTATAACTGCCTTTACAACATCCTTCGCATTATTTACAACGAAATCAAAAGCTTCCTTTGTATTTTCAAATGCGAACTCATGGCTTACGATGTCTTTCACATTGATTGCACCGCTGGCAATTGCATTGATTGCTACAGGATATAGATTTCTGTATCTGAAAATCGTCTTTACAACGCCTTCCTTGCCCATCAGTTTCATGAAGTTGAATTCCACTTCATCCTTTGGCGTCATACCAACCAATACAATAGTACCTCCTGTTTTCAGCACCTCAACAGTCTGTTTTACAGTAACTACAGCACCAGCAGTATCAATAACCACTTCAGCGCCTTTTCCTTCCGTAATGGCTTTAACAGTTTCTATAACATCCGCTTCCATAGGATTGATTACATGTGTTGCGCCTAACTTAAGTGCTGTTTTTAATCTGTTTTCCAAAACATCTACAAGAATAATCTTGGATGCACCTCTTGCCTTGCATGCAAGCAAAGTTACCAAGCCTATGCAGCCTGAACCGTAAATTACTACCGTATCTCCAAGCTTCACTTCGCCGATGCCTGAAGCATGCAGTCCTACCGCCAATGGCTCAACCAGTGCACCTTCCATATTGGACACATTATCCGGCAGCTTGAAGCACATATCCTCCGGATGAGCTACATAGTTTGCAAATACACCATGGTATGGTGGTGTAGCAAAAAATTCTACATCTGGGCAGAGATTATAGCGTCCTGTTTTGCAGAACTCGCACTTGCCGCAAGTCTTGCCTGGCTCTAGAGCTACTCTGTCGCCAACCTTTAATGTTTTTACCGCGCTTCCTACTTCAACTACCTCACCGGCACACTCATGACCCAATATGAAATCTCCGTTTACTACGAAATCGCCTATTCTTCCATGTTGGAAATAGTGAACATCAGAACCGCATATGCCAACCACGTCAATTTTTATTAGAACATCCGTGTCCTTAACTGCCGGCACCGGTACGTCCTTCCATATCATTTGATTTGTACCGTGCATAAAAATCGCTTTGTTTTCCATTTTATTTACCTCCGTTAAATTATTGTCAATCATGTTTCAAAAACTAGGGAAGTCTATATTTCATAAGACTAAGCTTTTATTTGCATTGTATGTTTCTATACGCTTCATTCTCATAAACTAAGTACGCGAATTGAACAATTCGCGTACTTGTCATGATCTTATACCTTGGTTGGCTTATTTTATAGCGCCAGCCTTCTTGTGCATTTCAATGTACTTGTCAACATTGTCTTTTGTGATTAGTGGGCAGTCGATATCCATATTGATTTCTTTTTCTGCACCTGTTGCAAGTTTATTAGCTGTATCTAGTATTGATGTTGCTAGGTCATAAGCACTTTGCAAGCTTGTTGAAGTCATTTTGCCTTCTTTGATCAACAATACTGCTTCAGCTGTTCCGTCAACACCATAAGCTAGAATGTTAGCGAATTTTGGATTGTCCTTTATTACTTCCAATGCACCAGCAGCCATGTTATCGTTCATAGCGATGATTGCATCGATCTTGTCATTTGCTTGAACCCATGTTTCCATGTAGTTCATTGCTTCGTCCTTGTTCCAGTTAGCAATTTCTTCGCCAACGATCTTTACATCAGGGCGCTTATCAAAGAATTCTTTCTGCCAGCTGTCACGTCTTGCATCAGCGTGGAAGTTGCCTGGAGGGCCTTGCAATACAACAACGTTTGCATTTTGTGGAACTTGTTTCACTGCTAGATCCGCGTTAACCTTTGCTTGCATGTATGGATCAGCGTCAACGGAGGATGATCCAGGGATGTTGCTGATACGAGCATTAGTTGTAATAACTTTTATGCCAGCAGCAACTGCTTTTTCAACATAAGGTCTTTGTGCTTCTCCGTTATTTGGTTGAACAACGATTACATCATACTTGTTTGTGATTGCATTTTCAATTAGTGAGTTTTCTGTGTCGTCAGAAGCTTGACCGTCGAATACTTCCAACTGGATGTTGTCATATTTCGCAGCTTCTTCTACTACTGCATTTGCCAACCATGCTGCGAATGAGTCTGCTTGTGCTCTTGCGATGTAAGCAACCTTGTAAACCTTCTTCTCCTCAGCTGCTGGTGTTGGCGCTTGCTGTGGTGCAGGCTGGCTGCAGCCAACTAACAATGTAGCCATCAATGAAACGATCAGAGTAATAACTAACCACTTTTTCAAAATTACTTCCCCCTTAATTTTTGTTTATCTAAATAGATTTCTCTATTTAAGACTATTTTGCTTCCACTGTTCCAAGCTTGCGCTTTGTTCTTTTTGTCTTAGCCCAGATATCATAGATTACTGCAAGTGCTATGATTGCACCACGTACGATTTGCTGCAGATATGAGTTAACGCCAACTAGAACCATGATATTATCCAAGAAACCGACGATGAATGCACCTGCTAATGTACCTGATGCAGTACCGATACCCCCTGTAAAGCTGGTTCCGCCAATTACTGCTGCTGTAAGTGCCTTAAATTCATAGCCTATAGCACCGTTAGGCATACCGCCGTTTATACGGGACATAAAGAGCACACCTGCGATACCGACCAATATACCGTTTATGATGAAAGCCCGCATTTTTATCTTATCTACATTGATTCCGGAAGCATTGGCTGCCTCTTCATTTCCCCCTATAGCATAAACGGATCTTCCGAACACCGTATGTTTCAAGAGGTACCAGGTAACTGCCAATAATACCGCCATGAAAAGGATTGGTGCAGGCACACCGAATACTCTGCCTTGACCGAATACTGTATAGCCCCCGATTTGATAGATGTTCTGGCCGTTGGTGTACATAAGAGCAGCTCCACGGGCCATTGTCATCATAGCCAAGGTTGCGATGAAAGGCGGTGCCTTAAATTTCGTAACCATCAATCCGTTTAATATATTACAAATAACCCCAACAGATATTGCAACTAAAAAAGCTAATGTCAAGGAACCTGTCATTTTATATGTGGACACGGATAATACTCCTGCTAAAGCCAGTACAGATGCAGAAGACAGATCCAACATTCCGCATATGATCAATATCGTTTGACCAAAAGCCAATATTGTACCGACAGAAATTTGTGTTGAAATGTTCATCAGGTTTTCTGCGGAAACAAAGTTCTCATTTGCCAGCCAGCTGATCAAGAAAAGTGCCAGCAGCACCATATATATGCTGTACTTGCTTTTTAGGCTGGTCCATAATTTGTCCTTATTTACTGCGTTCATACTATTTTCTCCCCCTATTGAGTTTTGGTTGCCGTAGCATATGCCATGATTCTCTCTTGTGAGAATTCATCTCTAGTCAGCATTCCTGTGATTTCACCCTTCGCCATAACATATATCCTGTCGCACATCATGATAAGCTCAGGCAATTCCGACGAAACCATAATCACTGCTTTCTGCTGCTTAGCCAGCATCATCATCAGTTTATATATTTCATGCTTGGCGCCTACGTCAATTCCGCGAGTCGGTTCATCCAAAATCAGAATGTCCGGGTCTGTGACCATCCATTTTGATAATATGACCTTCTGCTGATTGCCTCCGCTTAAGGATTCAATCGTTGTCTCAAGAGAAGGTGTCTTTACATTCATTTTCTTACATAAGTCTGCAGCGGTCTGATTTTCCTCCTCTGCATGGAGCCTTCCTCCGTAAATGAACTTTTTCAGATTTGACAAGGAAACGTTTTCCTTTACACTTCGTACCGGTATGATTCCAAATCTTCTTCTATCCTCTGACAGCATGACCATCTTCTTGTTAATACTGTCCCTAACATTTCGAATTCTGACCTTTTCATTGTTGATCATCACTTCTCCGGCCTCATAGTTTTCAAGGCCAAACAGTGCTCTCATAACCTCTGTTCTGCCAGCCCCCATGAGTCCTGCAAAGCCGATGATTTCGCCCTTGTGCACATCAAAGCTGATATTTTTAAACTTGCTGGCATCCGTCAAATTCTTAACCTGCAGCACCTTGTCACCTAATGGAATCTCTTCCTTTTGGAACACATTTTCAAGTTTTCTTCCTACCATCTGTGTGATCACTGTTTCCAGGTCATACTGCTCTTTTGGTCTTGAGTCCACTACAGTGCCATCTCTAAAAACTGTAATTTCGTCCGCTATCCTGAATATCTCATCCATCTTGTGTGATATATAGATAATGGCTGTTCCACGTTCTCTCAGTTCATATATCTTCTTGAATAAAACTTCCACTTCTTTATTTGTAATAGCTGAAGTTGGTTCGTCCATGATGATAATTTCCGAGTTATATGAAATCGCCTTCAATATCTCTAGCATTTGTATATCAGATACTGTCAAATCCTTAAGCTTTGTCTCAGGATTATAATTCAGATTTTCTTTTTCAAGCAGCTCTACTGTACGCTTTCTGATTTCCTTCCAGTCCACCTTGCCATATTTGTCTTTTGGCCAGTTGCCTACAAAAAGACTTTCTTCGATTGTCATTTCAGGCATGTAGTTCAGCTCCTGAAAGATCATGGATATGCCAAGGCTTCTCGCCTGAATTGGATTGTCAATCTGAACAACCTTCTCATCGATTAGAATTTGACCTGCATCCTGCTTGTAAATGCCATTGATCACCTTCATCAAGGTGGATTTACCGGCACCATTCTCCCCGCAAATCACGTGAACCGTACCTTTTCTAACAGCAAAATTAATCTTGTCTAATGCTTTTACTCCTGGAAAAGATTTTTCAACATTAGAGACCCTTAATTTTATATCCGGATTCATCGCTTATAGATTCTCCTTTTTACATTATTGATTGATCGTCCTCGTTTGTCCTTATCACAATCATAAAGAATTCCTATAGTGAATGAAACGTTCTATATTATTGTGATAGCGTACGATTTTACTCAATACTGAAATGAACACTTGTATTCCAAAATCTTTTATACCAGATTGCTATTTTTGTGCACTATATTAATATTTTGCATAGTAAAAGTCTCAGCGCATCCGTCGCCTTCGCCTTTTGCCTAGATTTGCTTTGTATAGGTTGATAAAAAAAAGAAGATCTCTTTTTATCAAGATCTTCTTTACTTCATGATTATTTTTTAGGCACCATTTTCTCCTTATATTCTACTACAGTCATTCCTGTGACTTTTTTGAATACCTTGCTGAAATACTGCTGATTGGAGTATCCGACTTCTTCAAAAATCTCTTTGATTCTGCCATCTGACTCAAGCAGCAATTTCTTAGCCTTCTCAATCCTAAGCTTATTGATATACAAGGACATATTCTCCCCGGTACCCTTCTTAAATGCATTGCAGAGATAATGCTTTGACAAGTGCAGCTTTTGAGCTACGTCTTCCAGGGATATCTTCTCATCATAGTGCTGATCGATGTAGTTCAGTGCACGATTAATCACCAGCTTGGAATTGGTATACCTCATATGCTGAATCGCCACAATCACTTTTGTAATAAAATCGGTCAGCAGATTCAGTATTCTTCGCAAATGTTCAGCTATTTCAATCTCATGATGATAATACTCGTTATTGTTGATTTCTTGGTTGTTTTCGATAAACAGCCCATAGCTGTCAAAGATATTGCCGATTAATTTGGAGCAGGCTACCTTTACGATCATTGGGTTTACATTGTTTTGCTCAAAGTAGCTGCCTGCTTGGCAAATAAGCTCCTTTGCACCTTCCAGGTCTTCTTTTGCCACAGCTTCAATAAACAGCTTATTATACTCCTTCTCCAATTGAATGGCCTTAGGCTCGCTATAGCTGACATGATTGGCATTAGATATAAAATATGATTTTTCATGCTTATAAAATAAAATTTGAGACTTCTCCAAAAATTTATTATAAATAATCAAGGAATCCCTTATATCACTGAATATATCGGAATAAACAACATTTAGTGAGCAATCAAAATAGGATTTTACTGAATTTATGGCGGTTTCAAAAGTCCTTCTTATCTCATTCTCATTTAAAGACTGAGAGGACAGGAAAAATATATACCGCTTCGTTAGATGGCTGTAAATATATTCAATAGACCTTTCTGTAAATAGTCCAAGCATGATGTTTCGTATGGCATGATTTCTCTGCTTTACTTGTGCAGGCTCCATATTCAGTTCATCCAATGTATCGTTTATTGACATGCTTGCAAAGGCAAACCTTGTCTGCACCAATGGAAACTCAATACCTGCACAGCGTTCAGTCAAATTGGTGTCTATGACAAAGCTCGATTTCACCATGTCTGAAAATATAGATCTCTTGATATCGTTTTTGCTGGTCAGCACCTTATCTTTTATATCCTTATTTTTATGGTCAATATCCATCTTCTTCTTCATTTTCTGCATGGTGGCGACCAGCTCTTCATCCTCAATCTCAGACTTCAGTATATAATCATCTGCCCCAACCTTTAAGGCTTTTCTGGCAAAGGAAAACTCATCATAGCAGGTCAATACCAATATCTTGGCATTGCTGTCTTCTTTTCTGATTTCCTCCACCAGCCACAGACCATCCTTTTTGGGCATCTTTATATCTGTGATAATCACGTCGGGCAAATGCTTTTTATACTGCTCCAAGCCCTGTTCTCCGTTGGATGCTTCTGCTACAACCTTGAAGCCGTTTGCTTCCCAGTCAATGGTTGTTTTAAGCCCAACACGAACCAGCAGTTCATCATCTACTATAAGAACCTTATACATAGGATCACCTCGCCTTCCGTTAAAATGTGTTACATTGGATTGATAGGCAAGCTTACAATAACAATTGTGCCTATGCCAAGCTTGGTATCGATTTTCAAGCCATAATCATTGCCGCAATATAGCTTGATTCTTTGATTTACGTTGTTTAATCCCACTTTGCTGAACCTGCTTTTATCCGAGGTATTCATAAAAATACTCTTCAATACCTCTTCCTCAATTCCCGGTCCATCATCGTGAACCTCAACAAACAGGCTGTTTTCCTTGATATATGCTTTAAGTTGAATGTTCAACTCACTCAGTTCATCTTCCATCCCATAGATAATTGAGTTTTCTACAATTGGCTGCAAAATCAATTTGGGCACAGACATGTCCAAGCAGTTTTCATCAATATCATAGGTGATGTTCATTGATTTGCTGAAGCGCAGCTTCTGGATGACAATATAGTTCATCACATAGTCAATTTCTTCTTTGAGGGATATCATTTCCCTGCCCAGGTTGGTGCTGATGCGAAGCAGCTTTACGAGTGCGGTGATTGCTTTGCTGACGCCGTGATTGCCTTGTATCTTCGCCATCCATTTGATGGTGTTCAATGTATTATAAAGGAAATGCGGATTGATTTGAGCATGGAGAGCCTCCAGCTCCACTTCCTTTTTCTCTTGTTCTTCACGTATCAGCTTATCAATCAAAACCTGCATCTCGCCGATCATGTTATTTAAGCTGTGACCCAGCTGTCCTACCTCATCGTTGGAATGCACCTCAGTCCGAACAGTCAGATCTCCTTGCTCCACCTTTTTGATGACACTCATCATCTTCATCATAGGTTCCGTGTATCTAATGGAGAAAAACAAAATATATAAAATAATTACCAGTCCATATATAATTCCGCCCAAAACGAAGTATTGCTGAATTCGACTGATTTCCTCATACAAATGTGCAGTGGGCACATTCTTTATAATCTTCCAGCCGTTAGCCCCTATAGTGGAATATATCGCCACTTGATCCGTTTCTGCCTTATATTGCACATAGCTGTGACCATTATGATCATTCAATACCTGTTTTGCATATGGCTTAAACTTAATTGTACTGCCTATTTTACTTTTGTCCGTATGGCTGATGATATTGCCTTGATCGTCGCATATAAAAACCTCAACATCCTCATCATCTGCAAGACTTGAATATGCCTGTTCTAGCAAAACCTCTTCCAGATCCATGATCAAATACCCATATTCCTCCAAGGTGTTGAAATCTACAATCTTTCGAGCCAGCGAGAAATAGTTTTTCCTGAACTTACCGGATAATATCTCTATCTCCTGTATGTTTGTCCTCAACCAAAGAGGCTGACCTGAAGATTTCTGTAGCTGCTTACTGACACGGTCCAGTCTGCTGACTTTTTTTGCACCTACCGAGTAATAGGAATAGGAATCTTTCAATATCAAATCAATGACCTCAATATCGTCTCTTGAAGTAATAAATCCTCTTAATACTCGATTGAATTCATCTGTTTTGTATCGACTGCTTTCGTTCAGCATGTCCAGCAGTTCTCCGTCCGAAATAATGACGGCCGAAAATTCCTGCACATCCTCTAATATGAAATTCAGCTTTTCACCGGTTTCATAAACTGACTGTACCGCTGTTTCCGTATACTTATTTCGAATGATTTCTTTCACGGTACGCAAGTAGGTGAAGGATATAGCAATGACGGGAATCGCAATCAGTACAATGGCTATGATGCCAAGCTTAACACGCAGTGGTCTGAATGACTTGTTGCTGCTCATTTCTATATCCCTCCCTTCCTACTTATCCAATCGAATCTTTTCTAATTCCTCATAAATCTTTTGACCAACTTTTTTACTGTCCAAATCATTTTCTATCATATCGTGCAGATTTGAAATCAATACCTTCTCCACATCATAAAAGTTAGAGAGCTTCGGACGCAAATATATGTTTTCCGGACGCCATGCATTTAACACAGCATCTATATGTTTTAGCTGAACCCCTCCATCTGGAGCTTTGTCCGCTCTTTTCAGCTGATTGTTAATACCGGGATCTTCATAAGAGGACTTCCTGGTTGGCAGACTGCCGCCCTCCGGATGACTTAGGACTCTTAACTGCATATCCTTGGTGGTAGCCCATACAATGTACAGCCATGCAGCTTGTTTTTCGCTTTCTGTGGCATACTTGTTGATGCCGATTCCGGATCCCCCATATATATTGGCGCTTCTTTCATCGCCATAAGGCAATATGGAATATCCTACTTTACCTGCAACCTTGGAATTTATAGAATCCTCAATATAAGTGTAATTCTCGTCCCAATTTACCATCATGGCTATTTCACCGTTTCGGAACACCCTTGCCAGATCCGTCCAATTCCAGTTGACACTCTGCGGCGCCGAAACGCTTGCAATCTTTTTATACATATCCAATGCCTGCGTGAAATTCTCATCCAGTACATTAATGTTGCTAAAGGTCTTTAAGCCCAATGTATTGACGCCTTCGTCCAGAAAATAATCTCCGCCATAAGAAGCAAGTATGTTTGAAAACTCACAGAAAATCGAGTTGTGCTGCTGTGACATCAATCCGCTTCCATATTTCACTTCTTCCTCCGGTACATTCTCATCTATCCATTTGGCTGCTTCATAATATCTCTCCCAAGTAAATTCACTGGTGCCAGGAGTCCAATCGTACCCTTTTTCCTCATAGAACCGGCCTTTATACTTTTCAAAGATGTCCTTTCTATAATAAAAAATCATTGTTGTGCTGTCAAAGGGTATTGTATATACATTTTCATCATTCTCAAAGTATGAACATACCGCAGTTTGATTTTCAAAGAAATCATCCATAAATCCCTTGATTTGCGGCAGTTCTTTATTTTGACTATATGGATTCAAGACCTCCAAGTAGTCATAAAACCGATTCAGCGTTTGATAAGGATCCACATAAACGATCTGATACTCTCCGGCTTGCCCAATAAAGTCCAGGTTCACCTTTTGGACCAGGGTATCAAAATCCACTGCCCTTATTTTGACATTGATGCCTGTAATCCTAGAAAACTCTTCGCTTTCATGGGATAGAATGCTGGCATACAGGTTGTTCTCCACAATAAAGTTCAGCGTGGTGCCTTCAAACTGTCTGATATCATATCCCTCAGGCAGCTCTAAATTCTCAAAGCTGGTGCCTTTTAAATAGCCTTTGTTTTTAAGTGCAGTACCACTTTCTTCTGCATCTTTATTTGTGTATGCTTGTCCTGTACAGCCTGTTAAAAATATGCATGCCAATATAAGGATACATATTCTTCTTAGCATTAAACTCACCTACTTATCTATTAGTACATTTTTATATAACTAACACAATATTAACATAATTTCATCTATTTATAAAGGCTGCATACTCATTAACAATAGTTGCATAAAGATGCTAAAATTCCAACAAAAAAGCTCTGCAGACTTATGTTGCAGAGCTTTTTTTTATATGATTAATTTCTTTAACAATTCCAGGTTCACTTCAGCCAGACTGTCAAAAACAACCTCGCAGTTGTACAAAACACTCCTGCTTCCGATACCAACAGGCGTCATGCCTGCACTCTTTATTGCCTCTATTCCGGCAAAGGCATCCTCTATCCCGATGCAGTACTGGGGTTCCACACCAAGCATTTGTGCTGCCATGGCAAAAATGTCGGGGGCAGGCTTGCCGTTTTTGACTTCCCTCGGATCTACCACCACATCGAAATATTCACTTATTTCCATGGCTTCCAACAAAAACTGTGCGTTTTTCGATACCGACGCCAAGCCTATGGCAATATCATTTTCCTTAAGTGATGCCAACAGCTCAAAAGCACCTTTTGAAAGATTTTCCTTGGTAAATTCTTTGATCAATCCTTGATAAATCAAATTCTTTCGATCCGCCAAGGCAATTCTTTCTGTCTCAACAAACTTATTCTGCAGGTTGCCTGCCTTTAACACAATGTCCAAAGATTCCAATCTGGAAATCCCTTTTACTTGATCATTAACTTCAGGCGGCAGTTCAAAACCCAGTTCCTTTGCAAGGAGCTTCCATGCAATATAATGTTGGTGGCTGGTTTCCGTTATCACGCCGTCCATATCAAAAATGACTGCCCTAAGTGTCTTCATGCTTGCTTCCTTTCTATTTCTATAGAATTCTCTACAAAATACTCCGTTTCATAAACCTTGATGCTAAACGGGTTGCCTCGAAGCAGTTTAACCTTTACCACTTCATTCACTTCAACGTCAATCCAAGACCCTAGATAATGAATGCGGAAATGATAGCCTTGTAATTCTTTTGGCACAATCGGTGCAATAGATATTCCGTTCTCCTTGATTCGGTAGCCTGCAAAACCATTAATGATTGCCAGGCAGCTGCCTGCCAAGCTGGCCATATGCAGGCCATCCTTCGTATTACCATGTTTATCGTCCAAATCAAGCCTTACTGACTCCATAAAGTACTCATAGGCTTTTTTGATATAACCGCAGCGTGATGCCATGATCCCATAGATACAGGAAGACAATGAAGAATCGTGAGTTGTGATTTTCTCATAATAATTAAAGGACTTGCTGATGGTCTCCATATCGGCATAATCCTCCAGTAGGAAATGCGCCAATACAGTATCAGCTTGCTTAAGCACCTGGTAGCGATAAATCGTCAAGGGGTGAAAATGCAGCAGCAGTGGATATTTATCCTCCGGTGTATTTTCAAAATCCCAAACAGCTTTCTTCAAGAAACCATCGTCCTGTGCATGTATGCCAAGCTCATGGTCAAAGGGCAGGAACATCGCTTCTGAAGCAAGTCTCATCTCTTCCACTTCTTCAAAGGTAAGGCCGATTCTCTGACAAAGCGCTTCAAAGCCTGCCTTATTATATTCCATCAAGTTCTTATACAGCTTATATGCCCAATACAAATGGTACTTCGCCATTGCGTTGGTATAAAAATTATTGTTTACTATAGCAGTATACTCATCAGGTCCGGTTACACAATCTATAAGATATGCCCCATTGTGCCAATGCCCAATTTCAAGCCATATTCTTGCTGTTTCATATATGACTTCTGCAGCTTTCTCCAGCATAAATTCCTCATCCTGATGGTAGAGATAATGCTGGATAAAACCATATGCAATGTCTGCGTTGATATGGTATTGCGCCGTGCCTGCAGGGAAATACGAGGAGCACTCGATTCCTGAAATGGTTCGCCATGGATAAGCTGCACCTTTCTTGTGTCCCATCTCTTTTGCCCGCTGTTTTGCATAGGGTAGTATATGACAACGGTATAGCAGCAGCTGCTTCGCTAATTCAGGCTGCGTCATCTGAAACAAAGGAAGCACATAGATTTCTGTGTCCCAGAAATAATGCCCCTCATAACCTTCTCCGCTTAATCCTTTGGCTGAAATATTCGAAATCTCGTCTCTGCCCACAGACTGCAGCAGTTGAAACAATTGAAAACGTACTGCCTCCTGTATTTTCTCCGAGCCAAGTATCTTAATATCCGAGTTCTCCCAGAAGCTGCTCAAATATTGCTCCTGCGCATTCAGCAACTCATCAAAGCTGTCATGAATATATTTACTGCTCAGTGCTGCAATATCCTCATATAAATGCTTTGATCTGATGCCATCCGCAAAATAGCATTTCTTTTGCAGTCTGATATTGTTTTGAGCAGTCGCTTTGGTGCAAACTCTATTCTCTTCTAAGCTATGCTCCAAGCTGCAATTGCTGCAGGTATTCGATACAGCTTTATATTCTATCACTGACAATATTGGAATCTTGGTGCTCATTGTCTCCATTTCACAAAAAGCCAGATTCTCCTTTGCATCCAATTCTTTCAGCTTCAACAGCTTCTCATGACCGGATGCGACCCTGGGATCATTGGCATCGGAGTGGTTGCTCACATCAGCGTCCAATATCGAAACAATTTGGATTTCTCCCTCAAATTGTATCTCTATATCAAAGCATAGAAGGTTCTGATGTGCAAAAGATGCCATCCTGCGAAATACCAGCTTTGCCTCTTGACCGCTTCCTGTAATATATCTATATCCACGTTCCATTAGGCCTTTCTTAAGGTCAAGTACGCGATAATAATCTTTTATTCTTGCTGGATCTATGATTACTTGCTCTCCATCCAGATAGATGAGAGAAGTCTGCGTGTCCATGATTCTCGGTTGCTTGTCCTGTATGGTCGGAAATCCATAAGCGCTTTCACCGTACATAATTGGGACATTATCATATAACCCATTGATGTAAGTACCTCTTATGGTATTTGACAGACGATTTGGCGCTTCTTCAAAACAGCCTCGCATTCCAATATAGCCATTGCCAATAGTAAAAAGACTTTCTTCCAATAGCAGTCTTTCATTGCTTAAATCATTGCTTATTAATTGCCACATACTTCTACTCCTTCACAGCGCCAGATGTCAAGCCGGATATGATTTGCTTCTGGAACAATATAACGATAATCAAAGTTGGAATAGTCACCACAACAGTTGCAGCAGTAACTTGCCCCCAGAAAATTTGGAATTGGCCTCTCAAAAACGAGATGGCAACCGGTGCAGTCTGGAAGCTGCTGTCGCTGTTCAACGTCAGAGAAAGCAAGAACTCATTCCATACCCCAATGAATGTGATTATAGCAGCTGTAAAAATCCCCGGCAAAGCCAATGGAAGTATGATTTTCATAAAGGTTCTCATTTTTGAAGCACCATCTATACTGGCGGACTCTTCCATCTCCTTTGGCACCTTAGCAAAATGTGTTACCAGTATAAAAATCGCTACTGGCAAAGTAATCATTGAGTAAGGCAAACTGATAAAATAAGAATTCGTCCAGCCTAATTTAACAAAGGCATTATAAATCGGACCTATTACAATCATCTGCGGAAACATGGAAGTGGCCAGAATAACAGCCATC
>Ga0196972_1000376_pt1 | contig 25306 bp, 28 predicted proteins | sample S1v_2013CmetaG_FD_148618 | JGI IMG/M metagenome (GOLD analysis project Ga0196972, IMG submission 148618) | Soil microbial communities from Anza Borrego desert, Southern California, United States - S1+v_20-13C | ecosystem: Environmental > Terrestrial > Soil > Desert | place: USA: California...
ACAGGCCGGCCCAACCATCATTGGCGACAACTGCTTTATTGGCGCGCGCTCAGAAGTGGTAGAAGGTGTCGTAGTGGAAGATAATTGCGTGATCTCCATGGGCGTCTACATTGGCCAATCCACCAAGATTTATGACCGTGAAACCGGTGAAGTCCATTACGGCCGTGTGCCAGCAGGGTCTGTAGTCGTGTCTGGCAATCTGCCTTCCAAGGATGGTGCGTATAGCTTGTACTGTGCTGTCATCGTCAAGAAAGTGGATGCCAAGACGCTGGGCAAGGTAGGGATCAACGAGTTGCTACGTGGCATTTAAGGGAATTCTGCAGTATATGGCTATATAGCCTTGTCGAAATGTTGACATCCCCGTCAACTCTCTAAACAACACCCGCTTCGGCGGGTGTTGTTATTTATATCCTTACCGCTTGTTTCTCAGCGCCGCCCATCTCCCTGATGGGCGGTTCATGTGTTAAAGCCCCATATTTACTAGGCGCGCAGCCCACTCCTCCTCCTCCCCCCTTGAGTTGTTAAGAATAGGCATGGAAGTTGCGAAAAACGCAACATGAACAAGATTACTCATCACCCCTGAGCAGCGGCTTTCATGACCGGAACCTATGACTATCGTCTGGTGCTGGCTTCCCTGGTCATCGGGTTTGTGACGGCACTTGCGGCATTCGCATTATCCGGCCGCATTTACCGCAGCCAGCCGAAGGCAGCCGAACTCTGGCTACTGGGCGGCTCTGCCGCGATGGGAACAGGCATCTGGGCCAGCCAGTTCATCAGCATGGTTGCATTTTCGCTACCGGTGCCTGTTGGCTACGCTTTCGATTACACCTTCCTGTCGTGGCTCACCGTTGTGGCCGTGTCCTGGCTTGCCTTGAAAATTGCTATCCAGCCAGTACTGGAAACCAAGATCATCATTGCCGGAGGCATGTTGATCGGCATAGGTATCAGTGGCATGAACTACATCGGCATGTACGCGATGCACATGACCCCACCGATCACCTACAGTTACCCCTTGGTCGCGCTGTCAATTGGACTGGCCATGATCGCATCCACCATCATCTTGATGATCCTGCATTGGATGCGGACACAGCGCTTCTGGCAGGCCTTCATTTCCAAGATCATGACGGCGGTCGTTACGGCAATAACCATTACCGGAACCCACTACATCGCTATGGCAGCCGCTTACTTCGCGCCTGATTCTGTATCGCAGTCTATCAATGCCCCTCACCCCAGCCTTATGGCATTGGCGATCGGATTGGGTGCCGTCACGCTGATATTCGCGACGAGACTGGAAAGCCGCATACCCAAGACAGAGTTGTCGCTGGAAGATGCCAACAATGAATTGAGTCGAATGGCCATGATGGACACCCTGACCCATCTGCCTAACCGCCGACTATTCCAGCAGCATCTGGAAGTTGCCATTGGCAGATCACAACGCGTTGGGACGTCGCTGGCCGTTGCCTTTATCGACCTGGATGGCTTCAAGCCCATCAATGATGCCTTGGGGCATCACATCGGCGATGAAGTCCTGCTGGCAGTGGCCAAACGCCTGAATGCCGCAGTGCGCAGCTGTGATGTTGTGGCCCGAATTGGTGGCGATGAGTTTGTTGCCTTGCTGGAGGATATCAAGTCCGATCAGGACATTGTCCCCATCGTCGAACGCATTGTGCATTCGCTGCGCGACGTTTTCTTCATCGACCATCACGAAGTCAGCATATCTGCGTCGGTGGGCATTGCCGTCTACCCGCGAGATGGCGACATGAAGCGGCTGCTGGTCTGCGCCGATGCTGCCATGTACCGCGCCAAGAGCGACGGCAAGAATCAGTTCCGCTTCTTTGATTCGGATATCGAGTTGGCGTCGGACCGGCTGCTCGAAATGCAGCGCGACCTCCGGCAGGCCCTGGCGCGGAATGAATTCAAGTTGCATTTTCAACCCAAGATTGACGGTAAGACGCAGGCCCTCATTGGAGTAGAAGCCCTGCTGCGTTGGGAACACCCGGTCAAGGGCACGATTGCGCCATCCGTATTTTTGCCAGCTGCTGAACGCTTTGGCCTCATCAATCAGATAGGCGACTGGGTGATCGAGGAAGCCTGCAGTATCCAGCACCGTATGCGAAGCCAGGGCATCAACCTCAACATCTCGATCAACCTGTCGGCCCAGCAATTCCGCAATGCCAACCTGGTGAGCAGCATTCTGGAAATGCTGAAGCGCTTCGATACGGCGCCCTCCACGCTCATGTTCGAAATCACGGAATCCAGTGCTTTGCATAACCCCGATCAGTTCAATGCCTTGCTGCTTGCATTCGAAGCCGCAGGTATCCCCATGGCTATGGATGATTTTGGTACCGGCCGATCCAGCCTCGCCGCTTTACAGGACATGAGGGTCAACGAGCTCAAGCTGGATCACGACTTCATCAAGGATATTCATACCAGCGATCAAACACGGGACATCGTGGACGCCATCATCCGGCTCGCACATGCGCTGGAGCTGGTGGTAGTGGCAGAAGGTGTGGAAACGGAAGAGCAACGAAAAGTACTGGTCGAGCTTGGTTGCGACCAGCTGCAAGGGTACCTGTTTGCCCGCCCGGTACCCGAGGAGAAGCTGGCTGTTCTCATCAGCCAGCTGAGCGCAATTGAAATTGATTTCAAGAAACAAGGAGTACTGGAATGATCAACAATAGCCAACAACAAAAATCACGCATCACGATACTCTTGGTCGATGACGATCCAGACATTCTCAAGCTCATGGCCATGCGCTTGCGTGCCGCAGGTTACGACGTCATCTCGGTGAGTAATGGCGAGGCCGCGCTTGCCCATATTGCGCTCAATAGTCCCAACCTTGTCATCACCGATTTGCGCATGCCTGGCATGGATGGGCTTACGTTGTTCAATGCCATCCGTGCCACCAGGCCATTGCTGCCGGTCATTATTGTGACAGCGCATGGATCAGAAGCAGAGGCGCTCAATGCCCTTCAGCGTGGCGTATTCGATTTCCTGTCCAAGCCTTTCGATAACAAATACCTGCTGCAGCAGATTGAATCCGCTTTACGTAAATTTCCGCAACCCGCATTCGAGCAGGTGCGGGCAGCACGTGTGGCTAACGGTTAATTTTCAAGCCCCATTGATTTCATACTGCGCCGGGTAGTCTTCCGGCGTAGCTTTTCACACAGGCAGCAAGCCTGCGTTAGAATTACGCTTTAATTCTGCACCCTGATCCATGAAGCTCTACGGCATTCCCAACTGCGATACCGTCAAAAAAGCCCGTGCTTGGCTGTCCGAACATCGGGTCAATGTCGATTTCCATGATTTCAAAAAGGATGGTGTCGATCCAGCTTTGCTGAGTGGCTGGATGGAGCAGGTACCATGGGAAAGGCTGGTGAATCGCAGTGGCATGACCTGGCGCAATCTGGATGAGGAGGCCAAGGCATCGGTGCAGGATAACGCTTCCGCTGTGAAGCTCATGGCGGAAAAACCGTCGGTGATCAAGCGTCCAGTCTTGGTCGAGAACGGAAAGATATTGTCCCTGGGCTTCGATGAAGCCACCTACCAAAAACTTTTGAAGTGAGCTGCCATGAGCAAAACCCTTGAACTTGCCAAAGCACTAATCGCCCGCCGTTCGCTGACGCCCGATGATGCAGGATGCCAGGAAATCCTGATCGAACGCTTGAAGCCCATGGGTTTCAAGGTTGAGAACATGCGCTTCGGTAATGTGGACAATTTTTACGCGAGGCGTGGCAATAGCGGTCCGCTACTGGTGTTTGCCGGCCACACGGATGTTGTGCCCACAGGCCCCGTGGAGAAGTGGAATACGCCCCCATTTGAGCCCACCATCAAGGATGGCATGCTTTATGGACGCGGCGCAGCGGATATGAAAACTTCTCTCGCGGCTTTCATTACTGCGATTGAAGAATTCACCGCCGCGCATCCTGAGCACGCAGGTTCCATCGGTCTCCTGATTACGTCTGACGAAGAAGGCATTGCTGTGGACGGGACAGTCAAAGTAGTTGAGACCCTGCAGGCGCGGAAAGAATCATTCGACTACTGCATCGTTGGCGAGCCCACTTCAAACAAGCTCGTCGGCGACATGATCAAGAATGGTCGCCGCGGCTCGCTCTCCGGCAAGCTCATCGTCAAGGGCGTGCAGGGCCACATCGCCTATCCACATCTGGTCAAAAACCCCATCCACCTGGTGGCCCCGGCTATCAAGGATCTGGTGGAGACCACCTGGGATAATGGCAACCAGTATTTCCCGCCAACCTCATGGCAGATCTCCAATATGAACGGCGGCACTGGAGCCACCAACGTCGTTCCGGGCGAAGTGGAAATACTGTTCAACTTCCGTTTCTGTCCGGAAGTCGATGGCCAGGGCAGCACGGAGCAGAACTTGAAACAACGCGTGCACGCCATTCTGGATAAGCACGGCCTCAACTACGACCTCGAATGGGAATACTCACCACCCTACGTAACACCCCCAGGAGAACTGGTCGCAGCTATTTCCGAATCCATACAGCAAGCCTATGGCATCACCCCGGAGCTCTCCACCACCGGTGGCACTTCGGACGGCCGCTTTATCGCTAACATCTGCCCGCAGGTGATTGAATTCGGCCCTCTGAACGCCACTATCCACAAGCTTAACGAATGTGTGGGTGTAGCGGATATTGAGCCGCTCAAGGACACTTATCGCCTGACACTGGAAAAGCTGCTGCTGCAGCGCTGATTGATGGAACTCCTGCTGGTATTACTCGTGGGCGGCGGCCTTATCTGGGCACTGGTATGGGCGGCTAATGGCCGAGACAAGAAGAAGGAAGACAACAACCAATGAGTACCAATCCGACTGAAGCCGCACACCAGCTGCATACCATACGCGACTGGCTGCGTTATGCGGTCTCACGTTTTGAGGAAGCCGGTATTTTCTTCGGACACGGCACAGCTAATGCCTATGATGAAGCTGCGTGGCTTATTCTGGCTACCTTGCACTTGCCTCACGACACGCTGGAGAATTTCCTGGATGCCGTGATTCTTGAGCAGGAACGGCGCAAGCTGGCCCATCTGATCGAACGCCGTGTAACTGAACGTATTCCCACCGCTTACCTGGTGCGTGAAGCCTGGCTCAAGGGCTACAAGTTCTATGTCGATGAGCGCGTCATCGTCCCGCGCTCCTTTATTGCCGAGTTACTGGAAAACGGTCTCGCGCCTTGGATAGAGTATCCGGATCTGGTGGAAAGCGCGGCCGACATCTGCACCGGCAGCGGCTGCCTGGGTATCCTGCTGGCGGATGCATTCCCATCCGCAGCTATCGATGTCGTCGACATTTCACCTGATGCCATTGCCGTCGCCAATATCAACATCGCCAATTACGGCCTGCAGGACCGCGTGCATGCTGTGCTTTCCGACATGTTCCAGGCACTCGAAGGCAAGACCTACGACCTCATTATCAGTAATCCACCATATGTGGATGCGCCTTCGATGGCAACACTGCCAGCCGAATACCGCAATGAACCGCAAGGCGCACTGGGCAGTGGTACGGCCGGGCTAGACCATACAGATACGCTTTTACAGGAGGCGCCAAAGCACCTGAATGATGGTGGGATCCTGGTAGTAGAGATTGGGCATAACCGTGATGCCCTGACGGAAGCCTATCCCAACCTGCCATTCACCTGGTTGGAAGTGGAAGCGGGAAATGAATTTGTGTTCCTGCTGACAAAAGAACAGCTAACGAACAATAGATAGAGGCTTAACCTCGGCCCCTGTTCCTATCACTCTTCTTCTGCTGTCTCGGTGCATTTAAATCGCCGCTCTGCCGGATACGCCGCTTTGTAGGATCAGTCTTCCTGGCAACTGGTTTAGCATTTCGTGAAGGGCCTTGGCCTTCCCCGGGCTTGCGCTCCTTGGGCATAAATGTCTTGCCAGCCTGTTCCTTTTCACGTGCGGTCTTCTGACGCGGCGGCTTCTGGGGAACCGGTAGTCCGGCCCATTCCAGCAAACCTGTGACTTCCTTGGGCTCAAGCTCCAGCATCATGCCGCGCTTCAAGCGGGGTGGGAGGTTCACAGGTCCGAATCGTACGCGAATCAAACGGCTGACAGGCAGCTGAAATGCCTCGAACAAGCGCCGCACTTCGCGATTGCGGCCTTCGCGTAGAACCACCTGATACCAGTGATTGGAGCCTTCCCCGCCTTGTGGCTGAATGGCGTCAAAACTTGCAGGGCCGTCTTCCAGCTCAATGCCTTGCGTGAGCTGCAGCATCTGGCCTTCAGTCAGCTCACCAAAAATCCGTACGGCGTATTCCCGCTCGACTTCATAGCGAGGATGCATGAAGTGGTTCGCAAGATCACCGGATGTGGTGAACATCAGCAGCCCGGAAGTGTTGATATCAAGGCGGCCTACGGCAATCCATTTGCCGCCTTTAATATGCGGTAATTTGTCGAACACGGTCGAACGTTTTTCCGGATCGTCCTGACTGACGATTTCGCCTTCCGGTTTATGGTAGAGCAGTACACGCGGCAGCTCGGGTTCAAAAGGCAAGCGCAGCGGACGGCTGTCCAGCCGTACCACGTCTGCAGGCACAACACCTGCACCTACCTCAGCCGTCTTGCCATTGATGGTGATGCGGCCACTTGCGATGAGTTCTTCCATATCGCGACGTGAGCCCAGGCCCGCCAACGCGAGCAGTTTATGCAGGCGCTGCGGCTTAACGTCGTCCGAAATCGATCGGCTGGAAGGTGCAGCACGTTGTGGTTGCTGCTGTTTAAATGGGCGGGGCATGAAAAAATCCGTTATAAGTCGAGAGGTATATTGGCCTGGGAGAAATCCTCCAGCGGTGGCAATTCTGCCAAAGAACGCAGGTTAAGATCATCCAGGAAAGTCTTGGTCGTAGCATAGAGCGAAGGCCGGCCAGGAACGTCACGCTGGCCGACAACATCGATCCACTCACGCTCCTGCAGCTGGCGGATAATATTGGGGTTCACCGCAACGCCGCGGATTTCCTCGATATCACCGCGTGTAACCGGTTGCCGATAGGCAATGATAGCCAGCGTTTCCAACGCTGCACGCGAATATTTTTGTGGCCTTTCCGGACTCAGCCGGGCAATGAAAGGCACGTATTCCACCCTGGCCTGAAATCGCCAGCCACTTGCTACCTGAACCAACTCCATTGTCCGAGACTGCCAGTCGCTCTTGAGCTCATCAAGCAGCATGCGTAAAGTTGCCCGTTCCATACGGCCTACAAAAAGACGCAACAACTCATCCAGTGACAAAGGCTGTGATGAGGTTAACAGTGCGGCTTCCAGCACCTGCTTCATTTCATCTACGGTTTGTGGTTCGGCAGAGATCATGCGAAACCTTGGATCATGCTGCTATTTGGACATAGATGGGCGAAAAAGCCGTTTGCTGGGTCAGTCTCAGCAGGCCTTCTCGTGCCAGCTCCAATATGGCCAGAAAACAAACTACCAGTTTGGGAATGCCGTCCTTTACCACATCAAACAACGCATGAAACTCGACCATGCTGTCATTCTGCAGCTGGCGCAGAATAATACTCATATGCTCGCGGACAGATAATTCCTCACGACTGATGCGATGATGCGAATACTTGCTGGCACGTTCAAGTACAGCCTTCCATGCTGCCATCAGTTCATCACTCGACACACTGGGCGGCTGCACTTCAAGCACTTTTTCGTAATAAGCCTGCGCCACCAGGATGTCCTGCCCCACCTGCGGCATGGCATCAAGCCTCTGGGCAGCCAGCTTGATTGCTTCATATTCCATCAACCTGCGCACCAGCTCAGCCCGGGGATCTTCTTCTTCCTCAATCTCGGCTGGCTTAGGCAACAACATACGCGACTTGATCTCGATCAGCATGGCCGACATCAGTAGATAATCGCCAGCCAGCTCAAGCTTGATCGCGTGCATCTTCTCCACATACTCCATGTATTGCCGGGTGAGATCGGCCATGGGGATATCGAGGATATCCAGATTGTGCTTGCGGATGAGGTAGAGCAAAAGATCGAGGGGGCCTTCAAACGCTTCCAGATAGACTGCCAGCGCATCAGGTGGGATATAGAGATCCTGCGGAATAGCATCAAACGGCTCACCGTAGATTCGGGCATCAATGGTCAGCTGCGTCTGCATGATTTAGTGCTTCACAGTCCCTGAGAAAACATTGATCACGACGACTCCAGCGATGATGAGCGCAATGCCGATAATAGCAGGCATATCGAGGGGCTGCCTGTAGATGACCCAGCCCAGCAGTGCTACCAGCACGATCCCAACCCCGGCCCAGATCGCATACATAATGCCGACTGGCAGCCCACGCAAACTCAGGGTCATGAAATAGAAGGCCGTGACATAACCCACGATGACCATGACCGATGGCCAAAGCCGAGTGAATTCCTCAGTCGACTTCAATGCCGAGGTTGCCGCCACTTCCGCAACGATGGCGATACTAAGCGCGACCCAATGGTTCATTATCAGGAGTAGTTCAATCCCATGACTTCACGCACTTCGCGCATGGTCTCACGAGCGATCTTGCGTGCACGTTCGCAGCCTTCGGCCACTACGTTCTTCACCAGCACCGGGTCTTCCGCATATTGGGCAGCGCGCTCCTGGATGGGCTTGAGCTCGGCCAGCAAGCTTTCAATCACAGGTTGTTTGCACTCGATACAGCCGATACCAGCACTACGGCAACCGCTTTCCACCCAGCCCCTGGTGAGGTCATCCGAATAGATTTCATGCAACTGATAAACCGGACACTTCGTTGGCTCGCCCGGATCAGTACGGCGTACGCGGGCCGGATCGGTCGGCATCGTTCGTATTTTCTTGGTGACCGTTTCCGGGTCTTCGCGCAGGGAAATGGTGTTGTTATAGGACTTGGACATTTTCTGTCCATCCAGACCTGGCATCTTGGACGCAGGTGTCAGCTTGTATTCCGGCTCCACCAGAATCATCTTGCCGCCGCCTTCGAGATAGCCCAGCAGCCGTTCGCGGTCACCCAGGCTCAGGCCCTGCTGCTCTTCAATCAAGGCGCGTGCGGCTTCAAGTGCTTCTTCGTCGCCATTCTCCTGGTAGCGTGTCCGTAGCTCTTCATATAGCGAGCCCCGCTTGCTGCCCAGTTTCTTGATGGCAGTCTCAGCCTTTTCTTCAAACCCAGGCTCGCGGCCATAAATATGGTTGAAGCGGCGAGCAATTTCACGCGTGAATTCGATATGCGGGATCTGGTCTTCCCCAACCGGCACCTGCGTAGCCTTGTAGATCAGGATGTCCGCGCTTTGCAGCAACGGGTAGCCCAGGAAACCGTAGGTGGACAAGTCTTTGTGAGCGAGCTTTTCCTGCTGGTCCTTGTAGGTAGGAACGCGCTCCAGCCAGCCCAGTGGCGTTATCATGGAGAGCAAGGTATGCAGTTCTGCATGCTCGGGTACACGTGACTGGATAAAGATAATCGCGTTGGCGGGATCGACACCGGCAGCAAGCCAATCGATGACCATTTCCCACACGTTTTCCTCGATGACTTCCGGCGTATCGTAGTGCGTCGTCAACGCATGCCAGTCAGCAACGAAGAAGAGGCATTCATGTTCGTGCTGCAGTCGGATCCAATTTTTGAGAACGCCGTGATAGTGGCCAAGATGCAGGCTGCCCGTGGGCCGCATGCCGGAAAGTACGCGCTCAACCGCCATAATTATCCTTATGATTAAGACATTCGTATTATACGAATAACCACGAAATTAAGCCGACGAATGCATAAATAAAAGGCCCCATGATGATGGACAGGACGCCGGTAAACAACAGGGCCAGCAGGATGAAGAAACCGTAGGGCTCAATCCTGGCGTAACGCGCTGCCAGATGGTTGGGCAGCAGGCTGACCGCAATACGCCCACCGTCCAGTGGAGGCAGTGGCAACAGGTTCAATACCATGAGCACGACATTGATGAGGATGCCCGCGCGCGCCATCAGGTGCAAAGGTGTCGTGAAACTGGCAGGCAACAGGTCGGCCAGATTGTAGGCAAGTGCCCACATGATCGCCATGACGAAATTCGACGCCGGGCCGGCAGCTGCTACCCACAGCATGTTCCGCTTGGGATTACGCAATCGCGAGAAATCTACGGGTACGGGCTTGGCCCAGCCAAACAGGATACCGCCAACCAGCAGGGTCAATGCAGGCACCAATATCGTTCCGATGGGGTCAATATGCCGCAGGGGGTTCAAGGTGATACGCCCCTGATAGTGGGCTGTCATGTCACCAAAGAAGCGGGCTACGTAGCCATGTGAAGCTTCATGCACGGTAATCGCAAAAATGATGGGCAATGCATAAATGGCGATTTTCTGTATAAAAGTTAATTCCACGTAATTTCCATTTTCAATTGTTATTCACAGGCTGTAGACCCAGTGCTTCAGGATCTCCTGCCCCCAGCCTCAGCACTTCCGGTGATTCCCCGGTGAGGTCTACCACGGTCGTCGGTACTGTTAAGCAAGGGCCGGCATCAATCACCAGATCCACCTGATGCTCCAACCGCTCGCGGATTTCCCAAGCCTCGTTGAGCGGATCCTCATCCCCCGGTAACAGCAGCGTCATGCTCAGCAATGGTTCATCGAGTTCGTCGAGAATTGCCTGGACGACAGCATGCCCAGGTATGCGCAAACCAATGGTGCTGCGTTTGGGATGCTGTAAACGACGCGGAAGTTCACGCGTAGCCTTGAGAATAAAGGTGTACTGACCTGGCGTATTCGCCTTGAGTAGCCGGAATTGGCTATTGTCCACCTGGGCATAGGTGGCAATCTCGGTCAGGTTGCGGCATATCAGCGTGAAGTGATAATCATCTTCCACGTCTCGGATCTGGCGTATGCGGGTTTGAGCGTCCTTGTTACCCAGCATGCAACCGAGGGCATAACTCGAGTCTGTTGGATACACGATGACCCCGCCATCTCGCAATATTTCGACGATCTGATGAATCAGCCTCGGCTGCGGACTCTGTGGGTGAATTACAAAATACTGGGCCATTCAATTCTTAGTAAAAGTACGGACACGGCATTAAACCACAGCTTCCGGCCCCCCCAATCTTGCCAAACCGGCACGCATCCAGAGGGCAACGTAGGCAACTGGCCCATATCCATATAAGAATGCCCTGGTCCATGGTAATCCGAGCCAACCGATGCCTGCAGGCCGAACTGGTGGGCAAGCCTGGCGAACTCCTGGTATTGGTCCGGAGAATGGCTGCTGGTCACCACTTCAATGGCGACACCGCCGAGATGACGAAATTCTTCCAGCAGTAACAGCATATTGGTGCGGCCGAGATCGTAGCGCCCAGGGTGGGCAAGCACGGGGATGCCACCGCTTTCGATGATCCAGCCCATGGCGTCTTCTAGGCTGGCCCAGTCATATTCAAAATAGCCCGGTTTGCCCTTGATCAGATACTTTTTGAAAACACTACGGATGTTGGGCGCATAGCCTTGTGCAACAAGATACTGCGCAAAATGGGTGCGACTGATGATGCCCTGTTTAGCGAATTGATAGGCGCCTTCCAGGCTGCCTTGAATCCCTTTTTTCAGCAGGCTTTCTGCCATACCCTCAGCGCGTGTATGTCGGCCTTTGCGTATGTGCTGCAGGCCCTGCACCAATCGCGGGGATTGAGGGTCAATCTTGAGACCCACAATATGCAGCGTACGCCGACGCCACGTCACCGAGATTTCCACACCCGGGATCAATGTAATGCCGTGCTCGGCCGCTGCCGCCTCCGCCTCTGCAAGCCCGGCAACATCGTCGTGATCCGTTAAAGCCATCACACGCACCCCCTTGCTGGCGGCGTGCGAGACCAGTTCGGCTGGCGTCAATAATCCATCGGAGACAACCGAATGGCTGTGCAAATCAATGAAAGAGGTCATCAATAAAGGCTAAATGAAGTGGCGGGGTAAGGTCGGCGGGAGGCTTGTGACACAGCATGAATCATAGCAAAATACAGCCATGACTTATACTTCCAGTATTCCTCTTCTGACTTTCTAACCTAAGGTCCAGCATGAAATTTCTCTTCGACATGTTCCCGGTAATACTGTTTTTTGTTGCCTACAAGATGTTTGACATCTATGTAGCAACCGCGGTTGCCATTGCCGCTACTCTGGCACAAATGGCATGGACCAAGTTTAAAGGCCGCAAGATCGACAACACCATGATCACAAGCGCAGTCATCATTGTGGTTTTCGGCGGGGCTACCTTGTTTTTGCATGATGAAAGCTACATCAAGATCAAGCCTACTGTGCTTTACTGGTTATTCTCCATCGGGTTGGTAGTTGCCAATGTGTTCTTCAAGAAGAACCTCGTACGCGGCCTGATGGAACACCAGATCAGCATGCCCGACAGGATATGGGACAAACTCAATCTGGCGTGGGCAATATTCTTCGCCTTGCTGGGCGCGCTCAACCTCTACTTTGCGCTTAACTTCTCTACCGACACCTGGGTCGATTTCAAGCTATTCGGCACCATGGGCCTCATGTTCCTGTTTTTTGTCGGACAGGCTTTTGCGCTCGACAAGCATATGACAGCCAAGGATACGGACTGATGTGGTATGCCATCATCGCCGAAGACCATGCCAACAGCCTGGAAAAACGCCTGGCCGCGCGCAGTGCTCATATCGAGCGCTTGAAACTTCTGCAAGATGAAGGCCGGCTGCTGCTGGCAGGGCCGTTCCCTGCATTGGATAGTCCCGATCCAGGAACTGCAGGCTACGATGGTAGTCTCATCATTGCCGAATTTACCGATATAGCCGCGGCAAAAGCCTGGGCAGCCGATGACCCTTATGTGAGTGCTGGCGTTTATGCCGATGTCACGGTCAAGCCTTTTCGCAAAACCTTGCCTGGCTAAGGACTTCAATGACGATTACCGATGAAATTCGCACGAGACTGGCTCCGCTGGAACCCGTGCTGATTGACATCCAGGATGACAGCGCAAAACATGTTGGCCACGCCGGCAACACTGGCGGCGGCCACTACACCCTCACCATCGTCAGCTCGCAATTTTGCGGAAAATCCCAGATAATCCGCCATCGCTTTGTGTATGAGGCACTTGAAGGCCTGATTCCAGGCCGGATTCATGCACTGAGCATACAGGCTATCGCTACTGACGAGCCTTACCGGCCATAAGAACAGCCGGTCACTTTTTAAGGAAACCCATGAAAATCTCCATGTTTAAATCCCTGAGCTTTGCTGCCGCCCTGCTGGTTGGCATGATTGCATTCCCTGCGGTCGCCGCCGATACCATCGCCACGGTGAACGGCAAGCCCATCAAGCAATCGCTATATGACTACATCGTCAAGGATGCGAACGCTCGTGGCCAGAATATCGATGAGAACACTCGCAAAATGATCGTGGACAAACTCATCGCCAGCGAACTCGTGCATCAGGAAGCGCAGCGCCTGGGCCTCGACAAGCAGCCCGACTATATTGCCAAGCAGGAGCTCACCAACCGCGAACTGCTCGTCAATTCATACCTGCAGGATTATCTGAAGAAAAATCCGATCAGCGAAGCCGATACCAAAGCGGCTTATGAAAAATACAAGTCGGAAGTCGGCAACAAGGAATATAACGCCCGTCACATTCTTGTTGCGACCGAGGCTGAGGCGAAGGACATCATCGCCCAACTCGGCAAGAATGCAGATTTCGCCAAGCTGGCCAAGGAGAAATCGCTAGATCCCGGCTCAAAGGAAAAAGGCGGGGACCTGGGCTGGTTTTCGATCGGCAGCATGGTCAAACCTTTCAGCGAAGCCCTGACCAAGTTGCAGAAAGGCAGCTATACGCAGACACCAGTGCAGACCCAATTCGGCTGGCATGTGATCAAGCTTGAAAATACGCGCGATTTACAACCGCCATCCTATGACAAGGTCAAGGAAGGCCTGCAAAAACAGTTGCAGCAACGCCAGCTTGAGAAACTGCTGACTGACCTGCGCGCCAAGGCGAAGATTGTAGAAAATACACCCGCCAAGTAAGCAACGAATCGTCATCAAAGGGCCTGCTTTTGCAGGCCTTTTTTGTTGCTCATGAGACTCAGGCAAGACCAAATACCTGAGTTCTCGTTAATACTTTAGATTTATATACTTAGCTAACTCATGGATACATTTGGGGAATTTTTCCTTTTATTCTCAACCATTCTTTGTTAGAGTACCACCCACTAATAAGCGGTAAACGCATCAAACGTAATTAACAATCATCTGTCCAGGAAATGTACGCGGCAGCGGATTGCCAATTAGCATTAGATCCTTTAATAACGTCTAACAAAAATCAGGTAGGAAATCCAGGCAGGTAACTGCCGGTCGGGGAGGGCTTTTCCAGAAAACTTAGTGTGCTTTGGTATACCAATGCCCGCATTTTCCTTTGCATAAAAGGAGAGCTGCGGTAATGCAACCTATAGTAAAAGAAATTACATCCAAACCTCGACCTAGTTGGATTCAGAAGGCAATCATTCTATTTGCCTTGTTCTTCAGCCTGTCCCCCACCAGTTGGGCGGTCTCTTATTACGTCTCGACGACGGGTAAGGACACCAATAGCGGCACCTCTATTTCTTACCCCTTCCGCACCGTTCAGCGCGCTGTAGACAAGGCTATTGCTGGCGATACCATCAATATTCGTGGCGGAACCTATCGTGAAGAGGTCAGCATTTACCGCGGAGGCGGCAGTGCAGGCAAGTTTCTGACCATCAAGGCCTACGGCAGCGAGAAGCCTGTCCTCAAGGGGTCTGTACTGGTCACGGGCTGGACCCTGCACTATGGCAAAATCTGGAAGAAAACAAACTGGCAATATAACAGCCAGCAGGTCTTTGTAGACCTCAGGGATGGCCCTTCGCTCAAGCAGATCGGCATGCCCAGCAGCTACTACACGAAATACGAATATCCAAAACCCCTGGGCTCAGGTGTGGGCAGCATGGTAGCAGGCAGCTTCTATTACGACAGGGGCGCAAAGGTTTTGTATCTTTGGCTGCCCGATGGCTCCAACCCCAACAATCACAAAATCGAAGCCAGCACCAAGAAGCGCGTCCTGTTCATGGGCAAGCCTTATATCTATGTCAAAGGCCTGACCTTCAGGCATAGCAACGCTTCTGCCAACCTTAAACAAGGCATGGGCGTGGAAATGAGCTCCTATTCTGTGTGCGATCAATGCAATATTCAGTACATGGATTTCGCTGGCCTCAGCATGGGTTATCTGCAAACCGGCGCCCAGGTGATCAATTCCGTCATCAGCAATAACGGCAATTCCGGCATCAACATGCCTGCCAGCTACAATTTCCGAGTCGCCAACAACAAGATCAGCAACAACAATACGCGCAATTTCTACCAGTTCTGGCATGCGGGCGGTATCAAGGCTGCCAGCAAGTCATACGGCAAAGTGGAATTCAACGACGTCGGCTACAACAACGGCACGGGCGTCTGGTTCGATTATTGCAACGGCGGCAACCAGATTATTATTCGCAACAACTTCATTCATAACAACGGCCCGGTTGAAGCTGCCGTCTTCATGGAGGCCAGCAAGAATGCGCTGATCTATAACAACGTGATCACCAATAACAAGCGTCGTGGCGTCTATGTTTCGGCCTCAAACAGCATCAAGGTTTACAACAACACCCTCTACAACACTGGTGTGCATGCTGCCATTGAAGTCAATGGCATGCCTCGTAGCGGGCAGACCTTGACCAACAACAGTGTCAATAACAACATCATCAGCCATAGTACGAGCAAGTACGATGTTTTTATTGCCAAGCCGAACGGCGGCACGATCTCCAACAACACCAGCAATAACAACCTGATCTATCGGGCTAGCGGATCGCCGCAACTCGCATGGGGTGGAACCATTTACTCCTCGTTGACCAACTGGAGAAACGCGACTGGCCTGGACAAGAATAGCCTGCTGGGCAATCCCTTGTTCAGTTCTCCCAGCTCGACTGGGGCAGGGACCAACTGGACAGTGCAATCTTCCAGTCCGGCTGTCAACAAGGGAAAAGCGTTAACTACCGTACCGGTGGACTTTAAACAGGTACGGCGGCCATATGGCGGCATCTATGACATTGGCGCCTTCGAACGTTGATAAGTCCATAAGCGTATAGCATGTAGATGGGCTATTCGATTGAATGTTATAACTCTACGGGGAGCCTAGCGCTCCCCGTTTTGTATGCACTTCGTAGGGATTATGGGATAATAAGAATTATTATCATCTAGCTTATCAAAACCTATGGCAAGTCTTGCAAGCCTCCAGCCTGGTGAGTCGGCAACCATCCATTCCATCAATGCCGAGGAGTCTTTGGTGCAGCGGCTTTCGGCACTGGGCTTTCGCATGGGTAAAAAAATAGAACTGGTGCGCTGCGCAAGCTTCAATGGCCCGTTACATGTGCGTATAGGCACCACCGATATCCTGCTGCGCCGGTCTGAAGCTGACCGCATCCTGATCAACAGTTAATGAAACGCATCGCCCTCGTGGGAATGCCCAACACGGGCAAATCCACCCTGTTCAATCGCATTAGCGGTGCGTCTGCTCGCGTTGGCAATTGGCCTGGCATCACTGTTGACCTCATGAGCGTCAAAATATTGTTGGGAAGCCATATCGTCGAACTCGTCGATCTCCCAGGGCTTTACGACCTTCACGGCTATTCCGAAGATGAGCAGGTCGTTCGGCATTTCCTGTCGAATAATCCGGTCGATCTCATCATGATCGTTCTCAACAGCTCGCAGATCGATCGCCAGCTGTCTCTCGCCTTGCAGCTTCGCACCCTGGGCATCCCTGCCCTGCTGATGCTCAATATGCATGACGAAGCCAAGCGTGCAGGTATTACGATTGATACCAGCCTGATGAGCCAGCAGCTTGGCATGCCAGTAGCGCAAATCAGTGCCAAATATGGCGATGGCTGCTCGCAGGCCTTACAAATTGCCGCGCAACAGTTGGACCAGAAAACCAATCACGCCGCGCCTGACCAGATTGCAGCCCTGCTGGAAGCGGATACGGCAGTCGAGCATGAAATGGAGCGCATCGTGAGCAGCACAGTTCAGATGCCGGTAAAGCTGAATGATGAGCTCACAAACAAGGTCGACAAAGTGGTATTGCATCCCTGGCTGGGTATTCCACTTTTCCTGCTGGCAATGTTCCTGCTGTTCCAGTTCATCTTCACACTTGGAGCTCCACTGCAGGATGGCATCGCCTGGCTACTCGACACCTTCCGTAGCGAAGTACTCGATCCAGCACTGGTGGCCGCACCAACATGGCTGCATGGGCTGCTACTGGATGGTATCTATAACGGTGTCGGGACAGTCGCAGCATTCATCCCCATCATCGTGCTTTTCTTCCTCATTATGACCATGGTGGAAGACAGTGGTTACCTGTCGCGGGCGGCGTTCCTCATGGACGCCTTGATGTCGAAGATGGGGTTGGACGGTCGCGGATTCGTCATGATGCTGATGGGCTTCGGCTGTAACGTGCCCGCTCTCATGGGCACACGTGTGATGCGTTCCCGCGGCATGCGGCTTCTGACCATGATGGTCATTCCACTTTCAGTGTGCTCGGCCCGCCTGCAGGTCTTCCTGTTCTTCACAGCCACCTTGTTTACCCCGCAACAAGCACCCTTCGTACTATTCTCGCTGTACTTAGTGAGCTTTGCCACGATGTTTCTCACGGCGATGCTCTACAAGGGTAAGTTCGTCAGTAATGAGCCTTTCGTCCTGGAATTACCGCCTTATCGCTTTCCGACGCCACGACAGATCTGGCTACGAGGTTGGCATGAAGTTCGTCACTTCCTACACCGCGCCAGCAAGTTCATCGTGATTGGTGTCGTGCTCGTGTGGGCTTTGACCAACCTGCCGCCGGGTGTTGAAACTGCAAGTAATGCCTCCTGGGCGGGTCAGATCGGAGAATTCTTCGCACCTGTGCTGGACCCCATCGGGATCAATAGCCAACTGGCCATTGCATTGATTTTCGGCTTTGTGGCGAAGGAAATCGTGATCGGCGCGCTTGCCGTTATCTATGGCATGCAGGGTGATTCATTGATGCAGCTCATGGGACAGCAACTGGACTGGGTACAAGGCATGAGTTTCATGCTGTTCACCCTGATCTACACGCCTTGCCTGTCCACCATTGCGACGCTCAAGAGCGAATCCAAAAGCACCGGATTCATGCTGCTTGCCATTGTATGGTCACTGCTGCTTGCCTGGGTCGTGAGTTTTATCTTCTATCAAGGCGCACGGGCCCTGGGTTACTAGAACTTCACTTAACTGCAGAGAATTCGATGGCATTGCCGTCGGGATCACGGCAGAACAAGGCTGCGCGGCCTGACTTGCTCATGCTGTACGGGATGCCTGCCTTATCCAGTGCTTCACGCACCGGCTCAACATCTTCCACCGATAGCGCCAGGTGATTGTCGCGGCCGCCATGCGCTGGGCGGGTAATATTTGCATAGGGATTGGGCACCACCATCAGGTGGATCTGGTTCTGCCCGATGTCATACCATACCCCTTCAAAATCGAAATTGGGCCGTGCAGGATTAGGCTTAAACCCGAGAAGCCCTTCGTAGAACTCGCGCGATTTCTGCAGGTTAGAAACAATCAGCCCAGCATGCATGAATTTCTTGATCTCGATCATAGATTCCTCAACAGCATCATGAGCCATCAGGCTCTAAACATGAAATACACCGCACCCAGCAGGCATAGCCCTGCCCACAGGAAATCCAGTTTTATTCCCTGGTGCATGTAAAACATCGCAAAAGGGACAAACACCGCAAGTGTAATGACCTCCTGCAAAATCTTTAGTTGCGGCAGAGAAAGTACGGTAAAGCCAATGCGGTTGGCAGGCACCTGGAACATGTATTCCAGCAGGGCAATGCCCCAGCTTAGAAAGGCAGCAATATACCAGGGCTTGTCATTCAAATTCTTGAGATGGGCGTACCAGGCGAAGGTCATGAACACATTCGACATGGTCAGCAACAGCACCGTTTTGAGGACGGGCGACATGGCGAGGAGGTGCAGTTAAATGGCCGCTTCGTCTGTTTCCCCCGTGCGAATGCGAACGACCTGTTCCACATCCGTCACGAAAATCTTGCCGTCGCCAATCTTGCCTGTCCGTGCGGACCTGATGATGGCTTCCATTGCACCTTCAACCAGGTTATCTGGGATCACCAGTTCAATCTTGATCTTGGGCAGAAAATCCACAACGTATTCCGCGCCACGATAAAGCTCGGTATGTCCCTTCTGCCGCCCGAAGCCCTTGACTTCGGTGACTGTCAGGCCGTTTACCCCGATTTCTGACAAGGCTTCGCGCACTTCATCCAGTTTGAAAGGCTTAATGATGGCTTCCAGTTTTTTCATGTTCTCAACCCTTTCCAGTTATTGTCTCGGCACGGTTAACCACCAAAAACGAATTTTGATGTTATCGGATAACGCCTGTCCTTGCCAAATCCCCTGTGTGTAATGCGCACGCCTACAGGTGCCTGCCGCCGCTTGTATTCATTACGATCGATGAGACGCAGTACGCGTGCGACATCCTGCTCATTATGACCCATGGCGACGATTTCCGAAAAGCCGCAGTCCAGTTCAACATACGCCTCCATGATGGCATCCAATACCTCATACGGAGGTAGGCTATCCTGATCGGTCTGGTTGGGGCGCAATTCAGCAGACGGTGGTCGTTCGATGATGCGTGCAGGAATAATTGGTGAAATTCCATTGCGGTAATGTGCGAGCCTGTAGACCAGCGTTTTGGGAACATCCTTGAGCACGGAAAAGCCGCCAGCCATATCGCCATACAGCGTGGCATAACCAACCGCCATCTCACTCTTGTTGCCTGTTGTCAGCACGATACTGCCAGACTTGTTGGACAAAGCCATGAGCAGAACACCTCGAATCCTGGCCTGAATATTCTCTTCAGTGCTATCGAATGGCAGGCCTGCGAACTCGACTTCCAGCGTTTTCTGAAAGTCCTCGAATAGCCCCTGGATAGGCAGTATGCTGAAGTGGACGCCCATCTTCTCTGCCATCTCTCTGGCGTCCTTTACACTGATATCTGCCGTGAATTCAGTTGGCATCATGACGGTTCGGACCTTTTCCGGCCCTAGTGCGTCAGCCGCAATGGCCAGCGTCAGTGCTGAATCGATGCCGCCCGACAGACCCAGCACGATACCCGGGAAACCATTCTTGTGAACATAGTCGCGTAGCCCCAGGCAAAGCGCATCATAGACCGAAGCCTCGCTTTCCTGCATGGGCACAATTTCACCGGAGAGCGGTATGCCGTGGCTCAGTTCGAGAATGCCTACCTGCTCTTTGAAGGCCGGCAACTGCTGTGTCAGATTGCCATCACTATCAAGAACGAAGGAGCCTCCATCGAAGACCAATTCATCCTGGCCGCCTACCATGTTGGTGTAGACGATGGGCAAACCGGCTTCCTTGACACGCTCTCTCAGTACTTCATGACGTGCGGCCTGCTTGTTGACATGGAAGGGGGATGCGTTAAGAGCCAGCAGAACCTGTGCACCTGCTTGCGCAGCAAGTTCGACGGGTAGCGGTTCCCAGACATCGGCACAGATCAGGATACCAAAGCGCACGCCCTCATGCGTGAATACCAGAGACTCAGTACCGGAAACAAAATAGCGTTCTTCATCGAAAACGCTGTGATTAGGCAGAATATGCTTGAAGTAGCTGGCCACCACCTCGCCATCCTGCAAGACCGAAGCCATGTTGTAGCGTTCGCCAAGATGAATGCCCGGATGACCCACAATCACGGTAATGTCCTCAATTTTCTGAGCAAGCCGCTTCAATGCGGCTTCACAGGCGCCGTGGAAATCACTACGCAGCAACAGGTCTTCCGGAGGATATCCGCTCAGGGCAAGCTCTGGCGTGATCAGCAGACTCGCTCCCGCCTGCTTTGCCTGTTCCGCCGCCTGAATAATTTTTTCGCTGTTACCCGACAGGTCGCCTATGGTGCAATTGATCTGGGCAATGCCAATTTTCATGCTGAATGTCTGTCCCTGATTTTCATACGAGTTACCGGTAGAAGCCTCAATAGCTGCCGCCTGCGGCCTTGATCAGGTTGACGATTTCAGTCTTCTGGCCTTTAAGGGCATACACCAGTGCGGTCAGTCCGTATTGGTCCTTGGTTTTGACATTGGCTCCGTTATCCAGCAACAGCTGGACCATGTCAGCCGATCCTTGATCCACGGCGTGCAACAGCAGCGGCGTACCTTCTGAATCCTTCTGGTTGACATCGGCGCCCTTGTCGATCAGGACGCGTGCAGCGTCAACTTGCGACTTCTTCACGGCCCAGGTTAATGCAGTCCACTTGGAATTATCCTTGTCGTTGACCTTGGCACCTTTCTCCAGCATCAGCTTAACGACGTCCACATTGCCGGCACGTGCGGCATACATGAGGGCCGTGGCACCGAACCGATCACGTGCTGACGGATCGGCGCCGTTTGCAAGGAGCGTAGCAATAGTCGGCAAATCTCCGTTCTTCGCGGCATACATCAGCACGCTTTTTCCGTCATCACTTTTGGCATTGGCATCGATCCCATGCTTGATCAACAAGTCCACCACTTCGTTATAGCCGGAAGTAGCGGCCAGGCCCAGTGCGCTCCAGCCAGACTCATCCCGCACTTTCGGATCAGCACCCTTATCAAGCAGCACCTTCACTGTATCAACGTGATTTTTCTTGGCAGCAAACATCAGCGGCGTCCAGCCGCCGCTGTCCTTTGCATTGATATCGGCGCCCTTCTCAATCAAGGCGGCAGCTACGTCGGCATTTCCCTTGCGTGCTGCATACATGAGTGCGGTGATGCCTTCAGCATCCTTGGTATTCGGGCTGGCACCGCTGTTTAGCATGGCGCGTACGGTTTCAAGGTCGCCCTTGGAGGCCGCTGTCAGCAAATAAGGAATTTCTTCTGCTGCTATTGCTGATTGTGCAAGCACCAGCCCAGCCGCTGCGGGAATAATGCCCAGCCATGCGCTTACCAATAATTTATTCAATATCTGCAGCATAGATTTTCCAATATCAGTGAGTCCTTACGCTTTTCTTGCATTAATGGCCGCCTGCACGGCTTCTCCGAGACCAGCTGGCGAGCTGGCCACTACAACGCCAGCCAGCTCCAGTGCCTTCATTTTATCGGCAGCCAGCCCACTACCGCCTGAGATGATGGCACCCGCATGCCCCATGCGCTTGCCTTTTGGGGCAGTTTGACCTGCAATGTAGGCTGCAACTGGTTTACGTACATGGCTCTTGATGTATTCTGCGGCCGCTTCTTCATCACTGCCGCCAATTTCACCCACCATGATGATGGCTTCCGTCTCTGGATCAGCCTCAAACATTTGCAGGCACTCTATGAAATTCAGGCCTTTGATGGGGTCGCCGCCAATACCGACGCAAGTGGATTGCCCGAGACCCAGTGCCGTGGTCTGGTGCACAGCCTCATAAGTTAACGTTCCAGAGCGTGATACGACACCCACTTTGCCTCGCAGGTGAATGCTGCCGGGCATGATACCGATTTTGCACTCATCGGGCGTAATGACACCCGGGCAATTGGGTCCGACCATCTTTGTACCATTCGCTTTCAGCGCCGCCTTAACATTCAGCATATCCAGAACGGGGATACCTTCTGTAATGCAGACGATCAGTTCGACGCCGGCATCAGACGCCTCCAGAATTGAATCTGCTGCAAATGCCGGAGGCACATAAATCACTGAGGCATTGGCTCCCGTCGCTTGTACAGCCTCCCGCATGGTATTGAAGACAGGCAATCCCAGATGGATTTGGCCCCCCTTGCCCGGGGTGACGCCGCCTACCATTTTCGTACCGTAGGCAACAGCCTGCTCGGAATGGAAGGTTCCCTGCTTGCCGGTGAATCCCTGGCACAGCACTTTTGTATGCTTGTTGACTAAAATCGCCATGTCACACCCCTGCCGCAGCAACAACGCGCTGAGCTGCATCAGTCAGCCCATCAGCAGAAATGATCGAAAGTCCGCTCTCCTTCAGCATTTTCCTGCCCAGTTCAACGTTTGTACCTTCCAGTCGGACGACAACGGGAATGCGGATGCCCACTTCCTTGACCGCCGTGATAATGCCCTCAGCAATGATGTCGCAGCGCATAATGCCACCGAAGATATTGACCAGGATCGCCTTGACATTGCTGTCCGCCAGGATGATCTTGAAGGCCTTGGCTACTGTTTCAGCAGTAGCACCACCACCCACATCGAGGAAATTGGCCGGCGCTCCTCCATGCAGCTTGATCATGTCCATGGTGGCCATCGCCAATCCTGCGCCATTAACCATGCAGCCAATATTGCCGTTCAGTGCAATGTAATTGAGGCCTGCCGCATGTGCAGCCGCTTCCTTGACATCGTCCTGACTCCAGTCACGCTGCTCGGCTAGCTTCTTCTGCCGATACAGCGCATTGTCATCAATGCTCATCTTGCAGTCGAGCGCAGCCAAAGCGCCATCCTCCGTGACAATCAAAGGGTTGATCTCCAGCAAGGCAAGATCGTTTTCCTTGAAGAGCCTGTACAAGTTCTTGAGCAAGCGGGTAAACGCACCTATCTGCTCTCCTGCAAGGCCGAGTGCGAAGGCAAGATTACGTGCTTGATAGTCCATGAGGCCAATCAATGGATCACACACTTCCTGCAGGATCTTATCGGGATCGGACTTGGCGATTTCCTCGATCTCCATGCCACCAGCAGCAGACGCTATCACAACTATCCGCTCCAGCGATCGATCCACCAGGAGGGAAAGGTATAGCTCGCGGGTAATGGACAGTGTTTGTTCAACCAGTACCTGATTCACCGGCTGACCTTCAGGCGCATTCTGGTAAGTCACCAACGGGTTGCCGAGCAATGCCCCTGCGATCTCACTCACCTCTTCTGCCGATTTAACGACTTTAACCCCACCCGCTTTGCCGCGGCCCCCTGCATGAATCTGGGCTTTGACCACCCACGCATTACCGCCGATATTAGCGGCGGCCAGCACCGCACCTTCCGCGGTTGCTGCGGCTTCACCGCGGGGGATGGGGATGTTGTAACTCTGGAGTAACTGCTTGGCCTGAAACTCGTGCAAATTCATATTTATGGGTAGGGCGGGTGTATTTTTATGAGTCAGGCATTTTGGCGCAAAATGGGGTAATTAGCCAGTCGTGCCAGCGCCGGCAGGCATGTACTGACGTGTATAATCTCAGCTGTTTTTCTATAACAGTACCCTGCCATGCGTCTCGTTGTTCAAGGTTTATCCATTCAGACTTCCCATCTTGAGCGGCTTGTCGAACTCTGTGCTGGCTATCGCAGAGCAGACAGCTTTACCCAGACCTCCTCCCAGGCTTGTTATTTGCGGCTAGCGGGTGAGGTGGACGACAAAACCAGGCACGAGATCGAAATCTACAGCATCAGTCATTTCCTCGACTGGGCACTGGTACCTGACCATCACCTGCTGGGCAACATGGGCTTGCTCGTTATGGACATGGATTCGACCTTGATCAATATCGAATGTATCGATGAGATCGCCGACATGCATGGCCTGAAACCGCAAGTCGCGCGTATTACGGAAAGTGCGATGCGCGGCGAAATCGAATTTGCGCAGAGCCTCAAACTGCGTGTTGCACTCCTCGAAGGGCTGGAAGAATCGGCGCTGTTGCGGGTGTATGAGGAGCGCTTGCAGCTCAATCCGGGTGCTGAGTCATTGGTGTCAGCCTGCAAAAAGCATGGCATACGGACCATGCTGGTTTCCGGAGGATTTGATTTCTTCGCGGATCGTGCTAAAACTTTGGCCGGACTGGATTACGCGCACGCTAACAAACTTGAAATCGTCCACGGAAAACTCACCGGGAAGATTCTGGGGGATGTTCTGGACGCCCAGAGCAAGGCTGACTGGCTCATACGCGTGCGGGATGAGCTAAGTCTACGGCCTGAGCAGACCATTGCTGTCGGGGATGGGGCCAATGACCTCAAGATGATGGGTGTTGCAGGTATCAGCGTCGCCTACCATGCCAAACCCGTCGTGCAGAGCCAAGCAACCTATGCAATCAATCATGTCGGCCTGGATGGTGTAGCAGGGTTACTTACCGTACTCGACCGCTAGCGTTCTTTCTGTGAGGCTATGCGCCCTGCCTCGTAGTCTGCATATGTCGCGTAGTACTCGCAAACGTCTGGGTTGAGCGCGCCACGCCCTTCTTGCTGCCAACGCTCGAGCACCTGATAAACATGATTTTTGATGTTCTTGAGGGTGCCCCTGATTTCTTCCTTGTGGCCAGTTTCGTTATCCACAATCCTGACCCGCACCGGCTCCTCTCTCTTTCTGTCATAAGAGATACTGATTTTAAACAGCTTGTTGTTC
>Ga0196972_1000377_pt1 | contig 25268 bp, 18 predicted proteins | sample S1v_2013CmetaG_FD_148618 | JGI IMG/M metagenome (GOLD analysis project Ga0196972, IMG submission 148618) | Soil microbial communities from Anza Borrego desert, Southern California, United States - S1+v_20-13C | ecosystem: Environmental > Terrestrial > Soil > Desert | place: USA: California...
TATCAAGATCGGTGGTAAACGGACTTATCAGTTTTATATATCCTGCAGAAGCTTCATTGTCGCTCCTGCCATATTCATAAAGCGCAATTTCAATATTGGGAGTACCGTTGTCGCATTTCACGCGGCCCATCACACTCACCATGTTCCATAGTTGGGCTTTGGCTTGCTCAATGAGTCCCTGCATACTACCGCTCACGTCAAGTAAGATAGCCGCCTGGATTTTGGGTTGAGCGGAAGCCTTTATTTCCCGGGGCAGGGATTCGGTTGTGTTGAAGGTTTTGACTGATGGACCCGAAACAAAAATAAAGGTTGAAGCAGCGAGAAAGGCCAGTTTTACCATAAGGGAAGTTTTCATCAAGATGCGGAGTGATCCGGGTATTCACAAACTTTGTGAGCGGTTTTGCATCGTCTTAACAATTTTTAAAAGGAGCAGCGGTTTATTTAATAGGTTTGCAGCATGAGTTTTGACCGAAAAAATTTATCCAACCAGGAATTAATTCATTTCTACAAGCAGTTATTATGGCCGCGAATGATCGAGGAGAAAATGCTGGTTCTTTTGCGCCAGGGAAAGATATCAAAATGGTTTAGCGGCATTGGCCAGGAGGCAATTGCAGTAGGCGCAACCCTTGCGTTACAGCAAGATGAATGGATAATGCCATTGCACAGGAACCTGGGAGTATTTACCACCCGCGGCATGCCTCTAAGTAAGTTATTCCTGCAATGGCAGGGAGCACAGGAAGGGTATAGTAAAGGAAGAGAGCGCAGTTTTCATTTTGGAAATCGTGAACACCATATATGTGGAATGATCTCTCACCTTGGACCCCAGTTAGCAATTGCTGACGGGGTGGCACTGGCTCATAAACTTCGAAAGGAAAATAAAGTATCACTCGCGTTTACAGGAGATGGAGGAACAAGCGAGGGCGATTTTCACGAAGCTCTGAATGTGGCAGCCGTTTGGGACCTGCCTGTGATATTTTTGATTGAGAATAACGGCTATGGGCTTAGCACGCCTACAAATGAACAGTATCGTTGCATAACCTTAGTTGATAAAGCAAAAGGGTATGGAATGGATGGCGTGAGGATCGATGGAAACAACATTATTGAGGTATACGATACTATTAAGGGAGTGAGGGATTACTGCATAAATCATAGTAAGCCTTACCTCATCGAGTGCATGACGTTCAGGATGCGCGGTCATGAAGAAGCCAGTGGAACGAAGTATGTTCCCGCTGACCTGTTTGAGTTATGGGCGAAGAAAGACCCGGTGAAGAATTATGAGCAATACCTGGTCAGCTCAGGAATTTTATCGCCTGAAGGAATAGAATCGATTAAAGAAGAATATCGGGATAAGATTGAATCGGAATTAAAGATCGGGTTTAATCATTCACCCGTGGTAGCGGATACAAGAGCAGAGTTAGTAGATGTTTATGCGAAGGCGCAGGAATCAACCGCAAGGGTAATCGATAATTCAGCCGTAAACTTCCAGGATAACGGGCTGGTAAAAGAAGGACGCTTTATAGATGCGGTAAAGGAAGGTCTTTATCAAAGCATGAAGCAACATCCAAACCTGGTATTGATGGGCCAGGATATAGCTGAGTATGGGGGCGCGTTTAAGATCACGGAAGGATTTGTGCAGGAATTTGGTAAGGAGCGCGTGCGCAATACTCCATTATGCGAGAGTGCAATAGTAGGAAGCGCATTGGGATTGAGTCTCGAAGGATATAAAAGCATGATGGAAATGCAGTTTGCAGATTTTGTGACTGTGGGTTTTAACCAGATCATCAATAATCTTGCAAAGATCCATTATCGCTGGAGCCAAAATGCGGATGTAGTGATAAGGATGCCAACCGGTGGAGGAGTAGGGGCGGGTCCTTTCCACAGCCAGAGTAATGAAGCCTGGTTCGTTCATACACCCGGGTTGAAAGTGGTATATCCATCAAGTCCTTTTGATGCAAAGGGACTGATGATAGCCGCCATCAATGATCCCAATCCTGTGATGTATTTCGAGCATAAAGCATTATACCGAAGCGTAAGCGGCCCAATTCCTGAAGAGTATTATGAAGTTGAAATAGGGAAGGCAAAACATGTGCGTGAAGGAGAGGAAGTTTCAATCATCACATATGGAAGTGGTGTGCACTGGGCGGAGGATTATGCCACGGCACATCCTGAAGTTTCTGTTGATATACTGGATCTGCGCACCCTGCTGCCGCTTGATTACACGGCTATTAAGGAGGCGGTGCAAAGAACAGGCAGGGTGGTGGTATTGCATGAAGACACACTAACAGGCGGAATAGCGGGAGAAGTGGCAGCATGGATAGCGGAAAATTGTTTTGAGTTGCTTGATGCGCCAGTGATGCGATGTGCATCGCTGGATACCCCCGTGCCTTTCAGTATTGAACTGGAGCGGAATTTTTTGGCTAATTCAAGATTAGAAGAGGTTGTTGGGAAACTGATGAACTTTTAAGGATGCCAGAGGGCTGGTGACGTCTGCTGTACTGTGGTTGAAAGCGCGGATCTACAGATGCGGATTTCACTTGGATAATGTACTGTTTTCGCAAACCCGGTCCGGTCCCTGGGCTGGTTAACATAGGTGCTAAACATATGCACGTAACCTTCATTGCCAGCTATTAGGGGCATCTTCCATTTCTGGGCTCCCTGTTTTCTGGAAAGGGTATAATAAAAACTTTATCGAAAAGCCATATTCCTGAGATTTAAATACTTTTTTAGTTCTGCGAAATGCCCAAGCATTTTATTATTTCCTTAGCTTTCGTTCCATTGATTTTTCTTTCAGTTGAAGATTGAATACATCAGCTGCTGAAAAGGCGTATATACCTGATATAATTAAATGAATGGAGGAATCTTTTACCTCGCCACTAACGTGTTTTGGAGTTCCTGTTTCAATGGTTGTATTTTTTGAGTAGTTTGTAGTACTATTTTTTAACCACGGCTTATGTGCGTAAGTAAAATCAAAAAGGTAAAAACGGATTTTGTTATTAGTAATACTTAGACTGTCTCCTTTCACTTTAAAGTAGGGGGTATCAACGTTCCTGCTTGTCAGCCCATAAAAGTAAAGCGTTGTTTCGCTTCCATCTTTGAATATTTCAAGCGCGGCATAACTAGTTTCAGCACTAACCCAAAGTTCCCGGTATACTTTTTTGTTGCTGGTGCAAGAGCAAGCAATAAGCAGTGTCAGGTACAGGCTTATTTTAAGGTTTTGGTAAAACATAAACTTCTTCAGTCATATTTATTATATTGATATAAATAGGATATTTATTGTCAAAGAAAGCGTCTCCTGCAAACCTGGTATTATTGGTCACCCTATCTCCTGTTTTTGGTTGGGATGTATAATACCATTCGGGACCATAAACCGGCCGTTTCCCGTTTTTGTTGTTGAAGTTCGTGTCAGTCTCTGCCTAACGCCCAAATCCTCCCATCCTTTCCTGACAACACATAAATCCTCTTCTCCTCCATCCTCACCTGGTGCGGTTGATATACAGATAAGTCAATGGTCCGCAATAATTTTTTCTTTACATAATCAAACTCAAACAATTGTTTACTATATAATATCCAAACAGCATTACCATGCACCGTTAATATTTGCTGGGGATAGGTATTGTCATATCCCGTGCTTTTTTCCAATTGTATCGAAAACTGTTTCTTAAGTTTATTCCCGAATAGCGTCAATTGGCCATCATGAAAAATAAAAGTTTGACCTCGATGATGGGCAACTGCAGGAATACGGAAGGAAAAGCCGCTAAAGGCTTCTCCCAGGTAACCGCTGATTTCCCTTTCATCATGGGTCAATGCCTCAAAGCTGCGAGCACAGGGTAATTCTGAAGGGAAATGTACTTCTTCGTCATCGCAACCTTTTGCAAAGAAAGAGCCATCATAGTTAAGCTCAATCCATTTATCACCTTCTGCATTTGCCATGATGCGGTCTTCGAGGTAATAAGGTTGCCTTGAACTTCCATGGGCAATAAAACGTTTCCATATAATAGTATCGGCTAAAAGATCATATGCAAATACGCATCCACCATCTACTATGCCGGTTCCATAAAGAATCTGGTTACGTAGCAAAGGCTTCGTTTGGAGGGAACTAATAGGCAGGGCTTTCCTGCGCTTACCGGTCTTTATGTCAATCTCTACCGCACCTTCATTTGTGGTAGCCCATATTCCATCACCCACAAATTGGGGTGGCAGGTCTGATTTATACCTGATATCGTAAGTCCATTTTTTTTCACCTGTACTTTTATCATACGCATGTAGTTTGTAATCAGATGCACTCACAACCAGGAGGTCATCTTTGATGTTAAAAGAAGAATAGAACTCATCTAATTGTTCGATAGAAAAACTATCCCTTGTATGAAAAGATACAATTTGAGAAAAAGATGAAAAAGTGATAGCGGTAGAGCAAAGCAGCAGGATGGTTGTTTTCATGAAACCTTAACGTATTCCGGAAGAGTTTATTTTAGGCCAAGATTGTTGATCACTTTATACAGGTTGAAATTTAAAAGTTCCGAGCTTTCAACCTGTAACCGGGAATTCCTGTAAGTTTCTATCTTCTACCCTGCGAGGCGCGAGAACGTATAGCCGCTTTATTGCTACAATCTCAAGCAGGAATATTTAACTCCAAGGCCTGCGATTATTCCTTAAATTGCTACCTGCAAAATCATCCTCCAGTTGAAAAAGTTTCTTACGATATTCTTTTTTCCTGTCATCCTCATGATGATGAGCGGCAGTGCCGGCCATGATTCTCCCATTGACCTCCTCATCACTAATGGGCGCATCCTTGATGGAACCGGCAATAGCTGGTTTCATGGCGACGTTGCCATTGACAAAGGCATCATTATAGAACTTGGTCCCGGCCTGAAATACCAGGCAAAACGCACCATCGATGCCAAAGGCTCCATTGTTTCTCCGGGCTTCATTGATGTGCACACGCACATAGAAGATGATGAACGCAAATTGCCTACTGCAGATAATTTCATTTATGACGGGGTCACTACCGTAGTAACGGGTAACTGCGGCTCATCCAATACTGATATAGGCGCATACTTTCGCTGGATTGATTCAGCCAAACTTTCCATCAATGTAGCCAGCCTCATTGGTCACAATGATGTGCGCAAAGCGGTGCTCGGTCGCGCCAATCGCGAAGCCACAACAGCAGAATTACAGAGAATGCAGGAGCTGGTTGAAAAGGCCATGCGCGAGGGCGCAGTCGGTTTATCCACCGGCCTCATCTACATTCCGGGCACTTATACAAAAACCCCGGAGATCATTAGCCTTGCAAAAGTGGCATCCAGGTACCATGGCGTTTACGCCACTCACATGCGCGATGAAGGCGATAGCGTAACCTATGCAATCAATGAAGCAATCACCATTGGCAGGGAAGCTGCAATACCGGTAGAAATTTCACACTTCAAACTTAGCGGTCAGCAAAATTGGGGCCGCAGCAAGGAAACCATCGCGATGGTAGAAAATGCGAGGAAACAGGGAATTGATGTTACCATCGACCAGTATCCTTACACAGCCAGCAGTACTTCCATCAGCACACTCATTCCTGATGAGATACTCGCCGATGCACAGGATTCAATCAAAGCGCGACTGCAACGACCCGAGATCAGGAAGTACGTTGTCAACTCCATGCTAAAGCGACTAAAAAAACGCAAGCTCAAACATTTCAGTTATGCCGTGGTGGCCTGGCACGCTGCTGACACTACCTACAATGGAAAGAGCATTGAAGAGATCAACAGGATGAAAGGACGTAAGCATAATGCAAAAGCGGAGGCTGAAACTGTGATGGACATCATGATCAATGGAGGAGCTGGTGCCGTTTTTCATGGCATGGGGGAAGAAGATATCAGGCGCATCATGAAGTATCCGTACAACATGTTTGCCAGCGATGCAAGCATTCGCGTTCCTAACGCGGGCCGCCCACACCCCAGGGGATATGGCACCAATGCCCGCGTGTTAGCTAAATATGTGCGCGATGAAAAAGTAATCAGTCTGGAAGAAGCAGTGAGAAGAATGACCTCACTCCCCGCCCAGAAGTTTAAATTAAAGGACCGCGGGCTTTTAAAACCCGGCATGGCTGCTGATATTCTAATCTTTAATGAAAATGAAGTGCAGGATATTTCTACGTACGAGAACCCTCACGCCTATTCAAAAGGCTTCCGGTTCGTGATTGTAAATGGAATCATTACTGTTGACAATGAAAAACATAATGGCACGCGAGCCGGTATGGTGCTTCATGGACCAGGAAGGGAAGCTGGCGGCAGACCATAGCCGGTAAGCGATAGTGGCGGATGACCGATTGAACGATAGCTCCTAATCCCTAGTCAATCCACGCCGATAGCCGTAAACCCCGTGCATAGAAGTTAGCCGGTTGTCCATTTTATTTTTGAAATAACTCCTGCGGCTACCGCGCTATCGACTACTGGCCAGAAGAACGTTCGCCTACAAACCACTGTTCCTTATTTTTAAATAACACATTAAACGTGGTAAGAGAACCATAGCACCGGGTTATGTATTGCTGCAGGTTAACCTTATCCTCATCAGACAGCTTCTTGTGACTATTAATGTTTTGTTCCAAAACTCTTAAGCGGTCACGAAGCATCACTACCTTATGAAAGAAATCCTCAATTGGGATTTCCTTTGGTTTAAGAGTTTTATCTGCCGGTTGAATTAATAAAGTTCCGCCCAGCCATTTATCTCCTATCGGTACCAATTCAGATAATCCTCCCCAAAGTCGCAGAATTTTCAATAGAGATGCCTCCATTTGCGAATTCGTTTCAATTTCCTCGCTCACGTTTTCAGGAATGATCTCATCCAGCTTATCATCAGTTTTATCAATTTCCTTTATGCCATGATTGATGAATGAAATAAGATAGGTGGCATATCGAATACCAACAATCACTCCCGGACCATAATGAGTGTGTTGAAGCCGGGTGCCAATACCCAGTGTAGTAGTTTCCATTTGTTGAGACGTTTAGTTATAAGTTGCCATTTGCGGTTATCATTTGTGGTTGTCAGTTGTCAGAAGAACCTGAACATTGAGAGAGACACTCCTATACCCAATTCCTAATTACCAATCCAAAGTGCCGGTCAACGCTTAACAAACTCATAGGGAGTGAATTCAACAAAATCCGCGACTCTCACGGTCACTGATTTCACTTTACCATTATCTATCGTAAATTTCCATTCATTCACACCATATAATGGGTCATTAAAGGTGGCGAGAAAACGGCCGGGCGATAATAGTTCCAGTAAGGCTTCCCTTCCTTTGTGATGTTCGAAACGTGAAATGAGTTTACCATTTTCGGCGGTGATCTCCATTTTGCCATATACTTCATGTTCATAATCCCCGGCGTAAGATGAAAGTGGGATATCATCTTTTGCAATCTTAACTGAATCCTTCATGGCTCTTATCCATTCATCCGTCCTGCGTTGGCCTTGTTCGTGCATTGTGAGATACGTATTGCTGTAGTTCCTGTAAGGCAATCCCATGTAGGCATCCATTATTTCCCATTTCAAGGCTTCGTAGAAATTATTTGCATCAGTATTGGTAAATACGAGTATTCCTAATTTTTCTTCCGGTAATAAGGTCACACTGGTTACAAATCCATTCACTCCACCCGTGTGTGACACAATTTTCCTGTTGTTATATTCCTGCAACATCCAGCCTAATCCATAAAGTAAAAAGTGCCCACGATTATATCTGGTATTGCCATTGCCCAATATTGAATGGGGCAGCCAGGTTTGAAAAATGGCTGATGCAGGAATCACCTGTCTATTTTCATACTGACCATTATTGAGGTGGGCAATTATCCAGTGGCTCATGTCATTTATAGAAGAAGAAATGCTTCCCGCGGGTGCAAGATTGTCAATGTTGCCATAGGGTATTTTTTTAAGTTGGCCGTTGGTCACGGTATGAGCACTTGCTTTGTTAGTGGCATTCTTAATGTCATTTGAAAGTGCGAGCGTGCGGTTCATGTTCAGGGGCTTAAAAATGCTGTCAGCCAGGAATTTTTCCCAGCTGCTTCCTGTAGCTTTTGGAATGATCTCTCCTCCTACCAGAAATGCTGAATTACAATAGCCCCATTTCCCCCTGAAGCCATACATGGGTTTTACTTTTGCCATCTTTTGCAGCACTTGCTCTTTGGTAAGGTCTGAGTCAAAATACATGAAGTCGCCCTGGAAAGTTTCAAATCCTAACCGGTGGCACAACAAATCGCGAATATTGGCTTCTTTCGTGACCCAGGGATCGTATAATTTGAAAGAAGGCAGCCATTTCTGCACGGCGTCATCAAGTGATATTTTTTTTCTGGCATGCAGCATTGCCAGGGCAGTTGCAGTGAATGCTTTTGTATTGGAACCAATCATGAAAAGCGTATTCTCATCCACCCTCTCATTCCCGCCTGATTCGTTTACGCCATAACCTTTCATCCAGGCAATCTTTCCATCCTTTACAATGCAAACCGCCACCCCCGGAATTTTCCAATCCGTCAATGCTTTGTTCACATAATTATCAAGGCTGTCTTTTACAAAAGATGGAAGACCTTCCTGGCTCCTGCCATTTTTAATAATAAGAAGGAATAATAATCCGAAGAGTAAGCTTCTCATAACAACTAATTATGAGAAGAAAATTAGTGTTTTTATTTCTTATGCAATCATAGTTCTTCTTCGTCAGGATCCCGCGTGAGCAGTGGCGCGGGGCCAATGCCCTTAAGATAGCGTTTATGTGACTCTTTGATATACAGCTGGAACTCATAGTCGCCGGCAGAAAGGGTAAACCAGTATGACGGGCGATATGCAATCATGAAACTATCGAGTTGTTCACCGGAAAGGCCAGTGAGCCTTCTTACCAATGCTTTACTGAATCTGTGTGAGACTGATTTTTCTCTTTCTTCCATTAATAATCTTTTCTGGAAAGCAAGCATGCTGCGGTTCTTCCGGAATTTGAAAATATTGATGATCTCGTTGAGATCGAAGCCCACACCCATGTTAGTCACACTCGGGGATAACCCGGGCTTTTTATAATTGAATACCCTCGCATAGTCTTCCCTGTTCCGGATGGAGTCAAGCTTGTAATCACGGGGCCTAATTTTTACTTCATTTAATACCGGCACACTTACTTTTAATGAAATATCGAAACCGAAAGGATTGAGGATTTTGAGCACAGGAAACTTCATGGTAGGCTTGTTCAAATAACTAAACCAAATCGAATCCTTTTCAGAAACCTCAATTTCATACTCACCATTGTTATTGGTCATTGTACCCACTCCTGAAGTTGACATCACGGAAACCAATTCAAGAGGATAATTCCTCGAACTATCATATACCACACCTTTAATCTTATACTGGGCAGCTACTTTCACTGAAACAAATAAAAGAAATATGAACAGGAATAATATGTGAAAAGGTTTCCTCATTTCAATTGAGAAGCACAGGGGCAGTGCATAAGCTTGCAATTAACGAAACAAATTCTAAAATGAATGGTAATATTTAGGAAGTAGGAATTGGGCAATTGCTGGAAATTCAAAGATTTCCCTCCCTGAGACTACTTACTCAAAGCCTGGTAGACCAGTATCTTGAATTTCTCATGAATCTCACCATGGCTATTGGGAAATTGATTGAGGAAGAATTGGGCTACTATTTTTTGTTTGGGATCAACCCAATAAGTGGAACTGAACATGCCACCCCAATCGAAGGAGCCTGCTGACAAAGGAGAAACCGCCTCGCTTTTTTCAGTATAAACGCTAAAGCCAAGTCCAAATTTATTCGCGGGCCATTCTATTTTATCAAACTGGCTCATCGTCATCATGCGCACTGATGTGGGGCTTAGGATCCTTTTACCATTATATTCCCCCTTGTTCAACAACATCTGTAAAAAAATGGCATAATCGAGCGCTGTGGATGAAAGTCCGCCGCCGCCCGAGAAATAAGTTCCCTCAGTTGCAGGAAAATCTCTCAGCACACTACCATTTAGGTTCAGCGTTTCATCCATTATCTTCACCTGTTTTTGCGCATCTTCAGTATACAGCGTTGCAAGCCTGGCGTACTTTGATTTTGGTAAATAGAAATAGGTATCCTTCATTCCCAGCGGTTCGAAGATTTTCTTTTTGAAAAATTCATCCAGGCTCAGGCCGCTTATCACTTCAATAACATAACCCAAAAGATCCGTATTCAAACCATAGGTCCATTTTTCACCTGGCTGATGAAGGAGAGGAAGTGTGCCCAGTTTCTTCATCTTATCACCCAATACAATATTATCTACGCCTATGCCTCCCACAATGCCGTTTTTGTAATAGATCGCATTCGCCTCCGGGCTGCCAATCTGCGCGTAACCGATTCCCGAAGTATGAGTTAACAGGTCACGTATTGTTACTGCACGCTTTGCGGGCACTGTAGTATAAGTGGTATCAGCCGCATTATATTTATCAAGCACCTTCTGGTCTTTATACTCAGGAATAAATTTCCATACAGGATCGTTAAGCAATAATTTCCCTTCTTCATACAACATCATTATTGCCACGCTGGTAATGGCCTTGGTTTGAGAGGCGATTCGAAAGATGGCATCGCGTTTCAATTGTTCTTTAGTATTTATATCATCATAACCGATGGCTTTATAGTAAACGATCTTACCATCCTTTGCCACGAGTGCTACTCCGCCAGCAATCCATTTCTTGTCAACATATTCCTGTATTAGCTTATCGATACGCGATAGCCGTTCAGCCGAAACACCGGCCGTTGAGGGCGCGGCTTCCTTTAAAACCGGAGACTGTGCAGTTATATTTACGGCAAGGGTAAAGGCAGTAATTAACAGGAAAACATTCTTCATAATTATAGGTTGAACCCTTAAATTATGGAATTGAAGAATGCGCCAGTTATAATCCGGAGATTATTTTTTCGATCTGCAGCGGAAAATGTGTATGCTCTAATTGATGAATGCGGGTGGCAAGCGATTCAGGAGTGTCACCCGGCAGAATCTTGCATTTTGCCTGGAAAATGACATCGCCATTATCATAATGACCATCTACATAATGAATGGTAATTCCGCTTTCCTGTTCCCCCGCATCAATCACAGCCTTGTGCACATTGGCACCGTACATTCCTTTGCCTCCATAGGAGGGTAAAAGAGCGGGGTGAATGTTGATGATCCGGTTTGGATAGGCCCCAATCAGCGATTCGGGAATTTTTAATAGAAATCCGGCAAGAACCACCAGGTGGATGTTGCGTTTCCTCAATGCCTGCACTGCTTCATCGGTTTCAGTGAGCGTAGCTTTATCAATAATTACGACGGGTATTTTTTCGCGATGGGCAATGCTCACTACGCCTGCTGTTTCTTTGTTAGAAACGATTAATGTTACTTTTGCCAGGGGGTGGTTTGCATGATTAAAGTGCTTGATGATCTTTTGGGCATTGCTGCCTGTCCCGCTTGCAAAGATGGCTATGTTTTTCACCTGATGAATGATTATGAATTGAGGTGCAAGTTACGACCGATGTTCGTTGGTCAACATCGTTGCTCGATGTTCGATGACCGCTGTTCGTGGCGAACCAATAGTCGTAGCTCTATGATCCTCGAGGGCCGTTGTTCGTTGTTCGCGGCCAATTCAGTCACGTAGCTTGCTACAGGTGGCCCCGGGTGGTTGCTCCATGGCCATAGTCGTTCCCTGATGGTAGTGGTTCGATGTTGGAGACTCATTTCAGTCGCATAGCTTTCTACAGGCCGTTCCACGTCGTGCAAATCTTTGAAGAGCAAACAAGGGAGTTAAGCATTCTGACACTTTCAATGATTGTTTAGCACTACCTGTAGGAATCTCATTGATCCGATAAGTCGCGAACAACGCTCAGCGAACAACGGTCAACGAACATCGGATGGCAGCCATCAGGCAACGGGCATGAGTTGAAACTCATTGGCCGGATAAGCCACTAACAATGGTCAACTAACATCGGGCAACGATCATAGAGTTTAACAGCCGGGCAAGGCTTCGCCCAGGCGTTTGTTTTAAGCACCCACCCCCACCCGCCTGCCCGCCAGTCACCCAGGCGACTTTCGTCACCGGGCAACAGGTTCGGGTAACCTGTTTTCGAACCTGTTTTTTTATTTCATGATAAAGGTAGCATCACCAAAAGGCGAAGCAAGGTGAAAAAGACCAAATCTTATAGTTTTTCCAACGGGAAAAAATGAGGAAAAAACAGGAGGACGCAGTGGCAAAAATTGAAGCACTGAACGCCTTAATGCCCTGAACGAACATGAAAGTACCTGGAATTGAACGGCCTTGAGCGAATCTTGAACGACTCTCACTTCAGACTTTCTTCCTGCGCAACAGCCTGCGCATCACCTTTATTAGGCTTCCTTACCAGTCCCATTCGCTGACCCATTTTTCTAAGATATCCCTGGAAAAACCGGAACTGCCCAAAGAAGATACTTACAAGCATCACCGCCATCGGCCAGATTATGGTGATGATAATAATATATATGATCACCCAAAGCCAATCCTGGTCGATTGACAGCCTGTTCATGATTTTCTTGCCCGCATATCCCGTGAGGCTGCCACCAATTGCAAAAGTGCAAAGCACCAACAAGAGTTGAACCCCGTTTACTTTCCATTTATTCTTTAATCTTTCAAACATGATCTGAATTATTGTACCAAACGATCGCAGCCATTTATTATTAAACCGCAAAAGTCCTGAAAAAACAATTCATACGTACTTTGAATTTGTTTATTGACATGTTGAATGATGATGTTTACGTATTTATGACAAACATTTTTCAGCCATAAAGAAAACTCTTTATAAATCCGCTGAAATGCAGGCCTGTAGCGGGTTAAAAAATTTTCGGAACTGTTGGTGTTTTGTTAACGTTCTGACTTATTTTTGCAGCCAATTAGAGCAATTTATCCACATTTTTTTGATCAATCGCGTCTATGATTCCCTGTAAACCTGTTATTCCGAAACTTGCGCTGGTACTTTCCTTTGTTCTCTTTCTTTTTAATAGTCAAACTTTCGCTCAGGATGGGAAAGCTCTATTCGTAAGTAAATGCCAGACCTGCCATAACGTATTTAAGAACCTTACAGGTCCAGCACTTGGCGGATTTGAATCAAGGGGTCCGTGGAGCGACAGGCAAAAAGTGTATGACTGGATCCATAATCCCACCGGATTCATGGCCAATGATCCTTACACACAGGGTCTCAAGAATCAATATAATTCAGTGATGACGCCGTTCCCATCTCTTACCACGGCAGAGATCGACGCCATTATTGATTATGTAAATACCACGTTCGCCGCGGGTGAAGGGGGTGGCGGAGGAAAAGAGACCGGTGCTGATGAGCCATTGACGGATAAGAACCAAAACGCTATCATTTTCGGCGTTATCTCTCTCATTCTGGCCATCATCGCACTCATCCTGATGCAGGTAAACAGCAACCTGAAAAAACTTTCTGATGATGCAGAAGGCATTCAACGCCCTGACCCCGTTCCATTCTATCGCAACAAGGTTTACATTGCCATGCTTGCCTTACTCTTCTTCGTGATCGGCGGTTATTTCATTACCAAGGGCGCAATCGGTCTCCAGCGCCAGCAGGATTATCAACCAGAACAACCTATTTATTATTCCCATAAAGTTCACGCTGGCATCAACCAGATCAACTGCTTATACTGCCACGGTAACGCCTGGGAAGGCAAAACGGCTGCGATACCTTCCGTGAACGTTTGTATGAATTGCCATAAGACTGTTACCAGCTATGAAAAAGGGCCGAAGCTGTATAACGCGGACGGAGTGGAAATAGACGGTACCGCGGAAATACAGAAATTGTTTGCTTACGCAGGTTTCGATCCGGCAAGACCCAACGATTGGGATCCTTCAAAAGCTAAAGAAATTGAATGGACCAGGATCCATAACCTCCCTGACCACGTTTACTTCAACCATAGCCAGCATATCCGCGCAGGAAACGTGCAATGCCAAACCTGTCACGGACCCATTCATGATATGGACGAAGTGAAGCAGTTCTCTGAATTGAGCATGGGTTGGTGCGTGAATTGTCACCGCGAAACCAAGGTTAATTTTAATTACGATAGTAAAAGTGGTAACCAGTTTTACAGCATTTACGAGAAATTCCACAATGATATCAAATCAGGTAAAATGGATAGCGTGACCGTAAAAGATATTGGTGGTCTTGAGTGTCAGAAATGCCATTATTAATAGTTAGATAGTCAACGTTGCTGCGCATCGACCCGAGCATTTTCAAATTATCGAATTAGCACATTATGAGTAATAAGTACTGGCAAAGTTTCGGAGAGGTTAACGACCCGGAGAATTTTCAGAAGAAGAATGAAGATGAATTTCGTGAAGAATTGCCTTTTGAAGATATTGATGGAAAAGGTTTGCTTGACGCAAAAGCACCCCGCCGCGACTTTCTTAAATACCTTGGCTTCAGCACCGCCGCAGCCACTCTTGCCGCCTCATGCAAGACGCCCGTAAGAAAAGCCATTCCATTTGCAAATAAACCCGAGAATATTATACCCGGCGAGGCAAAATGGTATGCTACCACTTACGTGCAGGATGGTGATGTAGTGCCTATTCTTGCCAAAGTGAGAGACGGAAGGCCAATTAAAATTGAAGGAAACAACCTTTACTCCTATACAAACGGCGGTACCACTGCCCGTGCCCAGGCTTCTGTACTCGATCTATATGATACACATCGCAACCGCTTCCCAACAAGAAAGGTGGGCGATAAACTTGAGGAAAGCACATATGAATTCCTCGATAAGACAATTGCAGAAGCACTTACTGGAGCTGGTTCTGTTGTTTTGTTGACCAGCACCATCGTTTCCCCTTCTACAAAAGATATTATCAACAAGTTTGGGAACCTGCGCCATGTTCAATATGATGCCGTATCATATAGCGGTATGTTACTCGCAAATGAAGAATCAGGGTTTGGCAGAAAATTGCCAACCTACCGTTTCGACCAGGCAAAAGTTATCGTAAGTCTTGGCGCTGATTTCCTCGGCACCTGGCTCAGCCCATTAGAAATTGCGCATGGATATACTAAAGGCCGTCGCATTGATGAGCGCAATCCTCAAATGAGCAAGCACTATCAATTCGAATCATTCCTGAGTGCGACTGGTGCAAATGCAGATGAGCGATTTACGCATCGTCCTTCTGAAACCGGTGCCGTTGCCGCAGCTCTTCTCGCCGCCATTGATGGCACCACTGCAGCTCCAAACATCGTTAATTCAAGTCTCAAAACTGCCATAACAAAAGCTGCGAACGATCTAAAGTCCCACAACGGCCAGGCGCTCGTAGTGTGTGGAAGCAATGATAAGAATGTGCAATTGATCGTTAATGCAATCAATAACGCGATCGGCGCGAATGGCACCACTATCGACTGGTCACGCCCCGTTAATTACCGCGCGGGAATAGATGAAGATATGCAGACCCTGCTGGCTGATATGGAAGCTGGCCGGGTAGGAGCATTGCTTTTCTATGGTGCCAATCCCGTCTATAGTTATTTCGATGGGGAACGCTTCCTGAAAGCTATGGCAAAAGTGAAAGTGACAGTCTCCTTCAGTGAGAAAATGGATGAAACTACAAGGCATTGTACTTACATTCTTCCTTCACATAATTACCTCGAAAGCTGGGGTGATGCGGAGCCAAAAGCCGGCGTGTTCAGTTTCATGCAGCCAACCATCAACCCGCTGTTCAAGACCAGGGCAATGCAAACTTCATTGCTGAAGTGGAGCGGTAACAATACTGATTATGAAACTTATTTCAGGCAATATTGGGTAGGCCGTCTCGGTGGTGATGAGGCATTCAACAAGGCTTTGCAGGATGGTATTCTTGAAGAAGCAGCTACCGGCGCAGGAGCATTTGCAGGAGGTGCAGGAGTTGCAGCCGCTGTTGCAGCTGTAAGCAACCCTTCACCAGCAGGTCCTGAGATCATTCTTTACGAAAAGGTTTCTATAGGCTCAGGTGCCCAGGCAACCAACCCATGGTTACAGGAATTACCTGATACTATTACTAAGGCTACCTGGGACAACTATGCCATGATCTCCATGAAAATGGCGGATGAAATTGGCGTGAACTATAAGCACATGGATTATGAGTACTATCCTCAAAAACCTGTGTATGAGTTTGCCGTAGGTAATAAAAAAGTTGAACTTCCGGTGCTCGTCATCCCGGGTATGAACCCTGATACCATTGCCATTGCCGTTGGTTATGGTCGTGAAGAGGGACTGGGAAGAACAGCAGGTAATGTGGGTAAGAGAGTTTACAATTTTGCTTCCTTTAATGGAAAGACTTTCAACTTCTATGCAACAGGTGTAAAGATCACTGACATGCACAGGAAGCAAAAAATCGCTCAAACACAGATTCATAATTCATATGAAGGACGTGTGGAAGTTGTGAGAGAAACTACGCTCGCTTCCTTTAAAGCGAACCCCAACAAGATAACTGATTACAGGAAAGATCTCTCTGATAAATACGCAAAAAATACAGGGAACTACAGAAAAGAAGGTACACTGTATCCTGACCACGTGCAGCCCGGCATCAAGTGGGGAATGGCCATTGACATGAACGCTTGTTATGGTTGTGGAGCTTGCGTGGTTGCCTGTCACATTGAAAACAATGTTCCCGTTGTTGGTAAAAACGAAGTTGCTCGCTTCCATGACATGCATTGGTTGCGCATTGACCGCTACTTCGTTTCCGCAGAAGCAAATCCTGATGAACTTAAAGGCGTGGTTTTTCAACCCATGCTCTGCCAGCATTGTGATAATGCTCCTTGTGAGAATGTTTGTCCGGTAGCCGCTACTAACCACAGCAGTGAAGGCATTAACCAAATGGCATATAACCGTTGCATCGGTACAAGATATTGCGCTAATAACTGCCCGTTCAAGGTACGTCGCTTTAACTGGGCTGACTACACCGGAGCTGACAGCTTTGGCGATAACCAGGACCAGCAGCTCGTAGGTAAACTCGATCCTGTTGTTCATCAGATGAATGATGAACTTACAAGAATGGTGTTGAATCCTGATGTTACCGTTCGTTCGCGCGGGGTAATGGAAAAATGTACTTTCTGCGTACAACGTACCCAGGCTGCAAAGCTGCAGGCGAAGAAAGAAAACAGGCCTTTGAGAGATGGTGAAGCTGTGACTGCATGTGCACAGGCTTGCGCCGGCGATGCAATCGTATTTGGAAATGTGCATGATAAGACGAGCCAGGTAAGCCGGATCCGTGAAGAGAATAAGCAACGCAGTTTCTATGTGCTTGAGCAATTACACGTGTTGCCTAACGTAACCTATTTGGCGAAGGTTAGGAATACCGATGAAATAATTGGCGTTGATTCACATGGAGGGGGTCATGAGGAGGAGGGCTCGGTGCCGGCTGAACGGTCTGCCGGAGAGCATCATTAATTGGGATTTTGTAATAAGGAATTAGGAATTGGGAATTAGGAGGGTAACCTGCCTGTCCAGGTTCCGCTGGCAACTGACAACTTAAAAGGAATTGGGAATTAGGATTTAGGAATTTGGAGGCGATACGTCATTGTTGAGGTTCCGCTGACAACTGATAACCGTCAACTGACAACTGTCACAAGATCGGGCAAGGATTATAACAAGGGTTTCGAAAGAAAGTTGAAATAAAAATAAACGAAAAGCCATCATCGCCCCGGCGAATGGCTTAAAGCAAAAGAATATGGGATTACTCAGATACGAATCACAGGTAAGACCTCCACTGGTAGAAGGTAATAAGGACTATCACCAGGTGACAGAAGATATTTGCCGTCCTGTTGAGGCAAAGCCATCTAAACTTTGGTGGATAGGATTCATTATCTCCGTTGCCTTGCTGGGATTTGGAATTTTCTCCGTGGCCATGGAAGTCATTTATGGTACGGGCCAATGGAATCTTAACAAGACTGTGGGTTGGGGATGGGATATCACAAACTTCGTGTGGTGGGTGGGTATCGGTCACGCCGGAACCCTTATCTCCGCCATCTTATTGCTGTTCCGCCAGGGTTGGAGAACAGGTGTTAACCGCGCGGCTGAAGCGATGACCATCTTCGCAGTAATGTGCGCCGGCCAGTTCCCTATCTGGCACATGGGCCGTGTGTGGGATGCATTCTTTGTTCTTCCTTATCCTAACACGCGTGGTCCTCTGTGGGTAAACTTTAACTCTCCACTTCTCTGGGACGTATTCGCCATCTCAACATACTTCACCGTATCATTATTGTTCTGGTACAGCGGCCTGTTGCCTGACCTTGCAACACTTCGTGACAGGGCGAAACTGAAATGGAGAAAGTTCTTTTATGGTGTGGCCGCATTTGGATGGACAGGTAGCACCAAGCACTGGCAACGCCACGAGTCGCTTTCGCTCGTACTCGCAGGTTTGAGTACGCCTCTCGTACTCTCAGTGCACACCATCGTATCATTTGACTTCGCTACCTCGGTGGTTCCCGGATGGCACACTACCATCTTCCCTCCCTACTTCGTAGCGGGTGCCATCTTCTCCGGTTTCGCGATGGTGCAAACACTCTTACTCGTTACAAGAAAAGTTCTTAGCCTTGAAGAATACATTACCATCGAGCATATCGATGTTATGAATAAAGTAATTGTACTTACGGGTTCAATTGTTGGTATCGCCTATCTCACTGAATTATTCATGGCCTGGTACTCAGCCGTGGAATACGAGCAGTTCGCATTCTTCAAAAACAGGCTCGACCTCAGCAGCCCTTACGGTTGGAGCTACTGGCTCATGATGGGTTGTAATGTATTATCACCGCAGATCTTCTGGTTCAGGAAGATGAGAAGGAACCTGTTGTTGACCTTCTTCATGTCAATCCTGGTGAATATTGGTATGTGGTTCGAACGCTTCGTGATCATCGTTACTTCAGTATATCGTGATTACCTGCCCAGCGCATGGAGTACCTACTATACCCCAACCATATGGGAGGTGGGCTTCTATATGGGAACGTTTGGTTTATTCTTTACCTGTTACTTCCTGTTCTCCAAATTCTTCCCGGTAATTGCCCTGGCTGAAATCAAGCACATTCTTAAAAAGAATGGAGAGAATTATAAAGCGCGTATGGGTCACATCGAAACTGAGTCATTGGATGAATTTAACAAGAAGCATGGTCACGATCATGGTGCGTAAGAAAGGATGAGCGTTTATTATTGAGTATTTGAAACAAAACATATAGCTGCAGGCAGCTTAAATAACAGATATGGGAGTTAAAAAATTTATCACGGGCAATTTTTACGATGAGGAGGTTTTATTTCCTGCCGTGAAAAAAGTGCGCCGTGCCGGGTATAAGATCCATGATGTGTTTACACCCTTTCCAATTCATGGTTTGGACAAAGCAATGGGATTGCGTGATACCAGTCTTCACACGGCCGGATTCATCTACGCCATCACCGGAACTTGCACAGCTCTTGGTTTCATTAGCTGGGTATTCACCCGTGATTGGCCGTTGAATATTGGTGGTAAACCATTTTTCGCGCTGCCTGCCTGGATACCCATCATTTTTGAGTTGACGGTACTTTTTTCTGCCGTAGGCATGGTGTTGACATTCTGCTATCTCTGCCAGATGGCGCCATTTGTGAAGAAAGATCATTTCAACCCACGCTCAACTGATGACACATTCGTAATGGCACTTGAAGTAAATGACAAGACGAATGATGATGAAGCAATCGCCTTCCTCACATCGCTCGGTGCCGCAGATGTGGCGGTTACTTATAAAGAAACCGGCTGGTGGCTCGGCCGATATGACAGGGACACAATAAGATTTGAAAGAAAACCGGCAGCAGTACATTGATTGTAATGGCTGAAAGGCCAATAGAAAATAACTAAGCAAGATGAAAAAATTTCTGATCATAACCGGATTCATTACCCTCGGGATTGCAATGGTAAGTTGCAATGACGTACGTCGCAGCCCGGGAAGGGCCTACATGCCTGATATGACGTATAGTCCCGCGTATGAAACCTATGCCCCCGCAGCTGAAAGATTGAAGAATTCTTCTGCCGCCGGCGCTACTTATAGCGGGCAGCCCGTTCCAGGTACCATCGCCAGGGGAGAAATGTTTCCATATACATTAAAGAATGATTCTGCCGGCTACGAGCTTTCCGCCTCTGTAAAGAATCCACTTCCTCCGCTCGATGCAAAAAAATACCTGGAAGCTGCAAGACTCTACCAAATCAATTGCGGTATTTGCCATGGAACCAACCTCGATGGTAATGGACCTTTGTTCAAAGGTGGAGATGGTCCCTATATCGCGAAGCCTGCAACCCTTGTTGGAGATCCTGTTTATGAGCAGATGCCTGAAGGAAAAATGTTTCATTCCGTGACGTATGGTAAAGGAGCGATGGGAAGCTATGCATCGCAGCTTACCACCGAACAACGCTGGATGATCATTCATTTTGTAAAAGAGAAACAGAGTCTTAAAGCTGGTGGTGCCGGGGCTACTCAAGCGGCTGCTGCGGATAGTACTGCAGCCGGAGGTTCAGGTGTGCCCGGTAGCGGGATCGTTAGCGGAGCTGATACTGCCAGTGGAAAGTAATTACAATTTTTGAAGAAAAAATAAAAGATACGATGTCAATCAGGGAACAATTCACACTGCCTAAACGATACAACAGCTTTTCCATTGCTTTAATGGCGCTGGGTCTCATTGCCATTATTGCCCTGTATATTTCAACACACACAGGCGGTGCCACTGATGAGCATGTAAAAGCTCAACAGGATGCGCGATTCTGGGGAAGTCTTCTTCAGAATAGTGTGTATTTTCTGCTCGTTGTAAATGCCGCAATGTTCTTCATTTGCGCTACCACGCTCGCATGGGGTGGCTGGCAAATGGTTTTCCGCAGGGTGAGCGAGGCCATCTCTGCCTGCGTTCCCATTGTTGGTACACTGGCTGGCATCATCCTCATTTGCATTTGCCTTAGTGACAATCACACCATTTACCATTGGACGGATGCTGAACACGTAAAGCACGATCCTGTACTCGACCATAAAAAAGGATTTTTGAGCAAAGGATTTTTCATCACTGCTACAATAATCACTATTGTAGGCTGGTCATGGCTGGGTTGGAAAATGCGCAGGCTTTCCCGCAGCATTGATAACAAACCACTGACCATTGAAGAAGGCAAGAAATATATCTGGAAGAATACGGTTTGGGCCGCATTGTACATCGTGTTCTTTGCCCTAACCGTGATGTCATCCATACCCTGGCTTTGGTTGATGAGTATCGATGCGCACTGGTACAGCACCATGTATAGCTGGTATACCTTCGCGAGCACATTTGTTGCAGGAATCGCTCTTATCACACTATTTGTAATCTTTCTTAAGAATAATAATTACCTGGAACTGGTTAACAGGGAGCACCTGCAGGATCTCGGTAAGTTTATGTTTGCGTTCTCCATATTCTGGACGTACCTGTGGTTCTCACAGTTCATGCTCATCTGGTATGCAAACATCCCGGAGGAAACGGTTTATTTCAAACCCAGGGCGGAAGGTCCTTATAGCGGCATTTTCTGGATGATGCTGATCATGAACTTCCTTGCGCCATTATTGATTCTTATGCGTGGCGGCTCAAAGAGAAATTACACCACCATGGTGTTCATGACCCTCCTCATCATATTTGGTCACTGGCTGGATTTCTACCAAATGGTTTTCCCCAGCCCAATGACCGATGCAAAAGGACAGACATCAGTACCGTTCATTCTCTATGACTTTGGAGTGGCGCTCGGTTTTGTTGGTTTGATCATGTTCGTTACTGCCAGGGCTTTGACAAAAGCGCCATTGCTGGCAAAGAACCATCCGTTTATCAAGGAAAGTATCATACACCATGTATAGTCATGGCAACTGATTAATTGAATGAAAGCGAAGAACTAAATATTTGGAATTTTATAATTGACAATAGATATGGAAACTTTTTTCATTGTAGCGATTCTGACACTCGGTTTTCTGATCACATTTCAGATTGCCAAGGCCAGTGAGTATGTGTCAGTGATCAGGGGAGAAGAAAAATCAAGGAAGCAGACGAATAAGGTCAATGCCTTTATGCTCCTGATTTTTCTCATCGTCGGCCTGATAGGTGTGTATTACTGCAATGAGCAATTGAAAGGCAAGATCCTCGGTGATCCCGCTTCCGATCACGGTGTGTTGATTGACAGGATGCTTTACATTACCATCGCCATCACCTTTATCGTATTCGTACTTACCCAGGTTGCTCTTTTCTGGTTTTCATTTAAATACCAGGAATCAGATAACAGGAAGCCTTATTATTATCCGCACAACAACAGGCTTGAAGTAATATGGACCGTTATTCCTGCGATTGCACTTACCGTACTTGTTGGCTTCGGAATATTTTACTGGTTCAAGATCACCGGTCCGGCGCCAAAGGGTGCAATGGAAGTTGAAGTAATAGGAAGCCAGTTCAAATGGGAGTTCAGGTATCCTGGTAAGGATGGGATCTTTGGAAAGAAATATTACAAGAAAACTGACGGTAATAATCCTCTCGGGCAATTGTGGGAAGATCCCGCAAACCATGATGACATCTACATCGTGGGTGAACCGCTTCACCTGGTAGTGAACAAACCCGTGCACATGATCATTGGCGCAAAAGATGTGATTCATGACGTGGGCCTCGCGCACTTCAGGATGAAAATGGATGCGGTACCCGGAACCCCAACCAGGATGTGGTTTACACCTACCAAGACTACGAAAGAGATGAAGAAAGAGACAGGCAGGTCAGATTTTGTTTATGAAATTTCATGCGACCAGATGTGCGGTTCCGGTCACTGGAGCATGCGCGGGGAGATCATTGTAGAAACGCAGGAAGAGTTTGACGCGTGGATGGCACAACAGAAGCCAAAGTATTATGCGGTTTTTCCTGACAGGGATCCATCAGCACCAAAAACAGATACAGCAGCTAACAAAACAGCCACTGCAGCAGTAGCAGGAAGTAACTAAGACAATAAGAAGCAACCGCGGTTGCTGTTAAATAAAAAAGATTATGAGCGAAGTAATTCATATGCATTCAGGGACTGGCACTCACGAGGCGCATGGACATCACGGCCATCATCACCAGTCATTTATTTCTAAGTATATCTTTAGCCAGGATCATAAGATGATCGGGAAGCAATTCCTCATTACTGGTATCACCTGGGCAATCATTGGAGGTTTATTCTCTGTATTGTTCAGGTTGCAGTTAGGTTTTCCCGGTCAAACATTCCCCATTCTCGAGACATTCTTTGGTCGCTGGGCAGAAGGTGGAGTGATTAAGCCGGAGTTTTATTACGCGCTTGTTACCATGCACGGTACCGTGCTTGTGTTCTTCGTATTGACAGCCGGTCTTAGTGGCACATTTGCCAACCTTCTTATTCCCCTGCAGATCGGAGCGCGTGACATGGCATCGCCATTCATGAACATGCTTTCTTACTGGTTCTTCTTCCTGGCAAGCGTGGTTATGCTTAGCTCCCTGTTTATTCAAACCGGTCCAGCATCAGGAGGGTGGACGGTCTATCCACCATTAAGCGCCCTCGGCCAGGCATCAGAAGGATCAAAGCTGGGAATGGACTTATGGATCGTTGCCATGGCATTGTTCGTTGTTTCTTCATTGCTGGGCGGTCTTAACTATATCGCAACCATTCTCAATATGCGAACAAAGGGAATGAGCATGACGCGCCTGCCATTGACTATCTGGGCTCTATTCTTTACCGCAATTCTGGGTGTATTATCGTTCCCGGTATTGCTTTCAGGCCTGATCCTTCTTTTATTCGACCGCAACCTGGGAACGAGTTTTTACCTGAGTGATATTGTGGTTAATGGTGAAATATTGCCAAACGAAGGCGGTAGCGCCATCCTGTTCCAGCACTTGTTCTGGTTCCTTGGCCACCCTGAAGTGTACATCATCATTCTGCCAGCAATGGGAATGGTGTCAGAGGTTTTATCAGTGAACTCACGCAAACCCATCTTCGGTTACATGGCGATGGTGGGATCATTGTTCGCTATCACGATACTCGCATTTCTGGTGTGGGCGCACCACATGTTTGTAACAGGGTTGAATCCATTCCTCGGTTCGGTATTCGTATTGCTCACGCTTTTGATTGCCGTTCCATCTGCCATCAAAGTGTTCAACTGGATCACTACGATCTGGAGAGGCAGCATCAGGTTCCACCCGGCCACTTTATTTGGAATTGGCTTCGTGAGCTTGTTCATCTCCGGGGGTCTTACCGGTATTTTCCTTGGCAACTCAACAATCGATATTCATATTCATGATACCATGTTCGTAGTTGCCCACTTCCACATTGTAATGGGGGTGGCGGGTATGTTTGGGATGTTTGCCGGTATCTATCACTGGTTCCCCAAGATGTTTGGAAGATACCTCAACAACACACTTGGTTTCATTCACTTCTGGGTAACCATGATCGGCGCTTATCTCATCTTCTGGCCCATGCACTACCAGGGCCTTGCAGGTATGCCTCGCCGGTATATGGACAAGAGTATCTGGGTTTCATTCAACCAGTTTGGTGATTTGGATAAAATGATTACGATCGTTACCATTATAGTATTTGCCGTGCAATTGATGTTTGTGTTCAATTATTTCTATTCAATGTTCAAGGGTAGAAAGGTTACCACAACCAATCCCTGGGGCGCAAATACACTCGAGTGGACCACACCCGTTAATCCCGGCCACGGCAACTGGGAAGGCGAGATCCCCGAAGTGCATCGTTGGGCGTATGATTATGGTAAAGATGGAAGGGAGTTTATCCCGCAGACAGAGCCGATTGGAGCGAATGAGAGTAAGCACTAGGGTGTTGAGGGAATTTGGAATTCGGAATTTGTGAGGGTTCCTTTATTGAAAGAGGACGGCCATCGATCATCGATTGAGGCTAAGATTTTAGAACAATAACTATGGCGAACAGGCTTAAAGATTATGCTCAACTGGTAAAGCTTTCGCTAAGTATAATGGTGGTGTTCAGCTGCGTGATGAGTTTTGTGCTGGCGCCCACGTTTGGTGAATATGATGATAAGTGGAAGTATGTTTTATTGCTCTTTGTAGGTGGAATGTTGGTGACCGGAAGTGCCAATGCCATCAACCAGGTTGTAGAGAGAGATACTGATGCCATGATGAAGCGAACAGGCAAGCGCCCCGTAGCTGCTGGAAGAATGAGCCCAACAGAAGGCTGGGCCTTTGCAGTGATCACGGGTGCAGTTGGCGTGCTGATGCTGGGATATTTTTTTAATGCCCTTAGCGCTTCACTCGCCGCATTCAG
>Ga0196972_1000378_pt1 | contig 25227 bp, 30 predicted proteins | sample S1v_2013CmetaG_FD_148618 | JGI IMG/M metagenome (GOLD analysis project Ga0196972, IMG submission 148618) | Soil microbial communities from Anza Borrego desert, Southern California, United States - S1+v_20-13C | ecosystem: Environmental > Terrestrial > Soil > Desert | place: USA: California...
CTGACTTCTGTCGCTGATGCCGGCCAGTTTCACCAGCAGCGTGTTGCCATGCACCTTGGCTGCTTCCACCAGGAATGATTGCCAAGGTTGTTTCTTGATGCCCTCTGCCCTGCCTATCCACCATTGCGGATAATCTAGGAGGCCGTCCACCTCAGCAGTTTCGGGCAGGATTTTGAGCCACCCTAAAATGCCATATGGGGCGACGATGCGCCCCATGACAATCATCTCATCCACAGCAAACCAGCGACCTTCTCCTGCTTTGCCTGAAACAGGCTAAGACTTACGGAGCCTCCGGAGCGTCCGGAAGTGCATCTCCGGCTACACCAGCTTCATCAGCTTTCTTGGCTTTTGGCTTGGCAGCAGCCTTGGGTTTCGCAGCCGGCTTTTCTTCAGCTTGTGCAGCAATTGCAGGCTTGCCGGCAAATTGCTTGACTAGGCGGGCTACACAGTCAGAAAGCTGCGCGCCCTTGCCACGCCAGAATTCGATACGTTCGCTGTTCAGGCGCAGACCTTCAACACCTTCCTTGGCTAGGGGGTTGTAGAAGCCAACACGCTCAATGAAACGGCCATCACGACGGTTGCGGGAGTCTGCAACCACGACGCTGTAAAAGGGGGTCTTCTTCGCGCCACCGCGGGCGAGCCGAATGATCACCATAGTTATGTACTCTTCTTAGTCTAGACAGAAAGGCGCGGATTTTACGTTATATATGATGAGGTTGCAACCGCGAGGTCATGCGTCTTGATAACGGGTGGGATCAGCCAGCCCGGCAGCACGAAAGCCTTCCCGCCGCAATCTGCAGGAATCGCACAATCCACATGCCCGGCCTGCCTCATCTGCCTGATAGCAGGACACGGTCATTCCATAATCCAAACCATATTTATGGCCCAGTTTGACGATTTCAGCCTTGGTTAAATCAATCAAAGGCGCATGTACGGTAATGGTTCTTCCCTCAACTGCCGATTTGGTGGCGAGATTGGCCATATGTTGGAACGCTTCAACATATTCCGTGCGGCAATCGGGGTAGCCGGAATAGTCCAGCGCGTTCACCCCAATGAAGATATCTTTTGCTGTCAGCACTTCCGCCCAGGCCAGCGCCAGAGACAACATGATGGTATTGCGTGCCGGCACATAGGTCACCGGAATGCCCTCAGTAGGGGTCTGTGGCACCTGGATATTGGCATCCGTCAATGCCGAGCCGCCGAATAAGGAAAGGTCTAGCTGTACCGTACGATGTGCAGCTGCTCGCAATACTGCTGCCACATTTTTCGCAGCTTCCAGTTCAGCAACGTGCCGCTGGTGGTAGTCGAGGCTTAAGCAATAGCACGCGTAGCCCTGGCCGCGGGCCAGTGCCAAGACTGTTGCAGAATCGAGGCCACCAGATAGCAGCACGACAGCTTTTTTGGTTTCGTTCCCCTTTGTCATTTCCCAGGCACCTCTCCCCACAGGATCTTGTGGAGCTGCACTTGCATACGCACGGGCAGTTTGTCCTGAAGCACCCACTCCGCAAGTTGCGTGGGATTCACCTGGTCATAAACGGGTGAGAACAGTACGCTGCATTTGCTAGCAAGCTCATATTCAACAAGGATTTCTTTGGCCCAGTCGTAGTCTTCCCGGCTGCACAGTACGAACTTGATCTCGTCTTTGGATTTGATCAGAGCCAGATTTTCCCAGCGGTTTTTTTCGACCTCTCCCGACCCTGGGGTCTTGATATCAAGGATGACGGAAACACGGTCATCCACGCGGCTGATATCCATGGCACCCCCCGTTTCCAGGGAGACGTCATAACCGGCATCACAAAGCTCATGCAGCAAGGTTTCGCATTCTTTCTGGGCCAGGGGTTCACCACCAGTTACGGTGACATAGTGCGCGCCATGTTGGGCAACTTCACGCATGATATCTGCCAGCTCAAGGCTCTTGCCGCCATGAAATGCATAGGCAGTGTCGCAATAAACGCAGCGCATGGGGCATCCAGTCAATCGTACAAAGACCGTGGGCAAGCCTATACGGGAAGACTCACCCTGCAGCGAATAGAAAATTTCATGAACACGGAGTTTCACGGAAAAAAAAGGACCTGGCAACGAGCCGATAAGAAAAAACAGATTTTACAAGGAAAGGCAAAAGCCTTACAGGCAATTACCTGGTCTTGATGGATTCCAGCACAGTCAGACGCTTCTTGGCATTGGGCGCGACATCACTGTTGGGGTAACGGCTGAGTAGCGTTTTGAGTGTCTGCTTGGCACCCTCGACATCAGACAATTGAATCTGGCTGTTGGCGATGCTGAACATCGCGTCGGGCACACGAGCATGGGTAGGGTATTGCTTGATGAGTTTCTGCTGCGTATTCATTGCAGCCTTGAAGTTTTTCAGTGAGAACTGGCTATACCCCAAGGCATACTGTGCTTCTGGGGCATGGATGCTGTTCGGGTAGGTCTGCAGGAATTTTTCATAAGCCCCGAATGCTTCCCGATACTTCCCCGCTTGATACAGGGCCTGAGCATTTTCGAAATCCCTGGCTTCTGATCCGGCACCGCTTGTGGAGCCCGGCGGGGCAAGTGTGGGTGCGACAGTCGCCGTCACGCTCGATTCGGGATCGCCTGCCGTAGCTGGGGTATCTGATGACATGGTGGCACCCATGGGGTCCGTTGTGCCCGGTGGCGCCATCGCAGGTGCGGTCGCGCCTGCTTCCAGCTTACGCAAACGCGTATCGATATCAGTATAAAGATCGCGCTGGCGCTGCTGACTTGTTTCGATGTTATGTGCTGCAACTTCCAGTTGTCCCTTGATCCGGCTCATTTCCTGGTTAAGGGTCTGGATTTGATTCAGGAGGTCAACAAGACCTTGGCCTTTCACTACAGATTCCATCTCTGCCAGCCTGCGGTCTATCGCCTCCTGACTCTTCTTTATTTCGTCCAGCGACTTCTGGTTAGCCTGATTCTGGGTCTGGACCTGTTGTTCAAGCTGCTTGATACTCTCCCTCGCCTCGCCGTCGCTGAACAGCGCAGCGTGAGCAGTAGAGGACAGAACAAGCAATAAGGACCAAGCCAGAATCAGGTATCGCATGGAATTACTCGCCTACGTAAATGATATCTACGCGACGGTCCTGCTCACCACAAGCTTGATCGCCAGCGCAGCTCTTGGCTTTTTCTTCGCCATAGCTAACGGTTTCAATCTGGGCATCCTGAACACCAAGCACGTTCATCACGTTCTTGACCGCAACGGCACGACGCTGACCCAGGGACAGGTTGTACTCATGCGTACCCGCATCGTCGGTATTGCCTTGCAGGATAACCTTGGCGCCACTGTTGGAGGTCAGGTATTTTGCATGTGCTTCGACCAGAGGGCGGAACTCCGACTTGACTTCATCCTTGTCAAAATCAAAATAGATGCTGCGCTTTGACAGAATGTTGTTAGGGTCAGTCAGGGGATTGCCTGCCAAACCTGAAGTATCCGTGCCAGCAGTTGAAGCGCCATCAGCTGAGCCAGCCGTGGTGCTCTCGGTGGTCATGCTCTTGTCTTCAACACCAGGTGCAGATGTGGTTTTCACGGGCTTGCTGGAACATGCGACTAGCATTGCGGCCAGCAAAGCACTCATTAACAGTTGCTTATTCATATTTTCCTCTCCTTTAATTTACTGCTAAAGACTACAAAAAAACCTACTTGACGGCAGGCCCCCAAGCCGGTTCGCGAACATCACCACTAGTCTCGCTCAGGCGCTGTTTAACGCGACCATCCGCGGAAACGGCAGCCAACGTTCCCTTACCCCTGACTGTCGTTGCATACAAAATCAAACGTCCATTGGGTGCAAAACTTGGGGACTCGTCCTGAGGCCCGTCGCTCAAATATTGAACTTGCCCCGTTGCCAGATCCTGCAGAGCGACTTTGAATCCGCCTTGCCCACGGCTGATAAAGGCCATGGATTTGCCGTCCGGCGAAATACGGGGGCTCACATTATAACTCCCTTCGAACGTTACGCGCTGCGGATCTCCACCTGAGACCGAGACGCGATAGATTTGCGGGCTGCCGCCTCGGTCTGAAGTAAAGTAAATCCACTGGCCATCTGGCGACCAGAATGGCTCAGTATCAATGCGGCGGCTCGAAGTCAATTGCTTCAACCCGGTCCCATCCTCATTGATGACATAAATCTGCGAGTTGGCTGCGTGAGTCAGAACCACGGCCAGCCTGCGGCCATCGGGAGACCAGGCAGGCGCACTATTATTACCTTTGTAGTTTGCCAATACATGACGCTTGCCTGAAACCAGTGACTGAATGTAGACCACAGGTTTCTTCTTCTCGAAGGAAACATAAGCAAGGCTTGTTCCATTCGGCGACCAGGAAGGGGAAATAATCGGCTCGTTGGAGGCCACCACAGATTGCGGATTGAAACCATCGGCATCGGCCACGTGAAGCGCATAACGCTTACCAGACTTGGTGACATAAGTGATGCGGGTGGAGAATACGCCAGGCTCGCCCGTCAATTTTTCATAGATGACATCAGCGATGCGGTGAGCCGTCAGCCTTAGCTGGGCAGGTGTGATCTCGTATTCAAGACCTGTGAGCTGGTTCTGCCTGAGCACATCCAGCAACCGGAACGAAACCTTCAAGCGGCCGCCAGGTAGATTCTCAATCTTGCCTATCGTCAGAGCTTGCGCCTGCAGGGCTGCCCACTCCGGGTAGCGGACTTCGGCAATATCATGCGGCTGATTCACTACGCCGCGGGTTTCGAGCACACGAAATAGACCACTACGTCGCAAGTCTGCACCAATAATGTCCGAGATCGTTTGCTCCTGGCTCGATAGTTGTGCACCGGCAGGTTGGGAAAATGGCACAATGGCGATGGGAATCTGCTGGGCTGCGCCACCAACAATTTCAATAGTGAGCGCAGCTTGCCCAGTCAGAGGCAAAAACAGCATCAAAAAAGCATAAAACAAGCGTAAATTCATCATATTTTTGATTAGGGCCAAAAAGTTTTCCAAAGTTCCGTATTGTTGAGTAAGAGCTAATGATTGCGTAAAAAATTAGTTCTCGTTGGGCCTGAATTTCAGCCGTAAATCTCGAAATCTCGCGAACAATTCCGACTGAGGCGGCACGGGTAGAGGTTGTGATTGCAAAATAGCACGCTCAACCGCCTCGTCACAAGCCGACATCCCACTTCCCTTCAATAGTTTCGGCGTACCGATAACTTCACCAGTAGGCATTAGACTGATCTCAAGCTCAAGCTCCGGCTTGCCGGTACCGCATAATTGCCTGTTCACGTTCTGCCGAATTTTTCGGCTGATCATACTGATGTATTTATCCACTTCGCCTTGCATGGCAACAGACTCAGCCTGGGTAGGCGCTGGAGCCGCTGGTGCTGGCGGGCTCGGCTGCGGTTTCATTTCCTCTTCAAGCAGCATCTTTTGCAACTCCGCGAGCTTCTGCTTGTTCAATTCTTCCGGGTCCGGCTTAGGCGGCTCAGGTTTTTTCTCTACCTTCTTTTCAGGTGGCTTTTCCTTGGGCTTTTCCACCGGCTTCGGTTTTGGCTTCTCTGGTTCCTTCTTCACCTGAATCTCGGCTTTAGGTTCAGGCTTCGGTGGTTCCGGCTCAGGCTTCGGTTCTGGCTTTGGTGGTTCCGGTGTAGGCTCAGGCTTCGGTTCTGGCTTTGGTGGCTCCGGCTTTGGTTGGGGCTGTGGAACCGGTTTTTCTACAGGCAGACTATCCCATAGCTCAACCTGGGCAATATTCGCCGGTTGCACTGCTTTCCAGTCAAACGAAAAAATCAGTATAGCCAGAAACGCTGCATGTACCAGCAGCGATAACAACCCTGCCTTGAAGGCCAGTGGATTTTCATGCTTACGAATCATCAATAATCAGGGCGCCGGCTCAAACAGCAGCCCAACCTTCTCCACCTTGGCCATCTTCAGCATGTCCATCACCTCGGCCACCTTGCCGTATTCCACTTTCTCATCAGCGGCTACGACGACCGACCGCTGCGGGTCTTTTTCCAGCCTGCTGCGAATCTCAAACAGCAACTGGTCACGCTCCATCGTCTTGCCTTCGATCTCGGCCTTACCATTGAGCCGTATGCTGACCACGAGCGGCGCACTGGCCTGCTTTAACGCTTGGCCCACCTGGGGCAATTCAACCACGCCAGGATTGGTCAGCGGTGCAGTGACCATAAATATGACCAGCAGTACCAGCATTACATCAATGTACGGCACGACATTGATTTGGTTCATCATGCGGCGGTGTTTGCGGCGGCTCATAAGCAAGGCTCTCCGAGCTGCAACTGCATGCCCAATATGGCTATATGCACTTTAACTGCTGTTACAGCAGCAGAATGTCTGGTTCCGCACATACTAGGCCTTGCGTTGCAGGATATTGGTAAACTCTTCAATGAAGCTTTCGTAGCGAGTCGATAACCGGTCCACACCCGAAGCAAAACGGTTATAAGCGATGACCGCGGGGATAGCAGCAAAGAGGCCGATGGCGGTTGCGATCAGCGCCTCGGCAATGCCGGGGGCGACGTGTGTCAGAGTGGCCTGGGTCATGTTGGCCAATCCACGAAAGGAATTCATGATGCCCCAGACCGTCCCCAGCAAACCGATATAGGGACTGACTGAACCGACTGAGGCCAGAAACGGCAGATGGGCGTCCAGCTCATCCATTTCCCGGTTGTAAGCGGCTCGCATGGCCCTCCGCGAACTTTCCATGACATCGCTAACTTCGAGTCCACCTTGGCGCTTGAGCCTTGCGAACTCGTTAAAGCCGGCCTCGAAGATACTCGCCATGCCACGAACATGTCGGCGTCCTGAAGTTACGTTTTCGTATAACTGATTAAGATCTCCGCCGGTCCAGAACACATGTTCGAAATCGGCTGCGTCTTTATCCGCACGTTTGATCGTGAACACCTTGATGAAGATGTACCACCAGGAAACCAGCGAAGCCAGCAACAGGATGGCCATGACGATCTGCACCGGCACGCTGGCGCCTGTAATCAGGGCAAGCAATGACATATCGGGTGTTGCGCTCACAGGGGGAAGGTTCATGCAGGCTCCATCATTTTTATAACATTACGAATTGAATCCGGGATTGTGGCGGGCTTGAATTGGCCCGTTTCTACGCAGACAACTTCTACCACAGCTTCGGTCAGTTGTTCAGTGTGCTTGTCACCATTACGCAGGATAACTTGTTCAAACTCCAACAGGCTGTGGCCCATTTTACGCAAGCGCGTCTCTACCACAAGCTCATCATTGAATGTAGCAGGACGACGGTACTGCATGCTCAGCCGGCGTACCACAAACAGTACGCCTAGACTCTGCCTGAGATCCGTTTGCTCGAAACCCAAATAACGCAGCCACTCAGTACGCGCGCGCTCCATGAATTTGAGATAGTTGGCATGATAAACCACGCCGCCTCCATCGGTATCTTCGTAGTAGACGCGCACGGGCCAGCGAAAGCTGGCGCTTACTTGTTGAGCCGTTTTATTAACCTTCACCAGGCGTATCCCATAGGCTTGCATTTGCCATGCTGTTAGGCAGAGGCAGTCCAAAATGCTGGTAAGCCTGCTGGGTAGCCACGCGGCCACGTGGGGTTCGCATGAGATACCCTTGCTGGATCAGGTAAGGTTCCAGCACATCCTCAATGGTATCGCGCTCTTCGCCGATAGCAGCCGCCAGATTGTCCAGCCCCACCGGACCGCCGGCAAACTTCTCAATGACAGCCAGCAGCAGTTTCCTGTCCATGACATCCAGGCCCAGCTTGTCGACATCCAGCATGCGCAAGGCCGCATCGGCAACCTCTGGCGTAACCAGCCCGCTCGCTTTTACTTGTGCGTAATCCCTGACGCGGCGCAGCAAACGGTTGGCGATACGTGGGGTGCCGCGGGAGCGTTTGGCAATTTCCAGCGCACCCGCTTCTTCCATTTCCACATTCAGCAGCCCGGCAGAGCGGTGCACGATGCGCGACAGCTCTTCTGCGGTGTAGAACTCGAGACGCGACACAATGCCGAAGCGGTCACGCAAGGGATTCGTCAGCATGCCCGCACGCGTAGTCGCACCAATCAGTGTGAATGGCGGCAGGTCCAGCCTGACTGATCGGGCAGCCGGTCCTTCGCCAATCATGATGTCCAGGCGGTAATCTTCCATTGCAGGATAAAGAATCTCCTCAACGACAGGTGACAGACGATGAATCTCGTCTATAAACAGCACATCGTTGGGTTCCAGATTCGTCAGCAGCGCAGCCAGGTCGCCGGCTCGCTCAAGCACTGGACCGGAGGTCTGGCGCAGGTTCACGCCCATTTCGCGAGCGATGATATGTGCCAAGGTCGTTTTGCCAAGGCCAGGCGGGCCAAACAACAGCACGTGATCGAGCGCTTCGGAGCGGCCACGGGCGGCGTCGATGAATATCTCAAGCTGTCCGCGCGCCTTTTCCTGCCCAACATATTCATTCAATGCTTTGGGGCGCAGAGCGCGTTCCAGCGCTTCCTCTTCATGGCTGATAGTATCAGCCGCGATCAGGCGATCAGTTTCTATCATTCAGTTTCAACCACCTTTGTGTTCTTGCGCATGATCCAGTGGGTGAGCAATGTCACCCCGACTGCCAGGAAAACCGGCCCCAGGAAAATGCCAATAAAGCCGAATGCCAGCACGCCGCCCAGTATACCCAACACAATCAGCAGCAATGGCAGGCTGGAGGAGTGGCTGATGAGAATGGGCTTGACGATATTATCCACGCCGCTGATGACAAACACGCCATACAACACCATGAATATCGCCCAACCATGGTCGCCCTGGTTGTACAACCAGAAAGCCGCAATGCCCCAGGCAATCGGCGGACCGATAGGGATGATTGATAGGAAAAATACGGCGGACGCCAGCAGTAGTGGGGCCGGAACGCCTGCAATGGCAAATCCGATAAAGGCCACGACCGACTGCGTCAGGGCCGTGCCAAAAATCCCCAGCATGACTCCATTGATGGTGTTACAGGTGAGCTCGAGCATTTCCTCACCGAGCTTGCCGCCGAGCTTGCGTGACATGGTCACCATGGCAGGACTTAGCCGCGCGCCATCTCGGTAGAAGAAAAATGCAACAAAGACCACCATCAGCAATTGCAAAAACCCCACGCCCAGAAAACGAACCGTTTGCACACCTAGATCACGAGCTGGTTCAGAAATGCGTTTAAGCAATTGCAGCACTTCTTCCCGGCTCGATACTACACGCTCCCATGCATCGAAAGCTGGCACGCCAACCAGGGGAATATCGCGTAGCCAGGCTGGCGGAGGGAAGTCCGGATGCTCGAGTTCAGGCTGCAGTTCATTCGCCAGCTGGGTGGCCGAATCGACAAGGTTGGCCGCCAGGTAAGCCACTGGCAGCAGCAACGAAATGAGCAGCAGCATGGTCATAACGAAGGCGGCTGCGTAGTCACGCTTGCCCATTCGGAACCACAGCTTGCGATACCATGGCCAGGTAAAGATACAAATAATGGCCGCAAACAGGATGGTGGCGAAAAATGGGCGCAGGACAAACAGGCACCCCGCAATCAGGAATACCACGATACCGATGCGTGCGAGCTGGTTGGTATTGATCATGGCGTCTTCGACAAGGACTTCAGGGCGAGCCGAATGCCTTCTTCAATGGCAGCGTCTGCCGGCACATGCTTGACTGCCGCCAAGGCTTCCCGCTCGTTATAACCAAGGGCCAACAAAGCAGTGAGCACATCTGCATTGGATGACTGCGCTTTTGCCGTGCCCAGGCTTACGCCATCCAGCATGCTGAACTTGTCTTTGAGCTCCAGCAACAGACGTTCAGCCGTTTTTTTGCCCACCCCAGGAATACGCGTCAGCATGCCCGCTTCCTGCAGGGTGATGGCACGGATCAGGTCTTCCACTGACAGGCCGCTTAAAATGGAAAGTGCCGATTTAGCGCCGACACCATTGACCTTAAGGAGCTGCCGGAATATCGACCGTTCACGATCAGTGCCGAACCCGAACAACAACTGCGCATCCTCGCGCACGATAAATTGGGTGAGCAGCGTCACCGTTTCACCGACCGCGGGAAGGTTGTAAAAGGTACTCATGGGGACTTCGACTTCGTAGCCGACCCCGTTCACATCCACCAGAACAAAGGGGGGCGTTTTTTCAAGCAGTACGCCTTTGAGACGGCCTATCATTTATTCACCTTGGTTCTCGGATTCGCATGTTCAGATCAGCCTGCCGCCACGCACCCTGAACCCAGCCGTCGCCAGCCGCCCCAGGCCTTGGCCGCCGTGGGCATGGCAAATGGCACAGGCCAATGCATCTGCAGAATCGGGTTTGGGCACTCCCGGCAGGCTCAGCAATCGCTTCACCATCTCCTGCACCTGCTCCTTGGCAGCATGACCGTTTCCCACCACGGCTTGCTTGACCTGCAAAGCCGTATATTCCGCCACCGACAGGTTGCTGATGACTGCGGCGCTGATGGCGGCACCACGTGCCTGGCCCAACAATAAGGTGGATTGGGGATTCACGTTTACAAACACTTTCTCCACTGCCACTTGCTGCGGCTGATAGGTTTGTATCACTTCGAACAGGCCGTCGAGAATGATCTTGAGCCGTGCGGGTAACTCTTCGTGCTGCCCCACCTTCCCACTGATCGTCTTGATCGTGCCACTGGTAACGTATATCAGCTTCTTATCGGTTTTTTCGATGATCCCGAAGCCCGTGCATTGCAAGCCTGGGTCTATGCCTAGGATTCTCAACGCGCAGCACCCGATGCGGGAAAAGGTTTGATGAAGATCTTCGTACTAATCTTCCAGCACAGCAGAGGTGTAGACATCCTGCACATCATCCAGGTCTTCCAGCGCATCCAGCAGCTTCTGCATCTTGACCGCGTCATCACCGCTCAGTGCCGTTTCATTCAAGGGCTTCATCGTGACCTCCGCATGCATGGCCTTGAGGCCGGCTTTTTCCAGCGCCTCCTTTACCGCGGCGAAATCATTAGGCGCGGTGACGACTTCGATACTGCCGTCTGCGTCCGTGATGATATCTTCAGCGCCTGCCTCAAGTGCCGCTTCCATCACCTGGTCTTCATTAGTGCCAGGTGCAAAGATCAGGCTGCCGCAGTGCTTGAACATGAAGGCCACGGAACCGTCTGTGCCCAGATTACCGCCATACTTGGTAAAAGCATGGCGCACATCGGCAACTGCACGATTGCGGTTATCCGTCAGGCAGTCGACCATGACTGCCGCGCCACCCACGCCATAGCCCTCGTAGCGCACTTCTTCGTAGCTCACGCCCTCCAGCTCGCCCGTCCCGCGCTTGATGGCACGATCGATATTATCGGCGGGCATGTTTTCTTCCTTGGCTTGGGCAATGGCCAAACGCAGGCGCGGGTTGAAGTTGATATCCCCGCCGCCCATGCGGGCCGATACCGTGATTTCCTTGATGAGCTTGGTGAAAATCTTGCCGCGTCTGGCGTCCTGACGGCCTTTACGATGTTGGATATTGGCCCATTTTGAATGCCCTGCCATGCTTGTGTTCCCTTAGTCGAGTGCCTTGATAATCTGCCCGGATTCTACCATAGCGCACTGTGTATTAATCCTGGCCCATCGCGGGGTCCACCTCTTCATGCCTGCGCATGGAGCGGATGGAAATGATCATGAGCGAAAGGCCGATCAGAATCATGCCAATGATTTCCAGGGTGCTTGGTTCCTCGCCTAGCTGCCACCAGGCAGCCAGTACGCCGATGACGGGCACCAGCATGGAGGTCATGCTGGCCAGTCCTGCTTCCAGTTTTTGTAGCGCGTACATCCACAGCATCCAGGCCAACGCATTGCACAGCACGGCGTTGAATACCACGGCGGCAATGAAATCCGGTGTCCATTGAATGGGCGGCGATGGCACAAGAAATGCCGCAGCAACCAGCGGCAACGAACCCAGCAGCATCTGCCATGCGGTGAGCGACAACAGGTCCACATCAGGCACGCGGTGATGCAGTTTCTTCGCTACGATAACGGCAAGTGCCCAGGAAATGCTGGCGCCAATCGCCAGCATCATGCTGAAAGTATCTGATCCCAGATGCAGCGGATCAAAAATGAAGACAAGCCCCATGATAGAGCACAGCGCAGCCAGCCACTGCATGCCGCGGATCTTTTCGCCCAACAGCGGCCAAGCCAGAATCATGACCCAGAACGGCATGGCATAGGTCAGCACGGCAGTCTTGCCAGCTCCCCCGCCCACGAGTGCCCAACTGATCAAACCGGTAAAGCCCACAGTCTGCAACAAGCCTAATACCACCAGCGTCGGCACTTCTTTGGGTTTCAAGGGCTTGCGAAGAACAAACAGCATGCCCATCAGGCAGATGGCCCCAAAAAAAGTGCGCATGGCACTGAATTCGAAAGGACCTGCGTACTGCAGGGCATGCTTCATGACCACCCAGTTATATCCCCAAAGGATCGCGAGCAAGATGAGGCCGGCAAAGGCACGAGCTGTTGTGGAATTGATGGTCATGCTCTGGTATTGAATGTTAATCAGCTGGCTGATTATAGGTTATGTGTGCGTGCCGCTGGCACCTTTTGCGCATTCCGGCAAGAATACTCTGGCTCATCCTTGTGATCTCATATTTGGCTATTCAGCCATGATGGATAAAGGTGTATATTTTTTATTCGCGCTGGCTATAAGAAGGAACGGAAAATGAAAACTGTCCGACAATTGCTGGAGACCAAAGGCAATAAAATCTACTCGGTTACCTCTGATTGCTTGATCTATGATGCATTACTGATGATGGCCGAGCATCGCATAGGCGCGCTGCTCGTGATGGACGGCGACCACCTGGCTGGCATATTTTCCGAACGTGATTATGCGCGAGAAGTGGTACTAAAAGGCAGGACATCCAAGACCTCTTCAGTCAGTGAAGTGATGTCCACCAAGCTCATCACCGTGACCTGTGACCATACCGTGGAAGAGTGTATGAATTTGATGTCCGGCAAGCGCATCCGGCACTTGCCCGTCCTGGAGAAGGGCAAGGTGCTCGGCATTCTCTCAATTGGTGATCTGGTACAGGAAACCATCAACTACCAGCGTTTCCTGATCAATCAGCTGGAAAGCTATATCCAGAGCTAAGTCTGTTAGCTATTCCCCGATAATCTTCACCAGTACTCGCTTTCGGCGGCGCCCATCGAATTCGCCATAAAAAATCTGTTCCCATGGACCGAAATCCAGCTTGCCATCGGTGATGGCCACGACCACTTCGCGGCCCATCACCTGGCGTTTCATATGGGCATCGGCATTGTCCTCGCCAGTGTCGTTATGGCGGTAACTGCTGACAGGCTCGTGTGGCGCCAACCTTTCCAGCCATTGCGTGTAGTCGTGATGCAGACCTGACTCATCATCATTGATGAAAACGCTGGCCGTGATATGCATGGCATTCACGAGGGCAAAGCCTTCCCGCACACCGCTCTCATGCAGGCATTCACGTACCTGGGGGGTGATGTTGATGAAGGCAACCCGGGTAGGCGGGTTGAACCACAGTTCCTTGCGATAGCTTTTCATGGTGCTCCTTATGCCGGTATTGAATGTGTGCCTGAATTATAACGTGCCGTCACATCCGGTAAATCCGGCATAAGGAGCGGTTTGCTATTTGCATTTATCCATCTTTACGGTCTCGATTTCCTCAACGATGCCCTTCTCCATCTCGACCTCCACACAAGCGCCGGCGACCAGTGGGCCTGCTTCTTCCTTGAGCTCTGCGCTCGCCGTTACATCCAGGTTACGTCCATCGATGGTCCAGGAACCCACCTTGGCATCTGGACGTGTTTCCACCTTGCCGTAAAAATCATCATCGGCATGGCCGACCATCGGCAGAGTAAGCATGAATGTCGACAGCAAAACGAACATGTAACGTTGCATGACTTTCTCCTCAATTGAACATCGAGTCGTCATCTTGCACTTCGATGAGACTGAGCTTCTATGCGGAAACGTACAAGGCATAAACGCCAGTAAAAGTATTACTCCCGCAATGTGGCACTGAGCACATATTCGTACGCATGCTCTGCCTAAAATCAAAGGGTAGTCAGGACATGGGAGACAGCAAATGGTCAGACTGATGAGAAAACTACGGACGAGCAAATCCCAGACTAAACGTGGCCAGGACCATGATCGCAGACAGGACGACAAGCAGGTGCATGCCGCGCCTGAGACAGACGGTCCAAGAAATTTCTACAAGGAAGAAGAAAGCAAGGCGACCAAAGAGCATGCCGCAGATGCAGATGTCACGTTGACGGCTAGGCCGCCAGACTAGTTGAAACAAAGGTTGTGGTATCACCTTAGGAGATATGCATATGGCAACTCTGCGCCTGGGCGACACCGCCCCCGACTTTACCCAAGACTCTAGCATTGGTCCGATTTCATTTCATGAATGGCTGGGCGACAGCTGGGGCGTACTATTCTCACATCCTGCCGACTACACCCCTGTGTGTACGACCGAACTAGGCGCCACAGCGAAACTGTCCGAGGAATTCAAAAAGCGCAACGTCAAGGCTATCGCGTTGTCTGTGGACCCCGTGGAGTCCCATAAAGGATGGATCAAAGACATCAATGAAACTCAGAGCTGCGAGGTGAACTTTCCCATCATCGCAGATCCCGACCGTAAGGTGGCCGAGCTTTACGACATGATCCATCCCAATGCTAGCGGCACACTTACGGTACGCTCGGTGTTCATCATCGATCCCAACAAGAAGATTCGTCTGATGCTGACTTACCCCGCCAGCACGGGGCGCAACTTCAATGAAATATTACGGGTGATCGACTCACTGCAGCTGACGGAATATCACAGTGTGGCAACGCCTGCCAATTGGGAGAGCGGGGACGACGTGGTCATCGTGCCATCGTTGACCGACCCGGAGGTGCTGAAGCAAAAATTCCCCAAGGGATACAAAGCGGTTAAACCCTATTTGAGAATCACGCCGCAACCCAACGAATGAGCTTGGATGACGGATCGAGTAGATGAGATGGTGCCGGTGACCGGAATCGAACTGGTGACCTTCGCATTACGAATGCGCTGCTCTACCGACTGAGCTACACCGGCACTTTGGTGAGGGCTGAATTATAAAGTTTTGCCTTATCCCGGGCAAACAGTCTGTGCTACTGCGCTTTCGTATAACCAATCATGCCGAGCCCGATCCGTATCATTTCATACATGATCCACGAAACAAACCGCTTATGTACGGGCTGCTTGCGCCAGGTTTCGGGCTGGATGCGCTCCGCACCCTCCTGTATCGTCCGATGAATATCCGCGCAGAGCTCCGCCGCGAACTGTTTATCCTTGACGATCACATTGGCTTCGCGGGCCAACAGGAGACTGAACGGATCGAGGTTGGATGAGCCCACTGTGGACCATTCCTTGTCGATCACCGCGACTTTGCTGTGCATGTAACTCTTCTGGTATTCGTAGATCTCGATGCCGCAGCGCATGAGCGAACCATAAAAGGATTGCGTGGCGAACAGGAACATATATTCCATGCGGCCTTGAAGCAGCAGCTTGACCTTCACCCCTCGCTCCGCAGCCGCGATCAGCGACTGGCGGAATCGCCGCCCGGGCAGGAAATAGGCATTGGCTATCACAATATCGAACTTGGCGTTGGCGATGGCTGAGAGGTATTCGCGCTCGAAATCATGCCTGTGCAGCACATTATCACGCGTGACAAACGCTGCCCTGACGCCTTCAGGGATCGGCGCTATCTGTGGAGTCAAGCGAATGCTCATCTCACGCCGCCTGAAGTGCATCCAGGCAATGCGCCGCCATAACCTGCTGGCCTCGTGATAGATATCAACCACCAAGGGGCCTTGTATCCGTACAGCATAGTCAATGCGCGGCCCCTCGCCTCCAGCCTGGTTCAGGTCATCGATAAGGTTAATGCCGCCAACAAAGGCAACTTGGCCATCCATGACTGCCACCTTGGCATGCAGGCGCCGCAGTCTGCTGCGCTTGAAGGAGAACAGGGGAAACCTGCGGCGGTAAAACAGGATGTTCGCCCCGGCCTCCTGTAGATCTCGCACGAATTGTCGCGGTAATCCATAGCTGCCAAACCCATCGGCCAGTACGCAGACCTTAACCTTTCGGGCTGCAGCACGCTTGAACGCGTCAGCAATTCGCCTACCCGATTCATCATCCTCAAAAATATAGGTTTGCAGATAGATGTCATGTTGGGCTTCGTCGATCGCCTGTTCCAGTGCCGGGAAGAATTCTGCGCCGCAGCGCAGCAAGGTGATCTGGTTGCCTTCACGGAACCGCCTGGTCATAGCTTGCGTAAATCGGCGGTCAATGCGGCATGGTCAGAAGTATTGGCGAACCGGGGGCCGCTATGAATCTTGGTATGTTGGATATGGAAACCGCGGGTGTAAATGCGGTCCAGCCGGAAAAAAGGCAATACCGAAGGGAAACTGCGTGCGGGCTTGCCCATGGTGTGCTCAAACACTTCCTTGAGCCCGAGGTCGGCGGCCAGCGTCGAGCCAGCCTTTTGCCGCCAGTCATTGAAATCACCCGCGATAATCAAGGGCGCGGTTTCGGGCACCATACTCTTGATGCGGTTTTCCAGGGCCACCAATTGTTGGTGCCGCCAGCTGCCGAGCAGTCCTAGATGAACGCAGATGCAGTGCAGGTTGACCGTCCAGCCCGGCACTTCAATCTCGCAATGCAGCAAACCGCGCTCTTCAGTTGGGTGAGCGGAAATGTCCTCGTTCTCCCATTGCACGATGGGGTATTTGGATAGTATGGCGTTGCCGTGGTCGGTATTGGAGCGCACGGCATTTTTGCCATAGGCAAAGCTTTGCCAGATGCTATCCGCCAGGAATTCGTATTGGCCGCCGGTAAAAAGCCGGCTATGGCGATCATGCTTTCCGCGCACCTCCTGCAGAAACATGATATCTACCCCCAGGCTGCGGATCAGTTCCCGCTGGTCATGCAAGACCATGCGGACGCTAAAACTGCTAAGACCTTTGTGAATATTGTATGTGCCGATTCGCAACGTATCTGTCATCGCGCCATATTACTAAGGTACGAGGATAAATAACGTTCGGAAGCGCTCAGACTGTTGAGTTTATGAAGCTTCCAGCATGCGATCCAGCGACAATTTGGCCAGCTCAGCCTCATGCGGCGGCACCTTGATCTGGTTGACGATATTGCCTTCTGCCAGGTTTTCCAGTGTCCATGCCAGGTGCTGAGGGTCGATACGCGCCATGGTCGAGCATTCACAAATCACGTGTGACATGAATTGCACGATCTTGCCTTCGGGCTTCATCTCCTCAGCCACGCGATTCACCAGGTTAAGCTCGGTACCTACCAGCCAACGCGTGCCGCTCGGCGCTTCCTTGATGGTGCGGATGATGTATTCGGTGGAACCTACATAATCGGACTGCAGGCAAACTTCGAACGGCGACTCGGGGTGCGAAATCACGATGCCGTCAGGGTGCTCATTGCGGAATTTGATGATGTTCTGTGGACGGAACATCTGGTGCACAGCGCAATGGCCCTTCCACAGCAAGATCTTGGCGTTCTTGATTTCCTCTTCGGTCAAGCCACCTATGGGCTGATCGGGGTCCCAAACCGGCATCTGGTCCAGCGGAATGCCCATCTTGTAGCCGGACCACCTACCTAAATTCTGGTCAGGGAAAAACAGCACTTTCTCGCGGCGCTCGAATGCCCATTCCAGCATCTTGGGCGCATTGGTCGAGGTGCAGACAATGCCGCCGTGCTCACCACAGAATGCCTTGAGGTCAGCCGCGGAGTTGATGTAAGTGAGCGGTGTAATGACTTCGTCGAACTCCAGCACCTTGGACAGTTCACGGCGTGAACGCTCTACCTTGGCGAGGTTTGCCATGTCAGCCATGGAGCAGCCAGCCGACAGGTCAGGCAGGATAACGATCTGGTCAGGACGCGAGAGGATATCTGCCACTTCTGCCATAAAGTGCACACCGAGGAACACGATGATCTCGGCATCCGCCTCTGCTGCATGGCGAGATAGCTTCAGCGAATCGCCAGTCAGGTCGGCATGGCGGTAAACACTTTCATGCTGGTAATGGTGCCCCAGGATGACAACACGCTTGCCCAGCTTTGCTCGCGCAGCCAGGATGCGCTCCTGGCACTCCTCGTCGGCTGAATGTTGGAATCGTTCAAACTTGATTGTTGCTGTCTGCATAGCCTCTCCCCTCACAAAACCTTACCGTACCGCTCACCCAGCTTTCGCAGGGCTTCCACGTTCGTCCACGAAAACACGCGCTTTGCTGCTTCCCGCCAATCAACCCATTCATAACCCACATGTTCGTCGGGGGATAATTGGACATCCAATGGCGCCGGCAATTCCAGTCCGAACACATGTTCTGTATTCTCTACCACGCCGGGGGCGTAACGATACCGCCAGTGGGGATAGATTTCATACACATTGGAAAATCCCCAATCCTCAAGCCTGTACTCTCGTGCATTAAGGCCGGTCTCTTCCTCGACCTCGCGCACCGCGGCATCTTCCAGCTTCTCCAGTGTGCCGTCTGGCAGCATTTCCAGGCTACCGGTTACTGATTGCCAAAAACCCTGTTTGTCCGCCCGTTCCAGCAGCAAAACCTTTAGATCAGGTGTGTGGATCAACACCAACACCGAAATCGGTGTCTTATATGCGCCACGAATAGCTGCCACTAATCGCCTTCAAATTCACACAGGGCAAACATATTGTGTCCTGCAGCTTGCAGCCTTTGCCGTCCCTTGAGGCCAACGAGGTCAATGACAAAGGCGCATTCGACCACGTTGCCGCCCAGTTCCTCGATCAGCTTGATGGCCGCAAGAGCAGTACCCCCCGTGGCAATCAGGTCATCCACCAGCAACACACTCTCACCAGGCGCTATGGCATCGAGATGTATTTCGACGCGGTCGCCTCCGTATTCCAGCTCATAGTCGTAACCCGCTTTCTCACCCGGCAGCTTGCCCTGCTTGCGGATGGGCACGAAGCCTACGCCCAATTCATACGCCAGCGGCGCACCAATCAAAAAACCGCGTGCTTCCACACCTACGATCTTGTCTATCTTCTGGTGTTTGTACCGCTCAAGGAATCCGTCAACGGTGAGCTTTAGACCCTGTGAGTCCTTGAGCAGCGTGGTGATGTCTCGAAACTGGATACCTGGTTTCGGATAATCTGGAATCGTTCTAATCAGCGATTTGATATTCACTGCTTTTAACTTTCCAAAATGAAATTCGCGCTGCGCTGTCGAGGCGCAAGTTCGCATACAGTACATTCTGGTACGGCAAGAGCTTGCAACAAGGTCAGCGCAAGCGAGTTCATTTTATCCAGCGGTGTTTTGCTGCCGAACCCGAATATGCAGTTCGCGAAGTTGCTTCTCATCCACTTCACTCGGTGCATGCGTCATCAAGCACTGCGCGCGCTGCGTCTTGGGGAAGGCAATCACGTCGCGAATGGATTCAGCGCCGGCCATCAAGGTGACGAGACGATCGAGGCCGAATGCCAAACCGCCGTGCGGAGGCGCGCCGTACTGCAGGGCTTCGAGCAGGAAGCCGAATTTCTCCTGCGCTTCTTCCTTGCTGATGTTAAGTGCGTCGAACACCTTGGACTGGACTTCCTGCTTGTGAATACGCACGGAGCCGCCACCGACTTCCCAGCCGTTCAGCACCATGTCATAGGCCTTGGAAAGCGCAGCACCCGGATCGGAGGTTAGAAGATCCTCATGGCCATCCTTGGGTGAGGTGAAGGGGTGATGCAGGGCCGTCCAGCGCTTGTTTTCCTCGTCGTATTCGAACATGGGGAAATCCACGACCCACAGCGGAGCCCAGGCACGGCCGTCGAGATGATTCTTCTCGTGGCCGATCTTTGCACGCAACGCGCCCAGCGCCTCGTTGACCACTTTCAGCTTGTCGGCACCGAAGAACACAATGTCGCCGTTCTGTGCACCAGTGCGCTCAATGATGGCCTTGAGTGCAGCCTCATGGATGTTCTTGACAATAGGGCTTTGCAAGCCTTCTTCGTTGAGCTTGGTGATGTCGTTGATCTTGATGTAGGCCAGGCCCTTGGCGCCGTAGATCTTGACGAATTCGGTATAGGCATCGATTTCGGAACGCGAAATGGCCGCACCGTTGGGCACACGCAGCGCAGCCACGCGGCCGCCTTCCATGTTGGCGGCACCGGAGAACACCTTGAAATCGACGTCCTTCATGACGTCAGTCAGTTCGCTGATTTCCAGCGTCACTCGCATGTCAGGCTTGTCCGAACCATATCTGCTCATTGCTTCAGCATAGGTCATGCGCGGGAATTGCGCGGGAAGCTCAATACCCTGCACCTTGCTGAACATGCGGCGGATCATCTCCTCGACGATGTCCATGATTTCCTCTTCGCCGAGGAAGGAAGTTTCCAGGTCAACCTGGGTGAATTCAGGCTGGCGGTCGGCTCTGAGGTCTTCATCGCGGAAGCACTTGGTGATCTGGAAATAGCGGTCGAAACCCGACACCATCAATAATTGTTTAAACAGCTGCGGTGACTGCGGCAGTGCGAAGAACTGGCCATGATGGACGCGCGACGGCACCAGGTAATCACGCGCACCTTCGGGTGTGGAACGCGTCAGCATGGGTGTTTCCACTTCGATAAAGCCGTGCTCATCCAGGTAATCCCGCAATACCTTGGCAACGCGGTAGCGCAGCATCAGGTTCTTCTGCATGGCCGGACGGCGCAGGTCGAGATAGCGGTGTTCCAGACGTACGGTCTCGGACAGATTGTCATCATCCAGCATGAAGGGCGGCGTCAGCGAGGGGTTGAGCACCTCAATTTCGGAAGCCAGCATTTCAACTTCACCAGTCGGGATATTGGGATTCACCGTGCCTTCAGGACGCGCACGCACCTTGCACACGACCTTGAGCACGAATTCATTGCGTACCGATTCAGCTATTGCAAAGGCTTCCGGTGTATCCGGGTCAATCACGATCTGCGCCATGCCCTCACGGTCGCGCAGATCGATGAAAATGACGCCGCCATGGTCGCGGCGGCGATGAGCCCAGCCGCACAGGGTAACAGTCTGGCCGATAAGGTCGCGGTTCAGATGACCGCAATAATGAGTACGCATCATGGTGAGTTTTCAGTTTCTTATATTGAAGGGCTAGGAATTATCAGGAATCAGGCGAGGCTTGCGGCTGCGTTTGGCAATGTCAGGTGCTACCACACCCATGGAGACGATGTACTTGAGCGCTTCGTCTACGCTCATCGTGAGTTCAATGACATCCGCTTTGGGCATCATCAGGAAGAATCCGGAAGTCGGGTTAGGCGTCGTTGGCACATAGACACTGACGTAATCCCCTTGCAGGTGATTCACCACATCCCCGCCCGGTTTGCCGGTCAGGAATGCAATGGTCCAGCTGCCTTCACGCGGGTACTGCACCAGCAGCGCCTTGCGGAAAGCCTGGCCAGAATCCGCGAATAACGTATCGGAGACCTGCTTGACGCTGTAGTAGATGGATTTGACCACCGGCACGCGGCCCAGCAGGGATTCCCAGAACAGGATGATGCGTTTGCCGAAGAAATTGGTGGCAATCACCCCTGTGAGCAGGATGATGCCCAAGGTCAGCAGGGCACCCAGCCCGGGGATGGACATGCCAAACAAAGCCTCTGGCTGCAAACTGGCAGGCACCAGCAGCAGGCTCTGGTCCAGGATACCGATGAGGACGATGAGCACCCAGATCGTAATAAACAGGGGCACCAGCACTAAAAGGCCGGTAATAAAGTAGCGTTTGATCAAATCAGGTGCTCAGTAGCTTGCATCAATGGCAGGCGCAACCGGTGCCGCAGGCTGCAGGCGCGGCTTCCTTTTCTTCCGTCTTCTTCTCGGAAGAAGCAGGCTTGCTGCCCTTGAAATCGGTGGCATACCAGCCAGTGCCGGAAAGCTGGAAGCTGGGCGCCGACACCTGACGGGTAAAGGTTTCCTTGCCGCATTCAGGGCAGGCAGTCACATTAGGCTCGCTGACCTTGCGCATGACTTCCTGCTTGCAACCACAACTTGTGCATTGGTAATCGTAGATAGGCATATAAATATCCCCATTGAAAAATGAAATTATAACCGAACCTGTCCATTTATCAGATCATTGGATCAGGATTATCGCTTCTAAAGCATGGGGTTATTTTTCGTAGAAACAAGCCCCAACCGCAATTTCCTGAACTGTTGTGTTAGCTGGTACACATATCAATGAAACCCGAGCTGATACCCTGCGAATCAATAGCAATAAGAAACTGGACCTGCGCCTAGTGTTTCTACAACCCGACATTTACTCAATATTCAGTCAAACCGGTTAGCCGTGTCAGACGATTCGAAACTCACAGTTGTTTTATTCGGGGAAGTGTTGATGGATGTGTTCCCCGACCGTACGGTCCTTGGGGGAGCGCCCTTCAATGTAGCGTGCCATTTGCGCGCATTCGGTCTGGATCCCGTGCTGGTGACACGCACCGGCAGCGATAATTTCCACGACAAGATCATCGATCTCATGCAGAGCAAGGGCATGGACACCGTGGGTGTGCAGCGTGACCCGCGGCACCCTACCGGCCAGGTTGCCGTGCACCTGAATCCGGATGGAGGCCATCAATTTGAAATCCTGGATTACCAGGCCTATGACTTTATCGATCCGATACTGGCGCGACTGATCGGGCTCAATGTACGGCCCCGGTTGATGTATTACGGAACCCTTGCACAGCGCCACGAAATATCACGGCGTGCGTTGTCGTCACTATTGGACAGCGTACGTACAGCGCGGCTTGTTGATCTTAATCTGCGCAAACCCTGGTACGACACACAAACTCTTAAACGTTCGCTGGAACGGGCAGACATTGTAAAAATGAACGAAACCGAACTCGAAACCATCGCTAGAGCCTTGCGCATGCGAGCCACTGACGAAAAGCAGCGCGCAGCGGAGCTGGTGAAGAAATTCAAGCTTGACGCTGTGCTTGTCACCCGCGGCGAACATGGTGCCTGGCTGCTTGATAAACAAGGAAAATTTTCTTCGACTATGCCTGAACACAATCTTGACCACTCAAAAATCAAAGATACGGTCGGCGCCGGCGATGCATTTGCCGCCGTATTCATCGTGGGCAGGCTGCTCGGGTGGCCTGCCGACCAAACCCTGCAGCGTGCCAGCAGCTTTGCGACCGCCATCTGCCAGATACGCGGTGCAGTCCCCCAGGATGAGGATTTCTATAGCGAATACCTGCAGGCGTGGAGTCTTGCTGAAACGATCTCACAATGACACAGCAAAAACTTTACATCCTGATGATCAGTGTTCATGGGTTGGTGCGTGGCAAGGACATGGAACTCGGCAGGGACTCGGATACTGGCGGTCAGATTACGTATGTGGTTGAACTCGCGAAGGCGCTGGGCAGGAACCCGCAAGTCGAGCAGATCGACCTGCTGACGCGCTTGATTGAAGACCCTGATGTTTCTCCTGATTATGCGCAGTCAGAAGAAAAGCTTGCCGATAATGTGCGCATCGTCCGGCTACCCTTCGGCCCGCAGCGCTACATGCGCAAAGAGCTTCTGTGGCCTCACCTGGACCATATGGTGGATCGCTGCCTGCACCTGATCCGGCAGCAAGGAAGAGTGCCGGATGTCATCCATTCGCACTACGCCGACGCTGGGTATGTCGGCATGCAACTGTCCAACCTGCTGGGGATTCCGCAGATCCATACCGGTCATTCCCTGGGGCGTCCCAAACGTGAGCGATTGCTCGAAAGCGGGCGCAAGGAAAGCACCATCGAGAAGCAGCTCAACCTGAGCCGTCGCATTACGGTTGAGGAACAAGTGCTGGAACACGCTTCACTTGTGATTACCAGCACTCGCCAGGAAATCAGCGACCAGTACGGGATGTACAACGCTCGCGACAAGTGCCAGTTCAGCGTCATCCCACCGGGGACGGATACTTCGCGTTTCTATCCGCCCGGCAGGCAACCCATAGACCCTCAAATCGTGAGCATGGTGAACCAGTTTTTGACAAGGCCCGCCGAACCCTTCGTTCTTGCCATCTGTCGCCCCGATTTGCGCAAGAACCTGCAGGGGCTCATCACTGCTTATGGTGAAAACAAATCATTACAGGAGATGGCCAACCTGGTCATTGTTGCCGGCACCAGAGACGATATCCGCGAAATGGAGGAGTCACAGCGGCGTGTGCTCAATGACCTATTGCTGGATATCGACAAGTACAACCTGTGGGGCAAGGTTGCCATCCCCAAGGATTGCATCACAGAACAGGTTCCCGAACTCTACCGGTTGGCGGTGAAGCGTCGCGGCGCCTTCGTAAACCCGGCACTGACCGAGCCCTTCGGGCTGACTCTGATTGAAGCTGCGGCGAGCGGCCTGCCTTTCGTGGCGACCGTAGACGGCGGTCCTGTGGATATCGTCGCCAATTGCCAAAGCGGTTTGCTGGTCAATCCGTTGAATCCGGAAGAAATTGCCCAGGCGCTGCTCAAGATTTTGGGTGACCGCCGCGAGTGGTTCCGGCTGTCGAGGAACGGCATCCTGGGCGTCAAACGGCATTACAGCTGGGATGCGCATGTGGGCAAATATCTCAAGGCAGTCAGCGGCATCCTGCACAAGGATCGCAAACGCATGCGCCGTGTCCTGACGCATAGCATGCGCAAAGCGCCGATGCCGCTAGTCCAGAAAGCGCTGATTTCGGATATCGACAACACCTTGCTGGGCGACGAGAAAGGCCTGCACCGGTTAGTAGAGGTCATCAAGGCCAGCAACGAGCCGATAGCTTTCGGGGTCGCCACAGGGCGTACACTGGAAAGCACTATCAGGATCCTCAAGAAATGGCGCGTCCCTATGCCGGACGTGCTGATTACTTCGGTAGGCAGCGAAATCCACTACTGGCCCACGCAGAAAATCGATACCGCCTGGCGTCACCACATCAGCCACAACTGGCGCCGCGAAGCACTCGCCGAGGTGTTCGCCTCGGTACCGGGCCTCAGGATACAGCCTGACGAAAACCAGCGCGAATTCAAGCTCAGCTATTACGTGGTACCCGACAAGATGCCGTCACTGCGGGAGATGTATCGCCTGCTGCGTGAAAACCGCCTGCAGGCCAACCTGGTGTATTCCCACCAGGCGTATCTCGATGTCTTGCCGGAGCGCGCCTCCAAAGGCCGCGCCATTCGCCATCTCTCCTACAAGTGGGGAGTGCCGTTACAAAATTTCCTGGTCGCCGGAGATTCCGGAAATGATGAAGAAATGCTGGTGGGGATACGTT
>Ga0196972_1000379_pt1 | contig 25220 bp, 9 predicted proteins | sample S1v_2013CmetaG_FD_148618 | JGI IMG/M metagenome (GOLD analysis project Ga0196972, IMG submission 148618) | Soil microbial communities from Anza Borrego desert, Southern California, United States - S1+v_20-13C | ecosystem: Environmental > Terrestrial > Soil > Desert | place: USA: California...
CAACGTCCGCAAACCCCACCGGGTTGTCCGAGGCGTCCGCGTCCGTGATCGTCAGCGTCCCGCTGGCCGTCAGCGTCCCGTCCTCGGCCACCGTGCCCGTCACCACGCCGCCCAGCACCGGCGCGTCTTCGGCGCCCTGGATCGTCACCGTCACCGTCCGCGTGCTGCCGTCGCTCGCCGTGAACGTGATGCTGTCGCTCAGCGTCTCACCCGCGTCCAGCGCCTGCACCGCCGCGTGCGCGTTGTTCAGGCTGTACGTCCACGTGCCGCCCGTCAGCTCGAAGCTGCCGTAACCGTTCGCTCCGGCCGTCGCCCCAACGTCCGCAAACCCCACCGGGTTGTCCGAGGCGTCCGCGTCCGTGATCGTCAGCGTCCCGCTGGCCGTCAGCGTCCCGTCCTCGGCCACCGTGCCCGTCACCACGCCGCCCAGCACCGGCGCGTCATTGAGGGCAGTCACCCCTATCGACGAGACAACTCCTAAGCTTGTGGTGTCCAAACCGCCACTACCCACCCCCCCGCTATCCCTCAGCTGGGTGATCGTGAACGTCCGGCCCCCCTCCGTCGGCGAATCGACGTTGGTGTTCTGATACTGCAGCCCGTTCACCAGGGCCGACATGACGCTGGGCGAAACTCCCGCGGGCTTGCTCAGCACGATGGTGGCGGTGCCGCCACCGCCGAGGGTCACGGTGTAGCCGAAGCCGTTGGTGGCCGTGGTGCCGCTGCCGGTGGCGCCCAGGGAGATCTGGGTGCCGTCGATGTACAGCGTCTCGCCGCTGCCGTCCTGCAGGCCGGTGGCCGTCAGCGTCAGCTCGATGATGTTCTGGCCGCTCTCGACGGTGGACGTCACCGCGCCCGTGAACAGGTTGACCGCCGCGCCCTGGCTGCTGCCGGTGCCTTCGGTGAAGGTGCCGCCGCTGCCGCCCACGGTCAGCGTCGGCGCGTCGTTCACCGGCGTGACCGTGACCGTGCTGTCCAGCGCCGCGCTGGTGTTGCCATCCGCATCGGTGACCGTGAAGCGGATGGTGCGGCTGGCACCGGACGGGTCGTCGCTGTTGTTGTGGAAGGTGACCGAGCGCAGCACGGCCTGGTACTCGGCGAGGCTTCCCGTGCCGGAGAGCACCAGCTCGCCGGTCGATGCATCGAAGCTCCCGCTGATGGCACCGACGGCCGTGAAGTCCAGGACATCCTGACCCTGCACATACCCCGACGCGATGCGGATAACGGCGCCGTCGATGTCGGTGCCGTCATTGTCCGAGAGCGTGAGCACGCCGTTGACGACCTGGGGTCCCTGGCCTTCGATGAAGGCCAGCGTGCTACCGCCCGCCAGCACCGGCGGGTAGCTGTCGTAGGTGGCCAGCGTGAGCGTGCGCTCGGTGGTGTCGGTGTTCGCGCCGCCGGTGGAGGTGTCCCCGTCGTCCCGCACCAGGAACTTGAAGCTGGCTGAGCCGGCCGAGGCGCCCGCCGTGTAGACCAGCTTGCCAGCCGCCAGGTCGGCGGCGGAGACCACCAGCGGGCTGCCGAGGGTCGCGGTGACCGCGACGCCATCGAAGGTCAGCGTGCCGCCCGCGAGCACCGAAGTGATGAGCACCGCGTCGAAAGCGTCGGCCGGGCTGTCGCCGGGGTCGCTGAAACCGAAATCCGCCGCGGTCAGCGGCCGGGCTTCGGCGACCAGCAGCGTGATGGTGCCGCTCGTGCCGACCGGCGCGTCGGCCACGGACGTCACCGTGATCGCCGCCGTCGCCGTCGCACTCGAGAACGCCGTCGTGCCGCCGTTGTTGGCGCCGCCGGTATCGGCCGTGCCGCCATTGCTGCCGCTGGTGCGATCCCAGGCGCGGAAGGTCACCGCCGGGTCGACCAGGCCGTTCAAGTCGGCACCCGGCCGGTAGTACAGGCGCGAGTTGCCGTCCGCCGCCAGCAGCAGCGCGGCCGCCTCGCCGGGCGCCGAGCCGACCTGCATCCAGCTCAGGCCGTTGTTGGTCGTGTAGTACCAGGTGCCGCCCTCCACCCCGGTGCCTCCCAGCGCGGTGATGGCGATGCCCTTCAGGGCCCCCGCGCCATCCACGTCGCTCTGGCCGGCCACGAGGTCGGCCACCGACGTGCCCACGGCGCCGCTGGGCGCGCCCGCGTCCTCCAGCACGCTGTCCAGCGAGAGCCCGGGCACGTCCGCGAGCGCCGGCGCGTCGTTGCGCGCGGCGACGGTGATGGACAGGTTGACGGTCGAGCTGTTGTTGGGCGTGGGCTCGTCGTCCTGCAGCACCACGCTGACCGTGCGGGTGGCTGTGCTCGGCGCGTTGCTCGTGTTCTGGTAGGTGACCGAGCGCAGCACCTGCTGCCACTCGACCTTGCTGGCCACGCCCGTCAGCGTGAGCGTTCCCGTGCCGGCGTCGAAGCTGCCGCCGATGTTCGCCGTGCCGGTGAAGGCCAGCAGGTCCTGGCCGTTGGCGTAGCCGCCGGTGATCGTGATGGTCGCCTGCTTCAGGCTGGCCGAATCGTCGTCGCTGACCGTCACCAGCGGCAGGATGCCGACCGCACCGTCATCCTCGGTATAGGCCGTGTTGCCGGCGCTGCCGAGCACCGGCGGGTCGCCGGCCGTGACCGAGATGCCCATCGTCCGGCCGACCGGATCGGTATCGACGCCGCCGTCCGCCGTGCCGCCGCTGTCGCGCACCTGGAAGCTGAACGACGAGGAAGCCGGCGTGCCCCCCGCGGTGAACCGCAGGTTGTTGCCGCTCATGTCGACGAAGTCGCCCACCACCACCGCGACCCAGCCCGACCCGTCCCACCGCTCCAGGGTGCCGCCCGCCGGAAGCGACCCGATCACCACGCCGGCGAAGCCATGGCCCTCGAGCGGGTCGCTGAAGCCGAACTCCGCCGGGCCGAACACGTGCTGGGTGCCCTGCTTGAGGGAGAACGCGTTGTCCGTGCCCGAAGGCGAGTCGTTCACCGGTGTCACGGTGATCGTGATCGCCGCACTGTCGCCCTGCTGCGGGCCGCCGGTCCCGGTGTTGCCGCCGTCGTTGAGCGTGTACACCACCGTTCGATCGGCGGTGGAGGGCGCATCCGAGACGTTGCTGTACGCGATCGCGCGCGCCAGCGCCTGGGTGGCGGCCACGCTCGCGCCGGCCGTCAGGTTGATGCGCAGCGACTGGCCGCCGACGCCATCGAGCGTGGCGTCGATGCTGCCGATGACGTTGCCTTCGTAGGTGATCGTGCTGCCGACCACGCCGATCTGGCCCGCTCCGGTGCCCGCATGCAGCACCGTGAGGCGATCCTCGGCGCCGCTGCCGGACGTGAAAGCCACCTGCAGCCAGCCGCCACCGAAGGTGAACGGAAGGTCCGGGTCCGCGATCACGATGCCCGTGTCGATCGCGGTCGGGGCCTGGTTCTCCACGTACGCCAGCCCACCGCCGGGCGCGGAGAGGGTCGGCGCATCGTTCTCGCGATCGACCGTGATGGTCGCGGTGACGACGTTGGAGTCCTGCGTGCCGTCGTTGACGATGAAGGAGATGAAGCGCTCGACCGTGTCCGGCGCGTCGCTCTGGTTGATGTAGGTGACGGCGCGGAAGGCCGCTTCCCACTGCGCGTGCGTGGCCGTGCCGCCGGCCGACGTGAGGTTCAGGATGCCGTTGACCTCGTCCCAGCTCGCCGTGATGTTGCCGTAGAGCGCGGGATCGTCATTGGTGAAGGCGAGCACGTCTTCGCCGGAGACGAAGCCCAGGCTCATGATCACCTGGCCCGACTCCAGCGTCGCGTTGTCGACGTCGAACACCGAGATGTTCGGGTTCACCACCTGCGGCACGGGCGGCGTCTGCTCCTCGTACACCAGGTTGTTGCCGCCCGACAGCGTGGGCGCCTCCTGGCTGCCCACGTTGAACAGCATGGCCCGCTCGGTGGTATCCAGGTCCACCCCGGCGTCCGCCGTGCCGCCGCTGTCCTGCACCTTGAACTTGAAGAAACCCAGGCCCAGCCCGGTTTCGCCGGGCGCGGCGGCGAACTTCAGCTTCCCGGCAGCGATATCGGCGGCCGAGACGAACTCGCCGGCGCCCACGGCCACCCAGCCCGAGCCCGTGTCCCGCAGCAGCGTGCCGGCGCCGGCGGCCGGCGCGACGGTGACCTGCACGGCCAGGAAGCCGTGGCCGGCACCCGGATCGTCCGGGTCGCTGAAGCCGAATTCGGCCAGGCCGAAGACGTGCTCGCCGTTCTTGGCGACCCAGATGACGTTGTCGGTGCCGACCGGCGCGTCGTTGACCGCCGTCACGCTCACGTCGATCACGTCGGTCGCCGCCGAGAAGGGGCTGCTGCCGCCGTTCACCGAGGCGTCGAAGCGGCCGCCGTTCACGCCGGCGCTGCGGTCCCAGGCACGGAAGGTCACGGCACCGGGCATGGCGCCGTTGAAGTGGTCGGCCGGGCGGAAGTACAGGCGGTTGCCGGCCTCCGCCGAAAGCAGCAGCACCGAGCCGTCGCTCGGCGCGGCCGTGATCTCGACCCAGCTGGCCCCGTTGTCGCTGGTGAAGTACCAGCGGCCGTGCGTGAAGTCCAGGCCGGTGATCGCCACGCCCTGCTGCGTACCGTCCACGTCGGTCTGCTGCCCGGCGACCAGGCTGGAGATGGCGATCCCCACCGCGCTGCCCGCGGGCGCGCCCGCGTCCTCCATCACGTCCAACGAGTGGCCGACCGGACTGAGCACGGGCGCGTCGTTCACGGCCGTGACCAGGACCGTGCCGGTGCGCACGTTGCTGCTGTCGGTGCCGTCCGTCACCTCGAAGGTGACGGTGCGCGGCGCCGTCGATGGGTCCTCGCTGGTGTTCGAGTACGTGATGGACCGCAGCGCGGCCTGGTAGTCGGCCACGCTGGCCACGCCGCTCAGCGTCAGCACGCCGGTCGCCGCGTTCCAGCTGCCGGTGATGCCACTCTGGTTGGTGAAGACCAGCTGGTCCTCGCCCGGCGTGAACCCCACGCTGATGCGGACGGTGGCGCCGGCCATCTGCGCGTCGTCCAGGTCCGACAGCGTGAGGGCGGAGTCCACCACCACGGCCGCGCCGTTCTCGGTGTAGCCCAACGGGGCCGACACGCCGCCCAGTACCGGGGCGTCGTTCACCGGCTGGACCGTCACCGTGGCCGTGACGGTGTTGGAGTTGCCCGAACCGTCGTTGACCGTGTAGCTGATGGTCCTGGCGGCGGCGGCCGGATCTTCGCTGCTGTTGCGGTAGGCGACCGCGCGCAGCGCAGCCTGCCACTCCTCGGGCGTGGCAGTCGCGCTGGCCGAGGTGAGCGTCAGCACGCCCGTCGCGGCATCGAAGCTGGCTGCGATGTTGCCCATGGTGCCGTCGTTGACGAACGACAGCACGTCCTGCGACGCCACGTGGCCCGCCGTGATGCTGACCGTGGCGCTGGCCAGCCCTTCGCTGTCCAGGTCGGCCACGGTGATCGATCCGTCGATCGGCGCCGCCGCCCCGTTCTCCACGTAATCCAGGTTTCCGCCACCGCCGCCGAGCACCGGCAGGTCGTTGGCCGGCGTGACGTTGACCGTGGCGGACAGCGTGTTGGAGGTCTCGGTCCCGTCGCTCACCTGGTAGCGGATGGCGCGCGGCGTCGCGGACGGGTTGTCGCTGCCGTTGGCGTAGGTGATGGACCGCAGTGCCGCCTGGTAGTCGGCCAGGCTGGCCGTGCCGGTCAGGGTCAGCACGCCGGCGACGGCGTCCCAGCTGCCGCTGATGCCGTTCTGGTCGACGAAGCCGAGCACGTCCTGGCCGGCGACGAAGTTCTGGATCCAGACCGTGGCCGATTGCAGGTTCGTTGAATCCAGGTCCGTCAAGCCCAGCGACGCGCTGATCGGCACCGGCGCGCCGTTCTCGGCATAGCCCACCGTGCCGCCGTTGGCGAGCACGGGGGCGTCGTTGACCGAGACCACCGCGACCGTGCTGCTGGCCACCACGTTGGAGGCACCGTCGGCGCCGCCGTCGTCGACCTGGAAGCTGATCGTGCGGCCGGCAGTGACCGGGTCCTGGCTGGCGTTGCGGTACAGCACCGACCGTAGCGCCGCCTGGTAGTTGGCGACCGACGAGCTCCCCGACAGGGTGAGCACCCCGGTTCCCGCGTCGTAGCTGCCGGTGATGCCGTTCTGGTCGGTGAAGACCAGAACGTCCTGGCCCGGCTGGAAACCGCCGGTGATGGACACCGTCGCACCCGAGAGATTGGCGTTGTCGGCATCCGAGAGGGTGATCACCGTGTTCACGGCCACCCCGGCGGCATCCTCGACGTAGGTCGCGGTCGTCGCATCGGACGCGACGATCGGGCTGTCGTTGGCGCCAACCACGTTCACGGTGAGCGTGCGGCTGTCCGAGCCGCCCGCGCCGTCGGAGACGGTGAAGCTGAAGTTCTCGCTCGGGTTGGCGCCGGCCTGCACCGCGTTGATGGCGGCGTCGTTGGGCACGAAGCTGTACGCACCCGTGGCGCTGTTCAGGTACAGCGTCCCGTAGGTGCCCACCCGCTCCACGTCCATGCCCGTCGGCGCGCCGGCACCGGCGGGCACGCCGCCCGCGATGCCGTAGATCGCATCCGGCCCGTCCGCGTCGGCGGCGGTCAGCACGCCCGTGACGGCGAAGAAATCCTGCGGAGCCTGGTTGTCGTTGAACGTCAGCGGGCTGGGCGCCGACAGCGTGGGCGCGTCGTTGACCGCGGTCACGTTGATGGTGCTGGCCAGCGGGTTGGACAGGCTGCCGTAGGCGGATCCGTCGCTGACCTGGAAGACCACGGTGCGCGCGGTCGTGTCGGGGTGGTCGCTGGTGTTCGCGTAACGGATGCTGCGCAGCGCCGCCTGGTAGTCCGCCACGGTGGCGGAGCCGCTCAACGTGAGCACGCCCGTGACGGCATCGAAGCTGCCGGTGATGCCGTTCTGGTCGGTGAAGGACAGCACGTCCTGGCCGGCCACGAAGTTCGCGATGCGGACGGTGGCGCCCGCCAGGCTGCTGCTGTCGCTGTCGGCGATCGTCAGCGATCCGCTGATGACCGCGGCCGGGTCGTTCTCGACGTAGTCGAGCGTCGCCGGGATCGACAGCACGGGCGGGCTCGTGCTCGCCGCCGCCGCACCGATGTTGATCGTGGTGGCGAGCGTGCCGGAGTTGGCCGTGCCGTCGTTCACCACGAAGTTGACCGTGCGCACCGTCGTGTCGGCGCCGCTGGCGTTGAACGTCACGGCCCGGAGGGCGGTTTCCCATTCGGCCAGCGTTGCGGTGGCGCCAAGCGAGCGCAAGGTCAGCACCGAGCCGGGGCTGCCCACCAGCTCGATGTTGCCCATGGTCGCGGCATTGATCGCGATGTCGAGCGTGTCGCCCGCCTGCGGGTTGGCCAGCGTGATGGTGGCAGTGGCGTTGTTGCCGGCCGTGGCGTCGTCCAGCCCCCCCTCGAGATCCGACAGGCGGATCCAGGGGTTGATCGGCGCCGGGCTGCCGGGGGTGTAGTCCAGCGAATCCGCGCTGCTGGTGAGCGTCGGCAGGTCGTTGAGGCCCGCGACGGTGAGGGTGCTGCCCACGGCAGCGCTCCAGTTGCCCTGGGCATCGTTGGTGAGCACCTGGACAGCGAAAGTTCGTGTCGCGGTATCCGGGCTCTCGCTGCTGTTGCTGTAGGTGACCGCCTTGATCGCGGCAGCCATCTGCGCGTTGGTGAAGCCGCTCGCCCGGAAGAGCGTCAGCGTCCCTCCGCTGTAGGTGACCGTGATCGTCCCCGCACCCATGGTGGTGGTGTTGTGGGTGAAGGACAGCAGATCCTGGCCGGGGACGAAGTTGGCCGTGATCCCGATGACGGCCGTGGTGTAGGTCGTGCCCGCCGAGAGGCTCACCGAGGCGTCGACCAGCGCCACGGCGGCCCCTCCCTCCGTGAACGCCTTCGCAGAAATATTGGTATTGGTCCAGGTGGGCGTCGTGAACCCGTTGTTCGTGATGGTGATCGTGGCTGACGATGAAGTGTTCGTCAGGGGATCGCCACTGTCGTCGCGCACCGTGAAGCTGATAGTGCCGGTCTTGCCGGCGCCGTTATGCGCCACGAAACGGAGACGGCCAAGTGCGATGTCTTCGTACGTGACCTCGGTGCCGGCCGTGTAGTTGCTGAAGTTGACGCCATCGCTGCTGTATTGCAGGAACCCGTCGCCAGAAGGCTGGGCAATCACGGCGTGAGGCTTGGAGTCGACGTCGTTGAACGGGAAGTCCGCCACGGTGAACACATAGGTGCCGCCCTTGCTCGTGCTGATCGTGCGGCCGGCGGTGGTGGGCGTGTCATTGACCGGTGCGACCGTGATGGTCGTCAGCGCCTCTCCCGACAGGTTGGAAACGGCCTGCCCGTCGTCCACCTGGAAACTGACGGTCCGGGCGCCAGCGGTCGGCGCTTGGGTATTGCTGTTCGCGTAGGTGATCGATCGCAGTGCGTCCTGGTAATTGGCGACGGACGCCGATCCCGTGAGCGTCAGCACCCCGGTGGTGGCGTCCCAGTTGCCGGTGATGCCGTTCTGGTCGGTGAACGCGAGGACGTCCTCGCCCGCCACGTAGCCGCTGATCCGCACCACGGCGCCGGCCAGCGTGCTGCCGTTGTCCGTGATGGTCAGCGCGTCGTTGACCGCGGTAGCCGAGTCGCCTTCGTTGAAGGTCCAGGCGTTCGCGCCGCCCAGCACCGGCGCTTCGTTGTACAGGAAGGTGTCAATCGACTGGCTGGCCAGCAGGTTCGAACTCGCCGCGCCGTCGTTCACGCGGAACGTCAGCGTGCGCGTGGCGGTACCGGGGTTGCCCGTGTTGTCGAAGGTGACCGAGCGCAGCGCCGCCTGCCACTCAGCCAGTATGGCCGTGCCGCCCGCCGAGCTCAGGCTCAGGACACCCGTCGCAGCGTCGTAGCTGCCCGTGATGTTGCCCATGGTCGACCCGTCGTTGCTGAACGAGAGTCGATCGTTGGCATCGCGGTTGGCGCTGATGCTGACGGTCGCGGTCGACAGCGTGGCGTTGTCCAGGTCGGAGACGAGCAGCGAACCGTTGACCACCAGCGGCGCGCCGCCCTGGACGTAGGCCAGGTCCACGGCCGGGCTGGTGAGCACCGGCGCGTCGTTCACCGCCGCCACGGTGACCGAACTGGACAGCGCTTCGGAGAACTCCACCCCGTCGCTGACGCTCCAGCTGATCGCGCGGGTCGCCGTCGAGAGGCTGTCGCTGCTGTTCGAGTAGGTGATCGAGCGCAGCGCCGCTTCCCAGTTGGCGCGCGTGGCCGACCCGCTGAGGGTCAGCACGCCGGTGGCGCTGTTGTAGACGCCGGTGATGCCGTTCTGGTCGGTGAAGTTCAGGACGTCCTGGCCGGGCGCGAAGTTGCCGCTGATGCGCACGATGGCGCCCGTCATGTTGGCCGAGTCCGGATCGGTGATCGACAGCGCGCCATGCAGCACGACGCCGGTGCCGTTCTCCACATAGGCCGCCGTCGGCGAGCCGCCACCCAACACAGGGGCCACGTTGAAGATGCCGACCTCCAGCGTCAGCACGTTCGACGTCGGGTCCGTGTCGACGCCGCCGTTGGCGGTGCCGCCGCTGTCGCGCACCTGGAAGCCGAAGCTGGCGGTGGCCGTCCCCGCGGGCGTGTACAGCAGTTCCCCGCTGGCCAGTTGCGCCGCCGTGACGAAGGTGACGCCGGCGACCACCGGCGAACCGTTCAGGGTCAGGGTGCCGGTCGCCGGCAGGCTGGTGATCAGCACGCCCGCCAATGCATGCGCGCCGCCGTCGGTGGCATCGCTGAACCCGAAATCCGCCGCCGCGAAGGCGTACGACGCCCCCTGCAGGATGGTGAGCGTGCGATCGGCGCCGGCAGGTGCATCGTTGACCGCCGTCACGGTCACCGTGCTGGTGAGCGGGTCGGAGTCGTTGATGCCGTCGGTGACCGTGAAGCGGACGGTGCGGTCGGCCGTGCCCGGCGCGTCGCTGGCATTGCGGTAGCTGACGCTGCGCAGCGCGGCCTGGTAGGCCGCGACCGAAGCCGTGCCGCTGAGCGTGAGCACGCCGGTGGCGGCGTCGTAGCTGCCCACGATGCCCGACTGGTTGGTGAAGGCCAGCACGTCCTGGCCCGCCACGAAGCCGCCGGTGATGGCGACGCTCGCGCCGGTCAGCATGGCGTTGTCGACGTCCGACAGCGTGATGGCCGTGTGGATCGCCGTCCCGGCTCCGTTCTCGACGTAGCCCGCAGTGGGGTTGCCTCCGCCCAGGGCCGGCGGCGCGTTCAGGGTGACGACGCGCACGGTGGACGCCAGCGCGAGGTTGGCCGTGTTGCGGTCGGGCAGCGTGCTGGATCCGCTGTCCTGCAACTGGGTGACGGTCACCGTGCGGTTGCCGCCGATCGGCGCGACCGCGTTGTTCGAGTAGGTGATGCCTTCGACCAGCGCCTTGGCGCCGGCCGGGGTCAGCGACAGCCCGCTGACGGTGACGGTGGCCGTGTTGCCGGAAACCACCACCGCGTACGTCACGCCGCCCACCGTGAGCGAGCCCGACGCCAGCCCGATGTCCTGGCCGTTGATCGACAGCACCTCGGAGGCGCCGTTGCGGACGTTGCCGACGGCCAGCACCAGCGCGCTGATGGCCTGGCCGGCTTCGATGGTGTCGAACGTGGCGTCGGCGAAGAGCGCGACGGGCGCCCCACCCTGGTTGAAGGTCGGGTTGCCGACCGTCAGCGTCAGCGTGGGCGCGTCGTCGACCGGAATGACATCGATGGCCAGGGTGGCGACCACGCTGTCGTCGCCCGCGCTGGACGCGACGAAGCTGAGGGTGCGCACCTGCGACGAGGGCGTCTCGCTGGTGTTGCGGTAGGTCACGGAGCGAAGCGCCGCCTGGTACTGCGCCAGCGAGGCGCTGCCCGTCAGGGTCAGCGTGCCGGTGACGGCGTCGAAGCTGCCGGTGATGCCCCCCTGGTCCACGAAGGCCAGCAGGTCCTGGCTGGGCTGGTAGTTGCCGGTGATCTGCACCGTCGCGCCTTCCAGCGTCGCCGGCCCGGACAGCGACAACAGCGGCGCCACGGCCGTGGCGGGGTCGTTCTCGACGTAGCCGAGGTCGGCCAGGCCGGAGATGCCCGGCACGGGACCGCGGATGTCCAGCGTCAGGACATCGGTGTCCTGGATGGGGACGCCGTTGATCGAGGCCTTGCCATCCGTCGTCTCCATGGTCACGGAGCCGGCGCCCTCGTAGCCGGCATCCGCCATGAAGCTCAGGGTGGCCAGTGCTGCGTTCAGCTGGGCCTGCGTCCCGGTGACCTGGACGATCGTGTCGTCGGTTCCGTCGCCGGCCGTGAACGTCAATCCGGTCACGGTGCCCAGGCTCAGCGTGCCCTGGGTCGCCGTGAGCGTGACCGTCAGCGTCGGGCTGTCCGAGTCGGCGACACCCGCCGCAATCGCCATCGGCAGGTTGTTGCCACCGGAGAGCAGCGCCGGCAGCGTGTTCACCGGCGCCATGTCGATGACCAAGTCCTTCTGGCCGCCCAGCGAGCTGGCGCTGCCCGGCGCCGGCAGCGCCAAGTTGGCGTTGTTGCCGGCCGAGTCCTTGATGCTCCCGCCGTTCAGCGTGAGCGAGCCGGCGCCCACGTAGTCCAGGTCGGGCGTGCTGTCGCCCGGCTGGATGGCGTACGAGAAGATCAGCGTGTCGGCGCCCGAGCCGCTGACGTAGTTGACCGTGCGGGTGACGCCGCCGGCCAGCTGCAACTGCAGCTGCGGCGTGCCGGTCACGTAGACCTGCTCGGAGAAGCGCACCGTCACGAAGATGGTGTCGCCCTGGATCCAGGTGCCATCCAGGTTGGCGGCCGACACGCCCGAAACCGTCGGCGCGACCGTGTCGACGCCGGTCTTGAAGTTCAGCGGATAGGCGCTGCTCACCCCCTGGTTCAGCGGCTCCATCCCGGCGTAGCGGTTGCCCGAGCCGTCCTGCAGGGCGGTGCCCTCGATCACCACGTAGTAGTCGGTGTTCTGGTCCAGGTCCGAGACCGGATTGATGGTGAGCGTCTTGCCGTCCGCGCTGTAGCCGACCTGCTTGGTGTCGGCGGAGCTGATGCGCGCCTCCAGCGCGCCGTCGGAGCTGCGCCGGATCTCGATGTAGCCGTTGTCCGGGAAGACCGCTTCGCTGAAGTTCAGCACCAGGTTGCTGGTGACGCTGACGTTGGTGGCGTTGTCGGCCGGGCTGGCCGTGCTGCCGTCCGAGCGGGTCAGCGCGGAGGACACCAGCGTCGGCGGCGTGCCGTCATTGAGCTGGTTGGAGCCGGTCGTGAAGTTCCACTTGTAGGTGGCGCCCGGGTCGGTGTCGTTGACGCCGGCCGGCGCGCCACCGGTCATCAGGGGGGCGCCGCCGGTGCTGTCCAGCGCCACGAAGGTATTGCCGGCCAGGTCCTGGAAGGCCGTTGCGCTGATCTCGACGTAGTACGCGGTTCCGGCGGCCAGGTCGAAGATGGGGTTGACCGAGACGGTGTTGCCGGAGAAGCGCACCTGGTCGCGGTCGTTGACGTCGATCTGGCGCACGATCGCGCCGGTGCCCGCGTGGCGGATGTAGATGTAGCCGGTCCCCGGCTGCACCGCCTCGCTGAAGCGCATGAACAGGTTGGCGTTCGGCGCGATCCCGGTGGCGCCGTCGGCCGGCGTGATGCCGGTGCGCAGGTCCAGTTCGGGACGGGTGTTGTCCGGCTCGGCGACGATGCTGACCAGCAGGTCCTGCGTGTCCAGGCCGCCTTTGGCCTGGGTGGCGCCCGCGTCGGAGTAATCGCGCACGCCGACCGTGACCTCGTAGCGGCCGTCGCCGTCGGCGTCGGTCGGCGCGGTCACGCTGGGTGTGAACGAGGGATGCAGGCTCAGCACCCCCGTGATCGCATCGATGGTGAACTTGCCGGCGTCCGCCCCGCCGGTGATCTCGTAGCGCAGCGTGTCGCTGCCGTCGGGATCCCGGGACGTGATGGTGGCAACCTGCGTCGCGCTGGCGGCGACGGTGTAGCTGGCCGTCTGGCCACCGCCGCCGCTGGTGATGATGGGCGGCGAGTTGGAGGCGCTGACGACGGGCGAGTACGCGCCCAGCTGCTCCCAGGTGAGCGTGGACTTATTGGCGCCGATCACGCCCCCGATGTCCCCGTTGAGCGAGTTGTCCTGGGTGGCGGTCGCGAGGATGAACCGCAGCGGCGAGAACCGGTCGATCGCGATGCCCTCGGCCGGGTTGCCGGTGACGTTGGTGCGAGCCAGTTCGGCCTTCAGGTCGGCGAAGCTGATGCGGAACGAGACGAAGTAGTCGAGCTTGCCGCCCTGGTCGATGTCGGTGTTCCCGTCCCAGGATTCGGGCGGCTCGCTTCCGGCGCCCACGGCCGTGAACGCGTAGTTGGACGCATCCAGGGTGTAGATGCGGCCCGGCGCCGCCGTGTAGCTGGTGGTGCTGGGCGACTGGTTCAGCCCGGCGCCCGGGTTGTACAGGCCGACGGTGGCACCCTGCTTGTCGTCGGCGATCAGGAAGATGTCGACGTCGCCGTTGAGGTCGGCGTCGATGCCGATGATCCCGTAGGCCCCGAAGCGCCCCTGGCTGTTCGGTCCGCTGACGCGGAAGCGGAACATGATGCCGTCGTCCGCCTCGCTGTCGGTGCCGCCGTCGTCGTAGGCATAGAACAGCGTCGGGTGGATGTGGTCGCCGACCACGTCGGTGCTGGCCGCGGCGGCCTGCATGTCGCCCGCGGGGTCCTGCCGGCTGCCATACAGCAGCGGGGTCCAGCCGGTGTTGCCGGCCAGGTCGATGGTCGGGAGCACCGCGCCGTAGGCGCGGCCGTCGGCGTCCGACAGGAACGGCAAGGCCGTGACGGCACCCGTGCTGTACTCGAACAGCCAGTTGCCGTTGCGTGCCGCCCCGCCGGTGGCGTCGCGGGAGGCCGCCACGTCGGCGCCGGTGAGCTGGCCCAGCCGGTCCACGTAGCGCTCGCCGACGGCCGTGGACGCGACATCGCAACCGTACAGCAACAGGTCGCCCGAGGCGGTGAGGCTGGCGCCGATGGCAGCGAGGTCGGCCGCGCGGCCTTCCAGTTGCGCGGCATCGAGGTTGGTGCTGCCCAGGCGGACGAAGCCGGGGGCGCCGTGGCTGACGATGTGCAGCACGTCGGCCGGCCGGCCGTCGGCGGCCAGGGCCTGCCGGATCTGGGCCAGCCCGTCGGCCGACGGGTCCAGCACCAGCACCTGCATGCCGGGACGGGCCTGGCTGGCCAGGGTGGAGGCGTCCGGCACGCGGCCGTCGATGATCAGCCACTCCACCGGGGCCGGCGCGCCGGTTGCGACGGGGGCCTCGCCCGCCGTCGCGAGCGCCAGTTGGGCCAGTGCCGCGAGGTCGGGGTGCAGGTCGGCGGGAAGGTCGGCGTGGGCAGCGGCGTCGGTGGCCTGGGCCACCTGGGCGGCATCCAGGGCCTTGGGCAGGGCCGCGGCGGTATCGACCAGCGCCCCGTCGAACAGGACGCGCGGTTCCAGGGCCAGAAGCCGGCTGCGCCGCTTCTTCGGCACCTTCTTCGACATGCTTACACTCCTCTCGGGGACCGGCCGATCCCCGGCGCTGATCTTGCAATACGCCGCAACGCACGGCAACGTTTTGAAACAATTATCCGACAGGTGAACCGATCCGCCGGAGGGACGGCTGGCTGGTCGTTTCGCTTGGCGCGATGGGATCCCTCAATGCCCGCGTACGCTTTCGAAGCACTGGACGCGCAGGGCGCCACCCGGCGCGGCGTCATGGAAGCCGATACCGCCAAATCGGCGCGCGGGCAGCTGCGCTCGCAGTCGCTGGTCCCGCTGGACGTGCGGCCCGTGGCCGCGGGCGGCACCGGCAGCGGGCTGGGCAGCCGCTGGCGCCGGCGGGTGTTCGGCGACACCCAGCTGGCGGTCTGGACCCGCCAGCTGGCCGGGCTGGTGGCGTCGGGCCTGCAGCTGGAGCGGGCGCTCACCGCGCTGTCCGAGGAAGCGCCGAGCGAGGCCGAGCGCCTGCTGGTGGCCGCCTTGCGGGCGGAAGTGAACGCAGGCTCCACGTTCGCCTCGGCCCTGGCCCATTTCCCACGCGAGTTCTCCGACATCTATATCGCGGTAGTCAGCGCCGGCGAGCAGAGCGGCCACCTGGGGATGGTGCTGGAGCGGCTGGCGGACGACCTGGAGAACCGGCAGGCGCTCAAGGCCAGGCTGACCGGGGCGGCGCTGTACCCGGCGATCGTTACGGTGGTGGCCCTGGCCATCGTCGTCTTCCTCGTCACTTACGTCGTACCCCAGGTGGCGAACGTGTTCGCCGGAACGAAGCGCGGGCTGCCGTTCCTGACCGTGGCCATGCTGGGTTTGAGTGCTTTCGTTCGCGAGTGGGGCTGGATCGTCGCGGTGCTGCTGCTGGGCGTGGGAATTGTCCTACGGACCCTGCTCAAGAATGAGCGATTTCGTGAGAGATTCGACGCCGGCTGGCTTTCACTGCCGGTCCTGGGGCGTTTGTCCCGCGGCTACAACAGTGCGCAGTTCGGCAACACCCTGGCCATGCTCACGGCCGCCGGGGTGCCGATCCTGAGGGCGCTGCAGGCGGCCGCCGAAACCCTGAACAACCGAGCCATGCGAGCCGACGCCATGGATGCGCTGGTGCTGGTGCGCGAGGGCGCGCCGCTCGCCTCGGCGCTGGCGCAGAAGAAGCGCTTCCCTGGCCTGCTATCGATGTTCGCCCGCCTCGGCGAGCAGACCGGCCAGCTGCCGGTGATGCTGCAGCGGGCCGCCAACCAGCTCGGCAACGAGGTCCAGCGCCGCGCCATCCAGCTCGCCACCGTGCTGGAGCCGCTGCTGATCGTGAGCATGGGCCTGGTGGTGATGCTGATCGTGCTGGCCGTGCTGCTGCCCATCATCCAGCTCAACCAGCTGGTGCGTTGACGACGATCCGGAGGGGACCTTGAGCGTGTTTTCGGATGACCGGCTGGTGGTGGCGATCTCCTCCCGGGCGCTGTTCAACTTCGAGGAGGAGAACCGCATCTTCGAGAGCGGCGACGCCCAGGCCTACATGGCGCTGCAGCTCGAGCGGCTGGACCAGCCGGCACGGCCCGGCATCGCCTTCTCGCTGATCCAGAAGCTGCTGGCCTTCAACGACACCACGGCCCAGCGGGTCGAGGTGGTGATCCTGTCGCGCAACGACCCGGTCTCGGGCATGCGCATCTTCCGCTCCGGCCACGCCAACCGCATCAAGCTGGAGCGCGGCGTGTTCACCCAGGGCCGCTCGCCCTTCCGCTACCTGCGGCCGCTGCGCGCGCACCTGTTCCTGTCGGCCAACGCGGACGACGTGCGCGAGGCGCTGGCCGCCGGCTTTCCGGCCGCCCGGGTGCTGACCGAATCGGTGCAGGCCGGGCACAACCACCCGAACGAGGTCCGGATCGCCTTCGACGGCGACGCCGTGCTGTTCTCCGACGAGGCCGAGCGGGTGTTCCAGAGCGAGGGGCTGGACGCCTTCCAGCAGCACGAGTCGAGCAAGGCGCTGCAGCCGCTGCCCGAGGGTCCCTTCAAGCCGCTGCTGGCGGCGCTGCACCGGCTGCAGGCGGCCGGCACCCCGGCCATGAAGATCCGCACCGCGCTGGTCACCGCGCGCAGCGCGCCGGCCCACGAGCGCGCCATCCGCACGCTGATGCAGTGGAACATCCACGTCGACGAGGCCATGTTCCTCGGCGGCCTGCCCAAGGGCGAGTTCCTGCGCGAGTTCGAGCCCGACTTCTTCTTCGACGACCAGACCCGGCACGTGTCCCACGCGGCCCAGCACGTGCCCTCGGGGCACGTGGCCGGCGGTATCGCCAACCAGGCCTGAGGGCCGCCGCTCACGCTCAGGCCGGCGCGCGGCCGCGCGCCTCGCGCCGGGCGATCCAGACGGTGGAGGCACAGATCACCGCGCCGCCGGCCAGGGTCCAGCGGCTGGGCAGGTCGGCGAACACCAGCCAGCCGAACAGGGTCGCCCACACCAGGTCGAGGAACTTGATCGACTGCGTCGCCGAGATGTCGGCCACGCGGTACGAGCGCGCCAGGCAGTAGTGCCCCACGCTGCCGAGGACGCCGCAGGTGATGAACAGCACCCACTGCAGCGGGCCCGGCCAGCTCCAGTGCAGCAACGCCATCGGCAGGCTGAACGCGGTGACGCTGATCGCCTGCCAGGCCACGATGACCTCGGGCCGCTCGTAGCGGGTCAGCGCCTTGGTGATCAGGAACGAGGCCGCGAAGACCGGCGAGGAGGCCAGCATCACCAGCGCGTAGCTGCCGCCGCTGGCGGCCAGTTGCGGCGCCACCACCGTCAGCACGCCGGCAAAGCCCATCAGGGAAGCCGCCCAGCGCTCCCATCGCATCGGCTCCTTGAGCAGCAGCGCCGCGCCGAGCATGATGAAGATCGGCGTGGTGAACCCGATTGCGGTGGTGTCCGCCAGCGTGATGTGCGGCACGGCGATGAACCACAGGACGAGGCCGGCGGTGTGCACCGCGCCGCGGGTGAACTGGCCGCCGACGTTTCGCGGCCGCCAGGCGGCCCAGCCGCTTCGGGCCATCAGGGGCAGCATCACCCCCACGGCCGCCAGGTAGCGCAGGAACTGGGTCTGGAAGGGATCGAGCTCGATCGCCAGCTTGCGCATCAGCGTGTTCAGCAGCACGAACAGCAGGCCGGCGGCGGAGGACCACATCAGCCCGCGCAGCGCCGGCGGCCATCGTTGCGCTCGCCGTTGCACGAGCGTGGCGCGGCGCACCCAGGGGTGGCGTTGCCAGGCGCCGGCCCATCCTTCAGCCGGCATGCGATGTCTCCATGGGCGCCGACTATAGAGCGCGGCCGGGGGCACGCGCATGGGCCGGGGTCACCTCTCGCGTTGCGGCGCCAGCCGCCGCGAAGCCGGCGCCTCATGGTCGGCCGGGAGCCAGGCCGTCGCCGACTGTCGAGTGCCCCACCCGCCCGGTTTTCACCTCTTTTCAAGTGGGACCCGTCTTGAAACCACGTAGGAATGCCCTATCATTAGCACTCGCTGGAGATGAGTGCTAACAGATGAGTTGGCACGCTCCGCGGCAAGTTAATTGGCGCTAACTTTTGTTGGCGCTTTTTGATGTCCCAACCAAAGCTTTCCCTAGAAGGAGATGCAATGAAACTTCGTCCTCTGCACGACCGCGTGATCGTCAAGCGCCTGGAAAACGAAACCAAGACGGCCTCGGGCATCGTGATCCCCGACAACGCCGCCGAGAAGCCCGACCAGGGCGAGGTGCTGGCCGTCGGCCCGGGCCGCAAGAACGACAAGGGTGAGCTGTCGCCGGTGGGCGTGAAGGTCGGCGACCGGGTCCTGTTCGGCAAGTACAGCGGCCAGACCGTCAAGGTCGAAGGCGACGAGCTGCTCGTCATGAAGGAAGAAGACCTGTTCGCGGTCGTGGAAGCCAAGTGATCTTGCGGGACGGATCAGCTCGCTGCTCTGTCCCCGACTGACTAGTCCTCTTCATTAGTCACCCCCTCATTTATCCGGAGTCAATCAACATGGCAGCAAAAGACGTAGTGTTCGGCGGCGACGCCCGCGCCCGCATGGTCGAAGGCGTGAACATCCTGGCCAACGCGGTCAAGGTGACCCTGGGCCCCAAGGGCCGCAACGTGGTGCTCGAGCGCTCCTTCGGCGCCCCCACCGTGACCAAGGACGGCGTGTCCGTGGCCAAGGAAATCGAGCTCAAGGACAAGCTCCAGAACATGGGCGCGCAGATGGTCAAGGAAGTGGCTTCCAAGACCAGCGACAACGCCGGTGACGGCACCACCACCGCGACCGTGCTGGCCCAGGCCATCATCCGCGAAGGCATGAAGTACGTGGCCGCGGGCATGAACCCGATGGACCTCAAGCGCGGCATCGACAAGGCCGTGGCCCAGCTGACCGAGCAGCTGAAGAAGGCCTCCAAGCCCACCACCACCTCCAAGGAAATCGCCCAGGTCGGTTCGATCTCCGCCAACAGCGACGAGTCGATCGGCAAGATCATCGCCGACGCCATGGACAAGGTCGGCAAGGAAGGCGTGATCACCGTCGAGGACGGCAAGAGCCTGCAGAACGAGCTGGACGTCGTCGAAGGCATGCAGTTCGACCGCGGCTACCTGTCGCCGTACTTCATCAACAACCCCGACAAGCAGAGCGCGATCCTCGAGAACCCGTTCGTGCTGCTGTACGACAAGAAGATCAGCAACATCCGCGACCTGCTGCCCACGCTGGAGCAGGTGGCCAAGGCCTCGCGCCCGCTGCTGATCGTCGCCGAGGAAGTCGAAGGTGAAGCGCTGGCCACCCTGGTGGTCAACACCATCCGCGGCATCCTGAAGGTCGTCGCCGTCAAGGCCCCGGGCTTCGGCGACCGCCGCAAGGCCATGCTGGAGGACATCGCCATCCTGACGGGCGGCAAGGTGATCTCGGAAGAGACCGGCATGACGCTGGAGAAGATCACGCTGGCCGACCTGGGCCAGGCCAAGCGCATCGAGGTGGGCAAGGAAAACACCACCATCATCGACGGCGCCGGTGCCGCCGCTGACATCGAGGCGCGCGTCAAGCAGATCCGCGTGCAGATCGAGGAAGCCACCAGCGACTACGACCGCGAGAAGCTGCAGGAGCGCGTGGCCAAGCTGGCCGGCGGCGTGGCGGTGATCAAGGTCGGTGCCGCCACCGAAGTCGAGATGAAGGAGAAGAAGGCCCGCGTGGAAGACGCGCTGCACGCCACCCGCGCTGCCGTGGAAGAAGGCATCGTGGCCGGCGGTGGCGTGGCCCTGCTGCGTGCCCGCCAGGCCGCCGGCGAGATCAAGGGCGACAACGTCGACCAGGACGCCGGCATCAAGCTGGTGCTCAAGGCCGTCGAGGCGCCCCTGCGCGAGATCGTCGGCAACGCCGGTGGCGAGCCGAGCGTGGTGGTCAACCGCGTGCTGGAAGGCAAGGGCAACTTCGGCTTCAACGCCGCCAACGACACCTACGGCGACATGATCGAGATGGGCATCCTGGACCCGACCAAGGTGACCCGCACGGCGCTGCAGAACGCCGCCTCGGTTGCTTCGCTGATGCTCACGACCGAAGCCATGGTCGCCGAGGCGCCCAAGGACGAGGCCCCGGCCATGCCTGGCGGCATGGGTGGCATGGGTGGCATGGGCGGCATGGACATGTAATCCCGTTCACCTGCAAATCGCTCCGCGATTTGCAGGTGCTGTCCAGTCAGATGCAAAAGGCCGGAGTGAATCCGGCCTTTTGCATGGAGGGTTCGCGCTGCATGTTATTCCGCGCGAACCGGAAAAAACGCCCGCTGGATGCGGGCGTTTTTCGTTGAGCTCAGACGCCGGGCGGGATGCCCAAGGGGTCGTCCTTCGGCTGTTCCGGGCCCTCACCGTACTGGTTCGGCGGGCCGCTGGGCTGGACGGCCCAGTACAGCAGGATGATCCAGCCGATGAACGGGATGATCCACAGCAGCTGCAGCCAGCCCGATTTGCCGATGTCGTGCAGCCGGCGCGCACCGACGGCCAGCGACGGCAGCAGCAGCGCCAGGCCGACCAGCGCATTGAGCAGTTCGCTGACGATCGAGGCGGCAACGCTCACCAGCAGGTAGCCCAGCACGAACCACCAGTATTCCGAGCGGCTGGCGCGCCCCTCGAAGGTCGCGTACTTGCGCAGGCAGGTCTTGATCGCTTCGACGAAATCCATTCTCTTGTCCCTCCTGCGGGCACCTGCCCGCGAGCCGCATGATAGGGGGAGACGGATCAGGCCCGAAGGCGCGTCAACAAGGCGGCCGTGGAGCGATCCAGGCCGGCGGTGTCGCCCGAGGCCAGCCGCTGTGCGATGTCCTTGGCCAGCACCTTGCCCAGTTCGACGCCCCACTGGTCGAAGCTGTTGATCCCCCACAGCGCGCCGGCGCAGAACACCCGATGCTCGTACAGGGCAATCAATGCGCCGAAGCTGGCCGGGTCGAGCCGGTCCAGCAACAGCATCGTGCTGGGACGGTTGCCGGGGAAGTGCTTGTGGCCGCCGGGGTCGTCCTTGCCCTGCATCAGGGCCGCGGCCTGGGCCAGCACGTTGGCCAGCAGCTGCGGGTGGTGGTCGGCCAGTTCGTGCGCCGGCGTCTTCACCGCGATGAACTCCACCGGCACCACGTCCGTGCCCTGGTGCAGCATCTGGAAGTAGGCGTGCTGGCCGTTGGTGCCGGGCTCGCCCCAGACCACCGGCGAGGTGCCATAGGACAGCTCGCGGCCCTGCCGGTCGACGCGCTTGCCGTTGCTCTCCATCTCCAGCTGCTGCAGGTAGGCTGGCAGCCGGGCCAGTGCGCTGTGGTACGGAGCGACGCTGCGGCTGGCGAAGCCGTGGAAGTCGCGGTACCAGAGGTCGAGCAGCGCCAGGCGCAGCGGCAGGTTGCGCCCCGGCGGCTCGCTGCGGAAGTGCCGGTCCATCGCATGGGCGCCGGCCAGCAGCTCGCGGAATCGCGCCGCACCGATCGCGATCGCGACCGGCAGTCCGATCGCGGACCACAGCGAGTAGCGGCCGCCAACCCAGTCCCAGAAGCCGAAGGTGCGGTCGATGCCGAACTCCGCGGCCGCCTTCACGTTGGTGGTCAGCGCGGCGAAGTGGCGCGCGACGGCGGTCCCGCCCTGCTGCGTGAACCACAGGCGCGCCGAGCGCGCATTGGTCATGGTCTCCAGCGTGGTGAAGGTCTTGGAGGCGATGAGGAACAGCGTGTGCTCCGCCTGCAGCCCGCGCAGCACGCGATCCAGTTCGTGGCCATCGATGTTGGACACGAAATGGAAGCGCTTGCCGGGCAGCACGAACTCGTCCAGCGCGCGCACCGCCATCTGCGGCCCCAGGTCGGAGCCGCCGATGCCGATGTTCACCACGTCGGTGATCTGCCGGTCGGCTCGCACGGCCTCGGCGAAGTCCAGCATCGCGTCCAGCGTCTGGCGCACCTGCGCGAGCTCGCCGGCGATGCCGGGCGCCACCTTCTCGTCGCGCGGGGCGCGCAGCAGCCAGTGCATGACCTGCCGGCCTTCCGTCGCATTGATCGCCTCGCCGGCGAACATCGCGTCGCGCTGCGCCTCCACCCTGCAGTCGCGCGCCAGCTGCAGCAGCAGGCGCTCGCCCTCGGCATCGAGCAGGTTCTTCGACAGGTCGGCGAACACGTGCGGCGCCTGGATGCTGAAGGCGTCGACCCGGGCGCTGTCGTCGACAAACGCCCGCCGCAGGTCGAAGGTCCGCCCGCTTGCGACGAAGTGCCGCTGCAGCGCCTGCCAGGCCCCGGTCTCGTCGCAACGCGGCGGCAGCGGAGCGGCCATGCTCAGGCCTCCTTCATCAGCTTCTCGAGCTTGACCGCGTCGGCGGCGAAGGCGCGGATGCCCTCGGCCAGTTTCTCGGTCGCCATCGCATCCTCGTTGAGCGCGTAGCGGAAGCCCGCCTCGTCGTAGTTGACCGGCTGCAGGTCCATGCGGCGGGCCTGTTCGGGATCGAGCGCGCGCTCGACCGGCGCCTCGGTGGTCGCCAGCTGCGCCATCAGTTCCGGGCTGATGGTCAGCAGGTCGCAGCCGGCCAGCGCCAGGATCTGCCCGGTGTTGCGGAAGCTCGCGCCCATCACCTCGGTGCGGATGCCGAAGTGCTTGAAGTGCAGCCAGATCTGCCGCACCGACTTGACGCCGGGGTCGTTGGCGCCCGCATTGGCGGCTTCGTCCCAGGCCGCGCCGGCGCTCTTCTTGTACCAGTCGTAGATGCGGCCGACGAAGGGGGAGATCAGCTGCACCTTGGCCTGCCCGCAGGCCACCGCCTGGCAGAACGAGAACAGCAGCGTGAGGTTGGTGCGGATGCCGCGCTGCTCCAGCCGCTCGGCCGCCTGGATGCCCTCCCAGGTGGACGCCACCTTGATCAGCACCCGATCGACCGGCACGCCTTCCGCCTGGTAGAGCTCGATGATGCGTTCGGCCCGGGTGAGGGTCGCGTTGGTGTCGAAGCTCAGGCGCGCGTCGACCTCGGTCGACACCCGACCCGGGATCAGCGACAGGATCTCCCGGCCGAAGCGCACCAGCAGCCGGTCCATGGTCTCGTCCAGCGGCTTGTTGCGGAACTTCGCCATGGTCTCCTTCAGCAGCGGCGCGTAGTCGGGCTTCTGCACCGCCTTGAGGATCAGCGAGGGATTGGTCGTCGCGTCCTGCGGATGGAACTGGGCCAGCTGCCGGAAGTCGCCCGTGTCGGCGACCACCGTGGTGAACTGCTTGAGGGCATCGAGTTGGTTCATGCGGGAATTATGGGCTTGCGCTGGCCCGGCCATGGGCGCCTCCGCACCGTGGAGCTGGCCATGCAGTGCGCCCGGCGAAGGCGCGAACGCCAGTAAAGTAGGCCGCTCCATCTCCAGCCGATCCATGAGCTTCGACCTCGTCCTCTTCGGTGGCACCGGCGACCTCAGCTGGCGCAAGCTGATGCCTGCGCTGTTCCAGGCGTTCCGCCACGGCACCCTGCCGCGCGATGGCCGCATCGTCGGCGTCGCGCGCGACAGCCTGAGCGACGAGCAGTTCCGGCACCTGATCGAGGAGCGCTTCGCCCGCGTCGAGCTGGACAAGCGGCCGGGGCCGGACGAGTTCTGCCGCTTCGCGCAATTGCTGCACTACCAGCGGCTGGACCTGTCCAGACCCGAGGACTACGGCGCGCTCAAGGAGCGGCTGCAGCAGCGCAACGCCGGCACGGTGGTGATGTACCTCGCGACCTCGCCGGCGCTGTTCACCACGGTGTGCGAGCAGCTGGCCGCGGCGGGACTGAACACGCCGTCCACCCGGATCGTGCTGGAGAAGCCGCTGGGGCACGACCTCGCCTCCAACCGGGCGATCAACGACACGGTCCGCCGCGTCTTTCCCGAGCAGCAGATCTTCCGCATCGACCACTACCTGGGCAAGCCCTCGGTGCAGAACCTGTTCGCACTGCGCTTCGGCAACGCCTTGTTCGAGCCGCTGTGGCGGCGCGAGATCATCGCCAACATCCAGCTGACCATTGCCGAGGATCTGGGCGTGGAAAAGCGCGGCGCGTTCTACGACAGCACCGGCGCGCTGCGCGACATGGTGCAGAACCACGCGCTGCAGCTGCTGTGTGCGCTGGCGATGGAACCGCCGATCAGCTCCGACGCCGACGCCATCCGCGACGAGAAGCTCAAGGTGCTGCGCTCGCTGCAGCCCTGGTCCGGCGAGGCGATCGGCCAGCGCGCCATCCGCGGGCAATACGGCGCCGGCAGCGTACGCGGCGAGCCGGTGCGTGCCTACCGCGAGGAGCCGGGGGTTGCGCCCGACAGCACGACCGAGACCTTCGTGGCGCTGCGCGCCGAGGTGGCCAACTGGCGCTGGGCCGGCGTGCCCTTCTACATCCGCACCGGCAAGCGGCTGGCGGCGCGTGACGCGCACATCGTCGTCAACTTCCGCCCGGCACCGCACGCCATCTTCCGCACGCCGCTGGGCGCGGCCAACCGGCTGGTGATCAACCTGCAGCCGCGCGACGGGCTGGAGCTGCACCTGCTGGCACAAGGCCAGCAGCAGGGGCGGCCCGTGCAGTCACAGCCGCTGGTGCCTGTGCACCTGAACCTGGACTTCGACCAGCGTTTCGGCTCCCAGCGCGTGGGGGCCTACGAGCGGCTGCTGCTGGACGTGATCGACGGCCGCCTCAACCTGTTCGTGCGCAGCGACGAACAGGAGGCCGCCTGGCGCTGGGTCGAGCCGCTGCTGGATGCGTGGCGCGGCAACGAATCGGGGCTGCGCACCTATGCGGCCGGCAGCTGGGGGCCGAGCGCGGCCAGCGCCATGATCGCGCGCGACGGGTTCTGCTGGAGCGAGGAGCAGTAACGTCGTCATTCCCGCGAAGGCGGGAATCCAGTGCTTTCAGGAACGCTGCCGCTCGCCGCGCCGTGCCCCTGAGTCGCGTTAGCGACGACCTAGATCCGCCCTTCCTCCACCGCGTGGCAGGCCACCTTGACGCCGCCCAGGGTCAGCAGGGCCGGCCGTTCGGTGCGGCAGCGGTCGTTGGCATGCGGGCAGCGCGGGTTGAAGGCACAGCCGGTCGGCGGGTTCAGCGGGTTGGGCACCTCGCCCTGCACCGGCGTGCGCGCGCGGCCCGTGTCGTGCATCTTCGGGATCGCGTCCAGCAGCATGCGCGTGTACGGGTGCCGCGGCTGGCCGAACAGCTGGTGCTTGCCGGCCAGTTCCACCAGCCGGCCCAGGTACATCACGCCGACCTGG